>Ga0214469_1000446_pt1 | contig 14480 bp, 13 predicted proteins | sample RVTome_10_FD_187340 | JGI IMG/M metagenome (GOLD analysis project Ga0214469, IMG submission 187340) | Soil microbial communities from uranium-contaminated site in the Upper Colorado River Basin, Wyoming, United States - RVT153D57 HiSeq ... | reverse complement strand
CCGGCATCCTCGTCGGTGAGCGCCAAGCGGCAGTTGCCGCCGTCACCCGTGTCGCCGATGGCGGCCAGGGCTTCGATGTCGGCCAGCAGGCGGTCGGGCTGGATCTTCACCCCGCCATCGTGGCCGTTCAACAGGCTGTTGAACAGGTCACACCCGAGCGTCGGCGTGGGCGCTCGACCAGAGGTGGACGGCGGCCAGCGCGCGCCATGGGCGCCAGGCCTCGGCCCGAGCCGTGAGCTCGTCGGCGGACGGGAGGACCGAGCTTGCACCGGGCCCGGCCAGCGCCCGGCGCAGGCCGAGGTCGGACGCCGGCATGGCGTCGAGCTGGCCGATGCGCAGGGCGATGTAGTGGGCGGTCCAGGGGCCGACGCCCGGCATCGCGGTGATGGAGCCGACGAGCTCGTCGAGCGGAACGCTCGCGTCGAGCCGCACCCGGTCCGCGGCCACCGCCGCCGCGAATCCCCGGATCGCCCGGGCACGGGCTTGCGTCAAGCCGATGCCGTCGAGATCGGCCTCGGCCAGCGTTGCCGCCGACGGGAAGGTGTGGGTCAACCGCGGCCGCGCCCGGCCCGGCAGCCGCTCCCCATGCCGCTCGACGAGTCGCCCGGTGAGTGTGCTGGCCCCGGCCACGGTGACCTGTTGGCCGACGATGGCGCGCACGCCGATCTCGAAGGCGTCCCAGGTCCCGGGCACCCGCAGGCCCGGCCTGGCTGCCAGCAGCGGACCGATCACCGGGTCGCCGGCGAGGGCCATGCGGGCCGCATCGAGGTCGGTGTCGAGACCGAAGATGCGGCGCACGCGCTGGGCAGCCTGGGCGAGCCCCCCGTGGTGCGGTAGGTGCGCCCGCAGCAGCAGGTGGTCGTCGCCGCCCCGGGCCACCTCGATCACACCCGGGTCGCCGTCGACCACGACCGTGCGCCCGTAGGTGCCGCCGGCCACGACCTCGACCCCGGGTATGGCCCGCAGGGCGAAGTAGCCGAGCATCGCGTCCCACTCGAGCGGGGGACGGAACGGCAGCAGTTCCGTCAGACCAGGTCCCACGGGCGGACGGGAACCCGCGTTACGTCGATGCCGGTCGCCGCCCGGATGGCCGCCGCGATCGCGGCGGTGGACGAGATCGTGGGCGGTTCGCCGGCGCCCTTGGCCCCGAAGGGTGCCTCCGGCTCGGGCTGCTCGATGCAGGTGGCCAGGACCTCCGGAGCGTCGGCCACGGTGGGGATGAGGTAGTCGGTGAAGCTCGGGTTCCGCACCAGGCCGCCGTCGATGACCATCTCCTCCATCACCGCCAGGCCCACGCCCTGGGCGATCCCGCCCTCGATCTGGCCGATGACCTGCATCGGGTGCAGCACTCGTCCCACGTCCTGGCCCGTGGCGACCTGCACAACGCGGACCAGCCCGAGGTCGGGGTCGACGTCGACCACCGCCCGGTGGGCGGCGAAGACGAAGCTCACGTCGGCGTCGCCCTGTCCCCGCTCGTCGAGCGGGTACGTGCGCCGGTGGCGATGCACCGCCGTCGACTCGAAGACCTGGTCCCCGGCCGCCTCGGCCACGGTGATGTCCAACGCGTCGACGGCGCCGCCGGCCACGGCCGCGACGATTCGCCCGTCGTCGGTCAGCGTGAGCGACTCCGGCGCCACGCCGAGGCGCTCCCCCAGCGCCGAACGGACCTGGTCGGCGACCTGCCGGGCTGCCCGCAGCACCGCGCCGCCTGACATCCACGTCTGGCGCGATGCCGACGACGATCCCGCCGAGTCGATGCCCACCGTGTCGGCCGGCTCGACGACGGCGTCGCAGCCCAGCACCGTGCGGGCGATCTGCGAGGCGATGGTCACGAATCCCTGACCCACCTCCGCCACCGCGCAGGTGACCGTGGCGACGCCCCCGGTCAGCCGGACGCGGGCCTCGGAGTCGTCCTCGAAGCCCTCGGAGTACATGACGTTCTTGAAGCCCGCGGCGACGCCGACACCGCGGCGGACACGCGATACATCGGCGGTCCGGCCGGCGCCCCCGGGACGCTCGAGCCAGCCGTCACCGCTCGCCGGCGGCAGCGGATGGGCGACCGCGGCGCGGATGCAGTCCGCCACCGGCGCCGCGCCCGTGAGCCTCTGCCCGGTGGGCAGCACGTCCCCCGTGGCCAGGGCGTTGCGCAGCCGCAGCTCGACGGGATCCATGCCGAGCCGGGCGGCCAGCTTGTCCATCTGGGACTCGTGGCCGAAGCACACCTGCACGGCGCCGAAGCCGCGCATGGCGCCGCAGGGCGGGTTGTTGGTGCGGACCACGGTGGCGTCGACCAACGCGTTGGGCACGCGGTAGGGACCGCACGCGAAGCGGGCGGCGTTGCTGACGACCGCCGACGACGACGACGCGTAGGCGCCACCGTCGAGCAGCACCTCGGCCTCGATCTTGACCAGGTCGCCGGCGACGGTGGCGTGATGCCGGTAGCGCATCCGGGCCGGGTGGCGGTGCACGTGTCCGAGGAACGACTCGTCCCGCAGGTAGCTCATCTTCACGGGATGGCCGGTGCGCAGCGCCAGCAGGCAGGCGTGCACCTGCATGCTCAGGTCCTCCCGGCCGCCGAAGGCGCCGCCCACCCCGCCGAGGTGCAGCCGCACCTGGTCGTGGGGCAGCCCGAGGCAGGCGGCGACCTGATCGCGGTCCTCGTGGAGCCACTGCGTCGCCACCCACAGGTCGACACCACCCTGGCCGTCGGGTACGGCGAGCCCCGACTCGGGACCGAGAAACGCCTGGTCCTGCATGCCCACCTCGTAGACGCCTTCGACGACCACGTCCCCGGTGGCCGCCGGGTCGCCGTGCTCGACGCGGATGTGGCGGATCACGTTGCCGTCGGGGTGTATCGACGGCGTCCCCGTCGACGTCGCCCGGGCCGGGTCGACCAGCGGATCGAGCGGCTCGTAGTCGACGACTATGGCCGCCAGCGCCCGCCGAGCGGTGTCCGGGTGGTCGGCGGCCAGCGCCGCCACCGGTTCGCCCACGAACCGGACCACGTCGCGGGCGAACACGGGCTGGTCGCGCGAGATCAACCCGTACGTGGAGGCGCCGGGGACGTCGTCGGCGGTGACCACGCACGACACGCCGGCGATCGCCAGCGCCGGGCCGACGTCGACCGAGCGGATCCGGGCATGGGGGTGGGGCGACCGCAGTGTGCGGCCCCACAGCATGCCGTCGGCCTCCAGGTCGGAGGCGAAGGCGAACCGGCCCTGGACCTTGGGGGTGCCGTCCGGGCGGATCGGGCTGTCACCGACGCGGGCACCGGACGTGGCCTCGCCCCGGGCGGGCGGCGCCTGGACGTCGGTCGACGCGGACGTCGGTGTCATGGCCCGTTCCCCCGCACGGTCACGACCTGCTCGACCGCGGCGAGGATGCGGCCGTAGCCGGTGCAGCGACAAAGGTTGCCGGCCAGGGCCTCGCGCACCTCGAACGGTCCGGGATCGGGCACCCGGTCGAGGAGGTCGTGGATCGCCACCACGAACCCGGGCGTGCAGAAGCCGCACTGGACGCCTCCGGCCTCGATCATCGCCTGCTGGACATCGGTGAGGACGGCGCCTGCCAGCGCCGCGTCACCCGGCTCGGCACCCACGGGGGTCAGCCCCTCGACGCTGGTGATCTCGCAGCCCACCGCCGCCTCGGCCAGCTCCAGGCAGGCACACACGAGCACCCCGTCGACCAGCACCGAGCACGATCCGCACTCGCCCTGCTCACAAGCGTTCTTGGCGCCGGGCAGCCCGAGCCGGTCCCGCAGCACGTGCAACAGGCTGTCGGTGGGCCGCGTCCCCTCGACCGTGTGGGTGATGCCGTTGACCGTCAGCTGGTAGACCGCCGGCGCGGCATCGGCGTCCGCCGCCGGCGTCGCGGGGGTGGGTGGGGTGGTGGTCACGGCGCCGCCCAGGCACGCGCCAACGCCCGGCGGGCCAGCACGTCGACCGCGTGACGGCGGTAGGCGGCGGTGGCGCGGTGGTCGTCGATCGGCCGGCTGGCGGCGGCCATGCGGCGGCCGAATCCGTCGACCATCCCCGGGTCGAGGTCCGGCCGGGCGTCCCAGTCGAGGTGGCTCGCGGCCCAACGCTCGGCGTCGTGGTCGCGGATGGAGACCGGCCCCACGGCCCCCAGCGCGCACGCCAGGCGCCGGCGGTCGAGGTCGAGCACGAGGGCGCAGTTGGCGACGGCGATGACCATCGCGTTGCGCACGCCGATCTTGAGGAACTCCTGGGGGCCGCGGGCCACGGGCACCCGGACCGCCGTCACCAGCTCCCCGGGAGCCAGCGCCGTCTGCTTGGGCCCGGTGACGAACTCGGACACCGGCAGGATCCGCCGCCCCGAGGCCGAGGCCAGCTCGACGGTGGCGTCGAGCGCCACCAGGACCGGGAGCGTGTCGCCGGCGGGCGACGCGGTGCCGAGATTGCCGCCGACGGTGCCGGTGTTGCGGATCTGCGGGCTGCCCACCGTGCGCGACGCCTGGGCAAGCGCCGGCAGCAGGGCGGCGAGAGCCGGATCCAGCAGGGTCGTGTAGCTGGTGGCGGCGCCCAGGACCGCCTGCGCGTCGTGTCCCTCGCCTTCGACGTGCCAGTCGTGCAGCTCGTGCACCCGCCGCAGGCTGAGCACGCCGGCGGGCCGGCGCTGCCCGTAGTTCACGGCCACCATCAGGTCGGTGCCGCCCGCGAGCACCGTGAGCGACGGGTCGGCGCCCAGGGCGGCGACGGCGTCGTCGAGTCGGGTGGGGGCGAGGACGGTCACGGACGGCGATCTTGGCCTGCTTCGGGGCTGGCCGCCAGTGGGCGGCGTGCGGACCAGGACTTTTGTCGCTCTGACGGGTGCGGGCCGCCATTGTCATCCACACCCGGACCCGGACCCGCCGGGTGCTGATCCGCTGCCTTTGGAGGATTTTCGCCGGGGCGTCACTCGAGTGGCGGTCGCGGCGATTACGACGGCGGATCCATGTACCGAGAACCGGGAGAGGCAAGCAGATGAACCAGCCCAGCCGTCGGCGGCACGCGTTCGTAGGTCTGGCATCGATGGTGGCGGGAGCCGTCATCCTCGTCGCGGCGCCTCTCGGCAACGCGGGAGCCACCGCGCAGCAGGCAACACCATCGACCTCCGAGGTCGGGAACAACGCGACCTGTGGCCAGCTGGCGCCGGAGGGCGCCAACTGGACCGAGCTCAAGGTGGATCCCGTCGAGGATGGGACGTTCACCGACGGCACGCTGACGGTGACGATCGAGGTCACCGGGTTCACTGACGACGACGAACCCCAGGTGTTCGACTGGACGTCGAACATCGGCGTCGACGCGGTGTTCGTCAAGGGCGGCCCGGGCGGCCTCCTGTACGTCTACGACCCGGAAAGCACCGGCGACACCGGTCTGCACGCACCAGTGAACCCGAACAACGGCAAGTTCTTTGGGCTGAGCCACGTGTCGTTCTGCTACGACAAGGACCAGGCGACGACCACAACGAGCACGACGTCGACCTCGACCTCGAGCACGACGTCGACCTCGACCTCGACCTCGACCACGAGCACGACGATGGGCGGGTCGACCACGTCCACGACGCCGGGCGAGTCGACCACCACGACCGCGATGGGCGACGTCACCACCACCACGGTCGCTCCTTCGGATGAGCTTCCCCGCACGGGCAGCACGGCCGGCCCGATGCTGGGAATCGGTGCGGCGCTACTCGCGGGCGGTGGCGCACTCGTCGGGTACGCACGTCGCTTCCGGGCCTCGTAGCCGAGGTCCCCACCACCAGGGGGGTCGAGAGGCAGGTCAGGCCGGCCAGGGTCCGCCCCCAGGCGGCGCGACCCTGGCCCGGTCGTGGGTCTGCTTGGCTGGGACCCGTGCTGCTGCGCGGTGGAACCGTTGTCGACCTCGACGGTGAGCGCCCCGCCGACGTGCTCGTCGGCGCCGACGGCCGGATCGCCGCCGTGGGACCGGACCTCTCGTCCGCTTCCGGGTTCGACCCCGGGACCGAGGTGGTCGACGTCTCGGGACGGCTGGTGGTACCGGGCGGGATCGACGCCCACACCCACCTGCACCTGCCGGTCGGGGCGGTGCGCGTGTCCGACGACTTCGCAAGCGGCACGGTGGCGGCCGCCGTCGGGGGCACCACGACCGTCATCGACTACGTCACTGCCTACCGGGGGGAGGACCCGCTGGCCGCGCTCGGCACCTGGCGGGCTCTGGCGGCGCCGGCGGCCGTCGACTACGGGCTGCACATGACGTTCACCGAGGCGGTGGGCGAGGGGGTGGTCGCCGACTGCGTCGAGCGGGGCGTCACCAGCTTCAAGCTGTACCTGGCGTATCCCCAGCTGCTCCAGGTGGACGACGACGTCGTGTTCGACGTGCTCCGCGCCGCCGCCCGCCACGGCGGGCTCGTCGCCGTGCACTGCGAGAACGGCGGCGCCATCGAGGCGTTGCGGCGCCGCGCCCTGGCCGAGGGTCGCACCGGCGTCGTCGAGCATGCCGCCACCCGGCCGGCGGTGCTGGAGGCCGAGGCCGTGCACCGGGTGGGGCGCTTGGCCGAGGCCGCGGCGGCGCGCGCGTACGTCGTGCATCTGTCGTCGGCCCCGGGGCTGGCCGAGGTGCGGGCGGCCCAGGAGCGGGGCGTGGCGCTGCAGGCCGAGACCTGCCCGCAGTACCTGCACCTCGATGCCGCCGTCCTGGAGGGGCCCGGAGGCGAGAACTTCGTCTGCACGCCGCCGCTGCGCGACCCGTGGCACCGGGAGGAGTTGTGGGAGGGGCTGGCCCGGGGTTGGGTCCAGACGGTGGCCACCGACCACTGCCCGTTCTGGGGGGCCGACCGGCGCCGCGGGACGGCGGGGCGGGACGGTGGGTTCGCCGACTTCACCGAGATACCGGGCGGGCTACCCGGCATCGAGACCCGCATGGCGCTCGTGTGGCAGGGCGTCCGGGCGGGACGGATCGGCGTGGCCGACTGGGTCCGACTGTGCGCCGAGGCGCCCGCCACCACGTTCGGACTGTTCCCCCGCAAGGGCTGCCTCCGCCCCGGCAGCGACGCCGACGTGGTCGTGTGGGACCCCGAGCGACGGCAGTCGCTCGACGCGGCCGCGCTGCACATGCGCACGGATCACTCCCCCTACGAGGGTCGAGTCGTCCGGGGCTGGCCCGAGCTGGTGCTGTCGCGGGGGCGGGTCGTCGCCCGCGACGGCCGGTTCGGTGGCGAGCCGGGCTGGGGCCGCTATCTGGAGCGCAGCTGAGCTGACCTCTGATTGCGGGAGGTGTCAGGCCTCGACGCCCTGGACGCGCGCGGCCGCGGCACGATGGCGGCCGAGCATCGTGTCCACCCCGTCGACCCGTAGTTCGCCGTCCTCCACGAGCGCGCGGCCGGCCACCACGGTGTGGTGCGCCTGCGTCGGCCCGCAGCGCAGCAGCGCCTCCACCGGATCGGTGAGGGCGCCCGCGAACGTCAGCCCGCCGAGCTTCCACGCCACCAGGTCCGCGCACGCCCCCGGGGCCAGTACCCCCAGCTCGCCCATTCGGCCGAGACATGCCGCCGAGCCGCGGGTCGCGAGTTCGAGCGCGTCCCGGGATGTGAACGCCGTGGGCCCGCCCCGCTGGCGCCCGAGCAGCAGGGCGCCCCTGGCCTCCAGCCACAAGGATGCGCAGTCGGTCGACGCCGACCCGTCGCAGCCCAGCCCTACCGGTACGCCGGCCGCCCGGTAGTCGGTCACCGGGGCGATGCCGCCACCCCCGATCATCATGTTGGAGCCGGGGCAATGTGCCACCCCCGTGCCCCACGCACCCATGCGGGCGATCTCGGCTCGGTTGGGGTAGATGCAATGGGCAACCCAAGAGCGCGCCGAGCCCCACCCGACGTCCTCGAACAGCTCGATCGGCCGGCAGCCGTGGGTCTCGAGGCAGAAGGCGTCCTCGTCGGGATCCTCGGCCAGGTGTGTGTGCAGCCGTACGTCGAGCCGCTCCGCCAGTTCGGCGGTGCGGCGCATCAGGTCGGTGGTGACGGAGAACGGCGAGCACGGCGCCAGAGCGATGCGCACCATCGCACCCGGCGCCGGGTCGTGGTGGGCGGCGACCGCGTCCTCCGACGCGGCCAGGATCGTGTCGTCGTCCTGCACCACCGAGTCGGGCGGCAGGCCGCCGTCCTTCTCCGAGAGCGACATCGAACCCCGGGTGGGGTGGAAGCGCATGCGGAGGTCCCGGGCCGCGGCTATCTCGGCGCCGAGCAGGTCGCCGGCGCCGGCCGGGTGCACGTAGAGGTGGTCGGTGGACGTGGTGCAGCCGCCGACTGCGAGCTCGGCCAGTCCCACCCACGCCGACACGTATGCCGCCTCCTCGTCGAGCCGGGCCCAGCGCGGGTAGAGCGTGGTGAGCCAGTCGAACAGCGAGCTGCCGGTGGCGGGCAGATAGGCCCGGGTGAGGTTCTGATAGATGTGGTGATGGGTGTTGACGAGCCCCGGGGTGATCAGGCAGCCGTCCGCCCGCAACACACGCGTGGCGTCAGGCGCCGGGTCCGACCCGCTGCCGACCGCCACGACGAACCCGCCGTGGCAGGCCACCCAGCCGCCGGCCAGCTCGCGCCGGTCGTCGTCCATGGTGACCACCAGGTCGGCTCCCGCCACCAGCAGGTCGACCGGGTCCAGGGCCGATCCGGGCACGTCGACGGTCACGGGACGACCCGTCCGGCCTGCTCGTCACGGGCCAGCTGGAGAGAGACTCGCGTGGCGCCGGCGGCGACGGCGGCCCGCACCACGGCGTCGACGGTGTCGAGCACGCGGCTGTCGTCACCCGACACCGAGGTGCCGAACGGGCCCACCTCGACGGCCAGGCCCGACCGCTGGGCGACGTCGATCGCCGCCCGCACATGCGGGCCGGGCTCGCCCGCCACGAACGGCTCGACGGTGAACTCCACCGTGAGCGCCATCGTGATCAGCGCCCCTCGGCGTTCAGGTAGTTGTAGACGGTGAACCGGCTCACCCCGAGGGCGTCGGCAACCTCCTCCACCGACCGGCGCAGCTGGAACGCACCCCGCTCGTCGAGCAGCCGGACGGCCCTCTGCTTGTCCACCCGCGACAGCGTGGCCAGCGGTGCCCCGAGCTCGGACTCCACGGCAGCGATCATGCGATCGAGGGCTCCGCGCACGCCCGGTAGCCGCAGGCCGCCCACGAGCCGGTCCTCCCAGCGCAGCGGGATGTCCCCGCCCGTCAGCCGCGAGGCGGGCACGAGGGTGGCGCCAAGGGCATCGGCGACTGGCTCCAGTGCCGAGAGCAGCGGGTGACGTGTGGGCACTTGGGGAGGATACGGCCTCGACCTGCTGTCGAATCCTGTCAGCCCGATGGTGCCGGGTCGTCGTGGCCGGCGCCCGCCGACTGGCCAGGGGAGCCAGCCGCGACCGGTGCGGGCCCAGCGACGTCGGCGGGACCCGGGGCTCGTCCGAGGCCACGGCCGACCCTCTGGGACTCGCCGGTCCCCATCACGAGCGCCGCGAGGCCGGTCGTGATCGGCACCGAGGCCACCAGTCCGATCGAGCCCACCAACATCCGCACGATCTCCACGGCTATCAGTTCGCCTGTGAGCAACCGGTCCACCGGCTGGTCGCCCTGCGCGAAGAACAGCAGCAGCGGCAGCGAGGCGCCGGCGTACGCGAGCACCAGGGTGTTGACCGTCGACGCCACGTGATCGCGGCCGACATGCATCGCCTCGCGGTAGAGCAGCCGCCAGGTCAGTCCGGGGTTCGCGCGCCGGAGCGCGGCCACGATCGACACCTGGCTCACCGTCACGTCGTCCAACACGCCCAGCGCGCCGACCACGATCCCGGCCACCAGCAGGCCCCGCAGGTCGAGCGCGTCGGCCGTCACCCGCAACACCTGGGCGCTGTCGTCGGCCAGCCCGGTGAGGTGGGTGGCGCTCACCACGAGCAAAGCCAAGGCGCTGGTGATGGCAAGGGCAACGAGTGTGCCGGCGAGGGCCACCGTGGTGCCGACCCTCACGCCATGCGCCAGGTACAGGGCGACGAATGCGATGGCCGCCGCACCCGTCAGCGCCACCGGCAGCGCCGGCGAGTCCCGCAGCAGCGCCGGCACCACGAACGCAACCAGCACCGCTCCGCTGGCGACCAGACCCAGCAGCGCCCGCACGCCCTGGAAGCGGCCGAACAGGACCACCACCAGCGCGAAGGCGGCAACCAGCAACAGCAGCGGGGTGCGGCGCTGGAAGTCGGAGAACGAGTAGCGGAACTCGGGCGGGCTGGTAGCCACGTCTAGGAGGACGACGTCGTCGCCCTCGCTCAGCTCCGGCACGTTGAACTCCGTCGGGCGCACCTGGAACTCGATCTCGTCGCCGTCGTCGGGCCCGGACGTGAGCCGGGCGCCGACGATCTGGCACGACGTCGTGGCACCGACCTCGAGGTCCTCGCAGGTCTCGGTGTCGACGCCGGTCACCGTGGCGTCGACGTAGGTGTTGGGTTGGGGCGGCAGCTCCGGTGCGTCGTCCCGAGGCCAGTAGGCCACGAAGCCCAGCACGGTGAGGGCACCGGCGATGACGACGCCGACGGTCAGCCCGCGGACCGAACGGCGCCGCGCACGTGGGTCCCCTGTGCCCATCCGTCCGACAGTACAGATCGGCATCCCTCTGCCGCGCGGACAGGCGCCGTACGCTCCGCCCACGTCGTCACGAGTGGATGGACGGAGGTGCGGATGGATCTCTCCCGCGAGGTGATCGCCGAGTTCCTCGGAACCCTGTGGCTGGTGCTGGGAGGCGTCGGCAGCGCCGTGCTGGCCGCCAACTTCATGCCCGACACCAACCTCGGCATCGGGCTGGTCGGCGTATCGCTGGCCTTCGGCCTGACGGTGGTCACCGGGGCCTACGCTCTGGGACACATCAGCGGGGGCCACTTCAACCCCGCCATCACCCTCGGCGTCCTCACCGCGCGGCGCATCGACGGCCGCATGGCGGTGATCTACATCGTGGCCCAGGTCATAGGTGCCATCGTGGCGGCGGCGATCATCGTCGTCATCGCCAACGGCGTCGATGGCTTCAGCGTGGACGAGAGCGGGCTGGGCGCCAACGGTTTCGCCGACCACTCACCGGGTCTCTACAACTGGGGCGCATGCTTCCTGACCGAGGTGGTGATGACGTTCTTCTTCCTACTGGTCATCCTCGGGGTGACCGGTCGGGATGCGCTGAGGAGCTTTGCCCCACTGGCGATCGGGCTGGCGCTCACGCTGATCCACCTCATCAGCATCCCGGTCACCAACACGTCGGTGAACCCGGCCCGCTCCACCGGACCGGCGGTGTTCGTTGGCGATTGGGCGCTCACGCAGCTGTGGATGTTCTGGGTCGCGCCCATCATCGGCGCCGTGCTCGCGGGCCTGGTCCACTACTACGTGATCGAGGAGCGGGCCGAGACCGAGGTCGGCTACGGCGAGGCGGTGCCCGACCCCGCCCCCGGCGCCTGATCGCTGGACGACCACCTTCCGACCCGGTCGCGGAGGACCGGGAGGCTGACGGTGGCGGCGCCGAGCACGGTGTCGTGGAAGGCCTTCATGTCGAAGGCCGAGCCAAGGGAAGTGCGGGCGGCGTCGCGCAAGCGGAGGATCTCGCGCTGGCCGACCTTGTAGGCCAGCGCCTGCCCGGGCATGCCGATGTAGCGATCCACCTCGACCACGATCTCCTTGCGACTCACCGGGGCATGAGCGTTCATGAAGTCGATTGCCTGCTGGCGAGTCCAGCCCATCGCGTGCAGACCGGTGTCGACCACCAGGCGGCAGGCACGCCAGGAGTCGCTGGCCAGCATGCCGAGCCGGTCGAGGTCGCTCTGGTAGAGACCCATCTCGTCGGCGAGTCGCTCGGTGTACAGCGCCCACCCCTCCACGAACGCGGTGTGGCCCCACGACAGGCGGCGGAAAGCCGGGAGGTCGGTGCGCTCCGAGGCGATGGCGAGCTGGAGGTGATGGCCCGGGATGGCCTCGTGGTAGGCGATCGACGCCGTCTCGGCCCGTCCGCGCTTGGTCGGCTCGTGCAGGTTCACGAAATACTCGCCAGGACGGCTGCCGTCGGGCGCCGGCGGCGAGTAGTAGGCGGCTGGAGCGTCGGCCGCCAGGTACTCCGGCACCGGCTTCAGCACGCACACCGCCTCCGGGAGGATGCCGAACCAGTCGCCCATGGCCGCTCGCGCCGCCTCGAGGCACTCGGTGGCGTGCGCCATGATCTGGTCGGCGTCGTCATAGCGCAGATCCGGGTCGTCGAGCAGTCGCTCGAAGATCTCGGCCAGGTCGCTGGTACCGAACACGCGGCCGCCAACCTCGGCGTACTCGCTCGGCAGCGCCTCGGTGGCCTCGGCCATGCCGATGGCGTGCAGCTCGTCGGGTTTCAGCGGCAGACCGGTGTGTAGCTCGATGAGCGCCTGGTACAGCTCGGCGCCGTCATCCAGCCACCGGAGTCCGGGGCGGTCGTCGGGTCGGGCGGCCGGCAGAAGCTCGTCGCGCAGGGCGTCCCGGTAACGTGCGAAGGCCGGGCGTAGGTCGTCGCGCACGATGTCGGTGAGCCGGCCGCGCCAGGCCTCGAGGTCGTCCCAGCCCTCCGGCCCGGCAAGGTTGGCGAACGGATCGGACTCCAACGGCGATGCCAGGTAGCCGTCCACCTGGTTGATGGACCGCTCGACGTTGATGCGGGCGGGCGTGCGCCCGGCGGCCAAACCCTCCCGGTGGCGCTCGCTGGCCTGATCGAGCATGCGCCCGAACTGGCGGGCTCGCTCCAGTGCCATGGCGGCGTGCTCGGGCTCGGGCGCCCGCAGCTGGGCGGCGGTGATCAGCAGGTCGGCATGGATCCCCTGCATCTGGTCGGACGTCAGCTCGGCGAGCCGGAGGTCGACGGCCCGCACGGCGTCGTCGAGCTCCTGGACGAGCAGGCCGCGTGATGCGCGGTCTGTCTCGTCGAGATCGCCGTTGACGGCGGCGGCCCGCTCGCGCAGGCCGACCCACACCGACCGCAGCCGGCGCTCCTCCTCGGCGGACAGGTCGTCCGCTCGGTCGTCGTAGCGGTGGTCGCCGAGGAACGAGGCGAAGAGCGGGCTGGCCTCGAGCTTGGCCTCCCAGTACTCGTCGGCGACGGAGCGGATGGTGTCGGTCACCCGCCCATGCTGCCCGACGAGGGCCGGAGGGTGGCGAGGCAATACGGTCCGCCGGAGGGCTCTCGAGGCACTGCGGTCGGGGGGCCGGTCCCTACTCCCTCGACCGTGCTTGCGCGGTCTCTATTGCCTCGGGACCGCGCAAGACGTCGACGGTGGGCGCGGCGTCGCTGTCGAGGACCCGGCGCGGGTGGCGGCCGTCGACGTAGCCGAGGAACGGCGGGTAGACGTTGTAGCCCAACAGCTCCTGGAGGCGTTCCGGCAGGTCGCGCACGGTCTCCGGCGGCACCGCCACCAGCTGCGTCTCCTGCGGCCGCAGCCACGAGACGACGTACTCCAGGAGCAGCCCGGGGCGGGGTGTGGCGGTCGTGTTGGCGCCCCCGCCGTGGACCAGTCCACCGAGGTACACGAGCATCGAGCCGGCCGGCATCGTGGCCTGCACCACCTCTCGCTCGTCGGGACGGCGGTCGGGGTCCCAGCGGTGGCTGCCAGGGATCAGGCGCGTGGCACCGTTCGCCTCGCCGAAGTCGCAGAGCGCCCACATGCTGTTGACGACCACGGGGGCGTGGGGCCGCGGCAGGGGGTAGACGTCTTCGTCGCGGTGGAGGATCTGGGCCTTCTCGCCGGGACCGATCTGCAGCGCCACCGGCGCCGAGAACTGGTAGTGCTCGCCGAGGGCGTGGTCGAGCGCCCCGAGCAGCAGGGGGTGGACGGCGAGGTCGTCGAACGCGCGCGTCTTGGCGAACACGGCGTAGACGCGCTGGGTGTGGAAGCCCTCGAAGAAGTTCCGTCCCGTGGGCGTGGCGGCGAACAGGTCGGCGAGGGCGGCCCGGCGGGCCTCCACGTCGTCCGGCGACAGCACGCCCTCGACGAGGGCGTAGCCGTTCCCGTCGAGCGAGGCGGCCAGGTCGTCGACGGTGGCATCGGGCCCGAGACGCAGCAACGTCACGGCCAGGACGGTAGCCCCAGCCAGCAGGCCAGGCCCCGCCGCCGCGGCTGAAGAGCCTGCGAGTAGGCACGTCCTCGGGCCCAACGGTGGCCAGCGCTCCCGTGAGGCCGAGCTGTTGGGCTGCGACCCGGCATCAAATGCCCACGCGGGGGTGCCCTTCGAGCGCCCCATCTGCTGGGCCTCTCAGGCGCGGGGCCGCTGCTTGTGCCCGGCCTTGAGCAGCTCGATCATCTCGGCGATGCGGGCGGCGCGGAGCTCGGGGCGGCGCTTGGTGGCGTCGATCCAGCGGAGGTAGGCCCGTGTGTAGAACTGGGCCAGGGAGTCGAAGAACGCCGCCGCCTCGGGCGCCGCCTCCAGGGCCGCGGCCACGTCCGGGGCCAGCTGCTCGCGCTGGGGACCCTCCGGCTCCAGCACCACG
>Ga0214469_1000444_pt1 | contig 14493 bp, 17 predicted proteins | sample RVTome_10_FD_187340 | JGI IMG/M metagenome (GOLD analysis project Ga0214469, IMG submission 187340) | Soil microbial communities from uranium-contaminated site in the Upper Colorado River Basin, Wyoming, United States - RVT153D57 HiSeq ... | reverse complement strand
ACCGGCCGGTGGCTGGCCACCGCGATCGCGGCCGGGCAGGTGCTGCGCCGGCAGCGGCCGCTGCGGCTGACCATCGACGGCCGGCCGGTGGAGGTCTGGACCCTGTTCGTCGGGAACTGCCGCTACCTCACCACCCATAGCTCGTTCCAAGCGTTCCGGCCGCGGCTGAACGACGGCCTGCTGGACGTCGCGTACCTGCGCGCCGACACGCCGTTCTCCCGCGCCCGGGCGGTGGTGGCCAGCCTGGCCCGGGTCCGGGAGCGCCGCCGCGCCTACCCCCGGCTGCTGGTGACCGAGCTGGCGGTCGAGTCTCAGGGCGGGCCGGTCCAGATCGCCCGGGACGGCGAGCCGGGGGAGCGGACCAGCTCGCTGCGGTTCGGCAAGCTGCCGGACCGGCTGATCGTCTACCGGCCGGACGACCGGCCGGATGACCGGCCGGACCCCACCTGACCTCGATCCGTCGCCGGCTGGCCGGACGCCTGTCGCGCGGACCGTCCGGTTCGACGAGGCGCCCAGCCGCTGACCGCGTACATCGCCTGGCTGCCGGGGTCGACCTCTCCGCGGAGGCTCTCGGCCAGCTGGTTCATGCCCGGGCTACCAGGTCCTCGGCTGCTTCGGCGATCGACTGCGGGTCGATCCCGGCGGCGTGCAGCTGCTGGGCCGGGCTGGCCGAGCCGGGCACGATCCGGACCGCCAGCTTCCGGACCATCGGCGGGTGGCTGCCATCGGCGAACGCGTCCAGCACCGCGTCGCCGAGCCCGCCAGCCGGCCGGTGGTCCTCCACCGTCACGATCCGGCCGGTGTCCCGGGCCGCCGCCCGCAGGGTCGCGGTGTCGACCGGCTTGACCGAGTAGAGGTCGATCACCCGGACCGGGGTGCCGGACTCGGCCAGCAGGTCGGCGGCCGCGAGTGCGGTGTGGACGGTCACCCCGGCGGCCACCAGCGTGACCCGGTCGGCGTCGGTGCCGCCGCGCAGCACCCGGCTACCACCGAGCGGGAACTCGCCGCCGGGCGGGTAGATCACCGGAGTCTCGCCCCGGCTGGTGCGCAGGTAGCTGATCCCCGGGTGGTCGGCCATCGCAACCACCAGCTGGGCGGTCTGGTTGGCGTCGCACGGGTAGAGCACGCTGCTGCCGGGCAGCGCCCGGAACATCGCCAGGTCCTCCAGGCCCATCTGGGACGGTCCATCCTGGCCGATCGCCACCCCGGCATGGGAGCCGACCACGCACAGGTCGGCCCCGCCGATCGCGGCCATCCGGAAGAAGTCGTGCGCCCGGGTCAGGAACGCCGCGAAGCTGGCCAGGTAGGGCCGCCAGCCGCGGACCTGCATCCCGACCGCCGCGGCCACCAGTTGCTGCTCGGCGATGTAACACTCGAAGAACCGCTCCGGGTACGCGGCCGCGAAGTACTCGGTGCGGGTGGAGTCGGCCACCTCCCCGTCCAGCACCACCACGTCCCCCCGGGCGTGGCCGAGCGCGACCAGCGCCTTGCCGAAGGCGGTCCGGGTGGCCACTTCCTCGCTGCCCGGCTGCCAGGCCGGTGGCTGGTCGGTCTGCTGCGGGTGGGTCGGGAACCGGTGCGGCTGGCCGGACCGCTCCGGCTGGCCGACCACGACGGTCCGGTCCCGCTGGCCGCCGAGCTGCCGGACCGCCTCGGCGGCGTCCGGCACCGGCTTGCCGTGCTGGCCCTCCTGGTCCTCCACCTCGGCAGCCCGCGCCCCTTCCGGGTCCGGGCCAGGATCGCGGTCGGCCGGCCGTCGCGGTCGGTGGCCTGCGCGTACGCCTCGTCGATCGCGGCCACGTCGTGCCCGTCGACCTCGATCGTGCGCCAACCGAAGGGGGCGATCCGGCGGGCGTAGGCGGCGGTGTCCCACTGATACCGGGTCGGGCCGCGCTGCCCCAGCCGGTTCACGTCCACCACCGCCACCAGCCGGTCCAGCCGGGCGTGCCCGGCGTGCTCGAACGCCTCCCACATCGAGCCCTCGGCCAGCTCGCCGTCGCCGCACAGCACCCACACCCGGTACGGCAGCCGATCCAACCGGGCGGCGGCCAGCGCCAGGCCCACCCCGATCGGCAGCCCCTGGCCGAGCGACCCGGTGGCCACGTCCACCAGCGGCAGCCGTGGGGTCGGGTGCCCCTCCAGCCGGCTGTCCAGGGTCCGGTAGGTCAGCAGCTCCCGGTCGCTGATCGCGCCGGCGGCGCGCAGCATCGCGTACAGCAGCGGGGAGGCGTGCCCCTTCGAGAAGATCAGATGGTCGTTGTCCGGATTGTCCGGGTGGTCGACGTCGTAGCGCAGGTGCCGGGCCAGCAGCACCGCCATCAGGTCGGCCGCCGACAGCGCCGAAGTCGGGTGCCCGGAACCGGCCGCGGCGGAGGCCCGGACCGAGTCCACCCGCAGCTGCTGGCCGAGCTCGCCGAGTTCCTCCCGGGACATCTGGCTGGTCAGGTCGGTGGCTGCCATCGATCTCTCCCCGCGGTCGGCGGTCCCCTACCGGCTTCCCGTACCCCCGCCTGAACCGGCGGCAAACCTGCCGGCCAGGCCGCATATCCGGCCGGTGCCGGGGTACGGGGGGCCGAGATACCCGAGCCGGGGGAGGATTCACGATGGCGGACAAGCTGGCAGGACAGCGGGTGGCGTTCCTGGTCGCCACCGAGGGCACCGAGCAGGTGGAGCTGACCGAGCCGTGGGAGGCGGTCAGCCGGGCCGGCGGTGAGCCGCAGCTGGTGTCGCTGCGCTCCGGGGAGGTTGCACTGTTCAACCACCTGGACCGGGGGGACACCTGGCCGGTGGACACGACCGTGGACTCGGCCCGGCCGGACGACTACGCCGCCCTGGTGTTGCCGGGCGGGGTGGCCAACCCGGACCAGCTCCGGATGGACCAGGCGGCGGTCGGGTTCGTCCGCGGGTTCGTCGAGAGTGGACGCCCGGTGGCGGTGATCTGTCATGGTCCGTGGACGCTGATCGAGGCCAATGCGGTGCGGGGGCGCACGCTCACCTCGTACCCCAGTGTCCGGACCGACATCCGCAACGCCGGCGGCCAGTGGGTGGACGAGCCGGTGGTGGTCTGCGACCAGGGGCCGAACGTGCTGATCAGCAGCCGCAGCCCGGGCGATCTTCCGGCGTTCTGCGAGACCCTGGTCGAGCAGTTCAGCGCCCAGCGGGCCGGCCGCCGGTGACGGCTCAGTCCGGCCAGTGGCCGGTGAGCCGGCGGACCGCGTGCGCGCCGCCCCGGTCCACTGCCGCCCGGACCACCGCGAACACCGCACCCTGCAGCGCCGCGGCGAGCAGGATCTCGGCCACGTGCCGGTCCTTGTCGCTCGCCCGGGGCGGGTCGTCACCGGTGCCGGGCAGCAGCTGCCAGATCCGCTCGAACGCCATCCCGGCGATCGCCCCGGCCGCCATCCCGAGCAGCAGCCCGACCGGCTTGTACGCGAGCCTGTTCACCTTCACTTCCGCCTCCCGCGGATCACCAGCACCGTCACCAGGGCGGCGGCGCCGACGCCGGCCAGCACGACCCAGGCGACCCGGGACTGCCGGACCTGCCGGGCCTGCCGCCGCACCGGCTCGGTGCGGCGGGTCCAGGCGGCCCGGGTGCGGGCCGGCACGTCCATCCGCCCGGCCAGCTCCTGCACCGTCTCGGCCAGCTCGGCCCGGGTCCGGTCGATGTCCTGCCGCAACGCGTCCACCTCCTGCTCGAACCCGCGCCGGCTCATGGCCGGGGCCGTTCCGCCACGGCGGCGCTCACCGCGGTCAGGTCCTGCCGCAGGCTGCCCACCACCGCCGGGGATGGGGGCGGCGCCGCCTGGCGGAACCGGCGCCGGGCGGCCAACGCCAGCCCGCCGGCCACCAGCAGCAGCGCCACGCCGACCAGCAGCGCGGCCAGCCAGTCCGGCAGCACGGTGGCCAGCCCGGCGATCCCGGCCAGCACCAGTGCCCCGATCCCGTAGAGCGCGAGCAGCCCGCCGCCGCCGACCAGGCCGGCCCCCATCCCGGCCTGCCGGCCGCGCTGGGCCAGGTCGGCCCGGGCCAGCGCGAGCTCCGCCCGGACCAGCCGGGAGACCTGCTCCCCGGCCTGCTGCATCAGCTCGGCGGTCGAACGCTCCCCGGCCGGCCGGGCACCGTTCCCGCCCCCGCCGTCCACCATCGCGAGCCCCCCTTCCTACCTGTCCGCTCGGGTACCCGGCCGGGGCCGGCGCCACACCTGGGCGGCCCGCCGGCGTGTGCCCCGGCTCGCCGGCGGGTACCCGACCAGTATGACGGTTCGAGACTCTCCGCAACCGCCGGAGACCCGGAAACAGGAGGGCGAGCTCGGGTACGACCCTGAACCGGCCCACCCGGGAACGGGGGTGGCGGTCCGCACCGCGGGGTGTGCGTACCGCCGGGGGTGGGTAGGGACGGCATACGGGGGAAGTGAGCGGGTACCAGGAGGGAGCATCGACATGGGTATCGGCGGGAGTATCTTCCTCATCGCCGTGGGCGCACTGCTTGCGTTCGCCGTGGACTATCAGCTGTGGTGGCTGGACCTGACGGTCGCCGGTTGGGTGCTGATGGTGGTCGGCGCGCTGGGACTGGTGCTGACCGTGGTGATGTGGAGCCGGCGGCGGAACTCGGGCACCACAGTGGTGGAGCGGCAGGGATACCGCGAGGATGCCGGCCCGCCCCACCGGTAGGCACGCACAACCGGAGCCCGGCGCTGGCGCGCCGGGCTCCGGTTGTCCCTACCCCCCGGGCTACTGGCCGCGGTGCGGGCCTCGATCGGGGCCGTCGGAGTCGCGGTCCCGGCGCCGCTCAGTGCGCTCGGTGGCGGCGGTGGCCCGGTCGACCGCCTCGTCGGCGGCCCGCTTGGCCCTGGCCTTCGCCTCCTGGGCGATCCCCTCGGCCTGCTGGCTGGTGTTGCCGGTGGTCTTGCCGAGCTTCCGCTTCGCCTTGCCGGCGACCTGTTCGGCCCGGTACTTGGCCCTGTCCTCGGTTCCCATCGTCCCCTCCCTGGATCGGGACCGGTGCTCCAGAACCGGTTCCCGGTCCTGGCGGCGGCAAACCTGGCTACCGCTACCAGTAGTGGCGCCGTCCGACCGGGCGGCCCACCGCCCCGAGCAGGTAGAGGACCGCGCCGACCACCAGCAGGATGATCCCGATCGTCCACAGGATCGAGATATCGAACAGCAGCCCCAGCAGGAGCAGGATAACGCCGAGTATGACCATCGTGGCTCCGTTCATCGGTGACAAGTCGCCGCAGTGGTACCCAGACCGCCGCCGGCTAATCCTCTGGCGTTTGTGCCCGGCCCGGCCGGTGAGGGGCTACCGGCCGGTGTCGGCCGGCGGGTGCGGGACCACCCGCAGGTAGTCCTCCAGGCCGGTGATCTGCAGCACCCGGGCCACCCAGCCGTGCGCACCGTGCACCGACATCGCGACGTGGCCGGCGGTGGCGGTGCGGGCGGCTTCCACCAGCACGCCGATCCCGGCCGAGTCCAGGAAGTCGACTCCGCGCAGGTCCACCACCAGTTCCGGGGTGCCGGACTCGATCGCCTCTGCCAGGACCGCGGCCAGCTCCGGGGCGGTGGCCAGGTCTACCTGCCCGGTCGCGGCGACCACCGCCCGCTGACCGTCGTCTGCCGCGTGCCGGATGTTGAGCATCTCGGTACCCACTTCCGCCGTCCCCTGCGGTCGGGATCGGCCTACCCACCGTACCGGGTCCGGCCGGACGGCTCCTGGCCGGGCGACGGCGCGTTCCAGCTGAACAGCATGAACGAGATGATCACCGGCCCGCCTTACGCGGACCGGCTGGCCGGCTCGCCGCCGCACAGTCCATCCCGGACGTCCCGGACCGGGGTCGTGCATCCGGGCTGGAGCGTGGAACCCGGGTTGATCCCAGCACCCGAATGCCCGGCGGCTCCCCAGCGAACGGGTCACAACCGGCCACCGGCAGGTTTGTCCCGGCCCGGCTCGGGCACGACTTACCAGATGGAGTCCGAGTGAGGGGGGGGATCATGGGTACGGCAGGCAAGTCGGTCATCGACATCCTGGTCGAGGACCACCGCGAGGTGGAGGAGCTGTTCCAGGAGCTGGAGCGGCCTGCCGCCGAGCCGGCCCGGCGGCAGGAGGTGCTCTCCGCCGCGATTGCCGAGCTGGTCCGGCACTCGGTGGCCGAGGAGATGTACCTCTACCCGGCTGCCCGGGAGGCGCTGCCGGATGGGGACCAGATCGCCGACCGGGAGATCGACGACCACAGCCAGGCCGAGCAGGCGATGAAGCGGCTGGAGCGCCTGCAGCCGGACGACCCGCAGTTCGACGCCGAGGTGCGGGTGCTGACCACCTCGGTCCGGGAGCACATCACCGACGAGGAGGAGAACCTGTTCCCGCGGCTGCGGGAGGCGTGCTCCGCCGAGCAGCTGGTCGAGCTGGGCGGCAAGATCGAGCGGGCGAAGCGGATCGCCCCGACCCGGCCGCACCCGTCGGCGCCGTCCACACCGCCCGGGAATATGGTGCTCGCGCCCGGGGCGGGTCTGGTCGACCGGGTGCGGGACGCCCTGTCCGGCCGGCCCACCTCGCCCAGCGACGTCCAGTAGGGCGGGGTCGGACCGTCCCGTGCGAGTGGCGATGATCTCGGAGCTGGCCAGCTGCGGCAGCGTCCACGCCGGAGAGCTGGACCGCCATGTGGCGCAGCTGGCGGCGGCGGTCGCCGAGCACGGCCACGAGGTCCGGATCTACACCAGACAGACGAGTGAGGACCTGCCGCGCCGGGTGGAGAACGCCGGCGGGGTCACGGTGGTGAACGTGCGGTCCGGGTCGCCGGCACCGGACGGGCGGGACCAGCTGCTGCCGTCCGTCCGCTCGTTCGGCCGCTGGCTGGCCGGGTCGTGGCACGGCAGCGACTGGCGCCCGGACGTGGTGCACGCGCACTTCTGGATCAGCGGCCTGGCCGCGCTGGTGGCACAGGCCAGCATCCGGCGGCCGATCGTGCAGACCTTCCACGCGCTGGACGGCCACCGGCGCGGCTACCGGTGGGAGCCGGACACCAATGCGGCCAACCGGGCGATCCTGGAGCGGGTGGTCGGGCGGCAGGTGGACCGGGTGATCGCCCAGTCCTCCCCGGAGCGCTCCGAGCTGGTCGCGCTCGGCGTACCGCGGCACCGGATCGCGTTGATCCCGTCCGGTGTGGATACCGGGGTGTTCGCCCCGGACGGACCGGCCGCGGCACGGAGCGGCCGGCAGCGGGTCCTCGCGGTCGGCGAGCTGGCCGAGTGCAGCGGCTTCGCCGATCTGGTCCACGCGCTGCCGCGAGTGCCGGACGCCGAGCTGGTGGTCGTCGGTGGTCCGCCGGAGGCCATACTGCCCGGCGACCCGGTGGCGCAGCGGCTGCGGCAGCTCGCGGCCACCGCCGGGGTGGCCAACCGGGTCCGGCTGGTCGGCCGGGTCGGGTTCGAGGAGCTGCCCGAGTGGTACCGGTCGGCCGACGTGCTGGCCTGCACCCCGTGGTACGAGCCGTTCGGGCTGACTGCACTGGAGGCGATGGCCTGCGGGGTTCCGGTGGTCGCCAGCGCGGTCGGCGGGCTGACCGACACGGTCGTGCACGGGGTCACCGGGGACCTGGTCCGGCCCCGGGATCCGGAGCAGACCGGAGACGCGACCCGCCGGTTGCTGGCCGATCCGATCCGCCGGCTCGGCTACGGCACGGCCGGCGCCGACCGGGCCCGGCAGCGCTACCAGTGGTCGCGCACCGCCGACCAGGTGGTCGCCGTCTACCGGGCGGTGTCCGACGTCGCCTGAGCCCGCCGCTCAGCTCTCGCGGGTCATCCGGTTGCGACGGAACAGCGGGAACACCGCCCACAGGGCCACGAACCACACCCCGGTCGCGCCCGCAGCAAACCAGGCCGCCCGCCGGTCGATCACCATGTCCGCCGCCAGCAGCACCGCCGCCACCATCGCCACCAGCATCATGCCCAGACCGGCGTACGCGAACCGGTGGGCGGTCTGGGTGAGGTGGGGCTTCTGCCCCTGCCGGAACACCGCCCGGTGGTACGCGACCGGCGCGATGATCAGTGCCGTGGCGGCCGCCGCGGACAGCAGCGCCACCAGGTAGACGGCCCGGGTGAAGCTGTCGTCGGTCGGAAACCGGGCCGCGAACGCGATCGTCAGCAGGAACGCGAACAGGATCTGGATCCCGGTCTGCGCCACCCGCAGCTCCTGCAGTAACTCCTCGTAGTTGCGCTGCCAACGTTGCCGCTCGGTCTCGTGGTCATCCGGGGTGGATTCGCCCCGCAGCCGGTTCCCGGTCTGGGTCACGGGGCTCACGCTACCCACCCCGGCGGCAGCGAAACGCCGCGGTCACCGCCGCCGGTCATGCCTGATTTGCGGAGATTCTGCCGGCAGACTCTTCCGGCGGGACAGGTTTGGGTCGGCGGCGAGCGGGGGTAACGTTGCGAAGGTCTACCCGGAAAGACGACTCCGCACAGGCGGAAGAGGCAGGGAGACGTACTGATGACGGCGCGGACATTACAGGCCGAACCGGACACCGCCGCGACCCCCGGTCGCGACAACGATCATGCCCATGAGCTGCTCGAACGGCTGGCGTCCCACCCAGGCGGGGGCGAGACCCGGGCCCGGCTGCGGGCGCAGGTGATCGAGGCGTGGCTTCCGCTGGCCGAGCAGCTGGCCCGGCGGTACGCGGGTCGGGGCGAGCCGCTGGACGACATCGTCCAGACCGCGAGCGTTGGGCTGATCAAGGCAGTCGACCGGTTCGAGCCCGGTCGGGGCGACTTCGTGGCGTTCGCGGTGCCGACCGTGCTGGGCGAGATCCGCCGCCACTTCCGGGACCGGACCTGGCAGCTGCGGGTCCCCCGGCGGCTGCAGGAGCTCCGGCTGGCGATCCGGGACGCCACCGACAACCTCTCCCAGGAGCTGGGCCACTCGCCCAGCACCGGCGAGATCGCCGAGGACCTCCAAGTCTCCCGGGATGAGGTGGTCGAAGGGATGGGCGCCGCCCGGGCATATGCGACGCTGTCGCTGGAGGCGAGCGTGTCCACCAGCGTGGACGACAGTGCCGAGCTGGGCGAGCTGGTCGGCGAGGAGGACACCGACCTGGCGTTCGTGGAGCTGCGGATGACGCTGGCGCCGGCACTGGCCCGGCTGCCGGAGCGGGAGCAGAAGATCCTGTGCATGCGGTTCTACGGGAACATGACCCAGACCGAGATCGCGGCGCAGATCGGCGTCTCCCAGATGCACGTGTCCCGGCTGCTGTCCCGGAGCCTGTTGATGCTCCGGGAAGTCATCACGGACGACAGTCTGCCGGCCTGAGCTTCCGGGAGCGGGGCGAGGTCTGTTGGGCAAGCCGGGCACTCCGGATCACCGCCCTAGCCTCGCCATCCCTGACCGCCGGCCCACCGGGCGGTTCGTGCACGACGCGGTCCGCTACCGGGATGCCGGGGAGCTGCTGGCCGGCACCCGGGAGTTCGTGACCGGCGGGCTGGCCACCGGCGAGCCGGTGCTGGTGGCGGCACCGCGGGCGACCCTGGACCGGCTCCGGGCAGAGATCCCGGCCCGGGACGGGCAGGTCTCGACGGTCGACATGCGGGAGGTGGGCCGGAACCCGGGCGGCATCCTCGGGGAAGTACTGCTCCGGTTCGCCGCCGCCCACCCCGGTCGGCGGGTCCGGATCATCGGGGAGCCGGTCTGGCCGGACCGCACCGCCGAGGAATACCCCGCCTGCGTGCAGCACGAGGCGCTGATCAACGCTGCGTTCGCTGGCCGGGACGCGCACATCCGGTGCCTGTACGACGCCGCCGGGCTGCCCGCGGACCGGCTGGACGACGCGGCCCGGACCCATCCGTGGATCGGCACCGGGGGCCGGGTCGGCCCGAGCCTGCGCTACCACGACGCGCTCGCCACCGCCGCCCGGTTCAACCAGCCGTTGCCGGAGCCGCCGCCCGGGTCGGTGCGGCTGCTGGTCGTCCGGGGCAGCCTCGGCCAGCTCCGCATCGCCGCCGCCGGCCAGGCAACGGCCGCCGGGCTGCCGGCAAGCCGGGCGGGCGACCTGGTGATCGCCCTGAACGAGCTGGTGAGCAACTCGGTCCAGCACGGCGGCGGGGCCGCGCGGGCGGCGGTCTGGACCACCCCCGACCAGGTGATCGGGCAAGTCAGCGACGCCGGGCACATCGCCGATCCACTGGCCGGTCGGATCCCGCCGCCGGCCTCGAGCCCCGGTGGCGGGCGCGGCCTGGCGGTGGTGAACGCGGTGTGTGACCTGGTGCGGGTCTATACCCGGCCGGGGCACACGACGGTGCAGGTGCACCTGCGCCGCTGACCCGCGACTGCGGTCAGGGACGCACCCGGACCGCCAGCAGGGCGACGTCGTCGGCCTTCGGGGCGGCGGCGATCAGCTGGTCGCACAGGTCGTCCAGACCGGCATCGGCGTGCCCACTGGCCGCCCCGGCCAGCTCGGTGATCGGATCATCGCTGGGCCGCTCCGGGTCCTCGATCAACCCGTCGGTGTAGAGCAGCAGCAGCCCGCCGGCCGGGATCGGGACGGTGGCCTGCTCGTAGCAGTGGTCGGTGAGGCTCAGCAGCGGCGAGCTGGTGTGGTCGAGCACCGAGGCCGGCCCCTGCGGCGGGACCAGCACCGGCGGGGGATGTCCGGCGTTGGCCCAGGCGAGCGTGATCTTCGTCGGATCCTCGGCCCGCTCCAGCCGGCCGTAGACCAGAGTGGCCAGGTTGCCCATGCCCAGGTGCGCACTGAGCCGGTTCAGAGCAGTGATCACGGCCCCCGGCTCGGCGCTGGGCTGGCAGGCCAGCGCCTGCACCATCGACCGGAGCTGGATCATGGTGCTGACCGCGTACAGGTCGTGCCCGACCACGTCCCCGACCGCCAGCCCGAGGCCCCCGTCGGGCAGCAGCAGCGTGTCATACCAGTCGCCACCCACCTCCAGGCCGGGGATCGCCGGCCGGTAGCGCACGCAGATCTCCAGCCAGTCCAGCTCGGCGGGGTCGGACAGCAGCCCCCGCTGCAGCGCCAGTGCCACCTCGTTGGCCCGCTGCAGCTGCATGGCGTGCCCGAACGCGGTGTTGGCCCGGGCCGAGATCTCCTGCATCAGCGCCACGTCGGAGGCCTGGTAAGGCGGCCGGTTGCCGGTGCCGACGAAGCTGACCACCGCCACCACCTCGGGGTGGCCGAGCGGCACCGCGACCAGGCTGTGCGGGGCCAGCAGGTGCAGCCAGCGCTCCCCCCAGGCCTGGGTGTGGCGGGCGGCGTCGAGCGCCAGCACGGCCTGGCCGCCCAGTGCCGCCCGGGAGACCGGCCGGGAGGCGGCCACCGACAGCCGGATCTCCGGGGCCGGCGGCGGCACCCCCAACGACGGGTCGACCACGCAGGTCAGCCGGGTGGCCCGGACCGCCTGGTCGGGCCGGCTGCGGCCGCGGGGGGCCGGATCGACCAGGTAGATCGCGCAGGCGTCGGCCAACGACGGCACCACACTCTCGGCCAGCGCGATCAGCTCCCGGCGCGGGTCCATGTCAGTCGTCAGCGCGGTGGTGGCTTGGTCGAGCACGGTGAGCCGATCGATGCGCTCCTCCACCGCCCGGCGCGCCCCGTCCTGGACGGTGGTGTCCACCGCGACCAGCAGCACTCCCGGCTCCGATCCCTCGCCGGGGACCGGCGAGGCGATCACGCAGTTGGTGCGGTCCGGGCCGGCCGGGACCTCGTCGGCCCGGCTCGGAGCGCCGGTGTTGAGCACCCACTCGGCCAGGTCCACCAGTTGCCCGGCCACCGCAGGCACGTCCCGCAGCGAGCCCCCGGCCGGCCAGCCGAACAGCTCCCGGTGGGCGGTGTTCGCGTACTCCACGGTCAGGTCGGTGCCGCGCAGCAACACCACCGCGGCGCCGGAACCGGCCAGCGCCGCAACCAGTGACGAGTCGGCGGACCGCTCGACCCGTTGCTGCCTATCCATCCCGACCCCCGCTGGTAGCCCGATCCCCGTCGAACGACGTGCCTACCGTACCTATCAGTGTGGAGTAGTGTGGGTCTGCCGGCCCGGCAGCCGGCTCCGGGTCGAGGTGGGAGTCCGCGATGCTGCACATCCAGCGGGTCGGCGGCGGCGGCGGTGGCCAGGTCGTCGTGGTGGTGGCGGGGCAGGTGGACCTGGCGACCGCTCCCCAACTGGCCGAAGCGCTGGCGCTCGCCCGGCGGGAAGCCCCGCAGGAGATTGTTGCAGATCTCACAAAGGTGGACTTCCTGGACTCGGTCGGGGTCCGGGTGCTGGTGGAGGCGGCCCGGGAGGCCGGTCAGCAGGACAGCTCCCTGTCGGTGCGCGGCGCCACCGGCTGGGTGGCCCGGGTGCTGGAGATCACCGGGGTCGAGGACTACCTGCGGGTGATCCCTGCGCAGCCGGCCGGCTCCGGCGAGGCGGAGCGGTGAGGTGCTCGGGTCGGAGCTGTGACCCAGGCGTTACAGATACCTGCCGCCCGCTGGGGTAACGTCCCACGAGGTGGCTGGATGATGACGATGGTGTGCCGGGTCGAGAGCCGATTCCCGGTGGCCGTCGCCGCGCTCTACGGCACGCTGGACCATTCGGCCGCGGTCGAGACGGTGGTCACCCTGCACGGATGCCTCGCCGAGCAGCCGGTCCAGCTGGTGCTCGACCTGGCCCACCTGGATGTCCCGGTGGCGACGGCGCTTCGCCCGCTGGCCGGCCTCGCCAGCGGCGCCCGCCGGTGGCCGGGGAGCCGGGTGGCGGTGGCCGGCGCCGGCCCGGCGGTCCGGGAGCAGCTTGCCGGCCTGGCCGGCGACGGCGTGATCGACTTCTACCCGAGCACCGACCAGGCGGCGGCGGCCGGGCGCCGGTTGCCGGTGCCCCCGCTGGAGGCGGTGGAGCTGGCCCCGAACCGGGACGCCCCGGCCTCCGGCCGGGAGATGGTGGCCGGGGTCTGCCGCAGGTGGCGGCTGGACCGCTGGTCCCGGCTCACCCAGCTGCTCGCCTCCGAGCTGCTGACCAACGCGGTGGTGCACGCCGGCACCCCGATCTCCCTCACCCTCCGGCACCTGGACGGGGTCCTGCAGGTAGTGGTGCGGGACCAGGACCCGCGGTTGGTGGAGCAGCCGCCGCGGGGACCGGACCGGCTGCCGGTCGGGGAACCGGGCCGGGGGCTGCTGCTGCTGTCCACCCTGGCCGACGACTGGGGCAGTGCCCCGACCAGCGACGGCAAAGTGACCTGGGCGAACGTCGCGCTCACCGGGGCTCCGGGAGCAACCGGTCCCGGTGGTGGTCCGGCAGCCGCCGGGTGACGCCCTAGCGGTCCAGCAGCTCCAGCAGCGGTACGCCCCCGCCGGCCAGTTCCCCGGCACCTGCCGGGCCGGGCTGAGCGCTCCAGGCCGGTAACCGGGGTCGAACTCGCGGGTGGTCATCCGGGCCCGGGCAACCTCCAGGAATCGCTGGTAGCGGGTCGATCCGGTGGAACGGATCGTCCGTCGTGGGGTTCGCCAGCCATACCGCCCACGTTAACGCCGGTCCCCAGAGCCAGCCGGGCCGGCCGTCCGAGCGTTCATGGACGGTGATTGGTAACAGGCATGTCGCACACGGTGTGCGACATGGCGGACTGAGTGGTGGCAGATTCAGGCGTCGGAATCCCTGGGACGGCCGAGACGAAAGCGGCGGGACATGAGCGCGGCTAGTTGGTGGCGGCACCGGTCGGTGTGGTGGTGCCGGTGAGGATTACCCGGAAGCTGGGGTTGTTGGTCGGAGTCCCGTTGGTGGCGGTGGTGGCGTTCGCCGCGCTGGCGGTCAGCACGACCGGTGGCCAGGCGCTGCGGGCCGACCGGCTCCGCCAGCTGGTGTCGACCAGCGCGGAGGCCGGCCAGCTGGCGCAGCGGCTGCAGGCCGAGCGGGCCGGCGCGGTGAACGTGCTGGCCGGTGACCTGCCGAACGCGATGGACGGGTTCCTGGAACGGGTCTCGGCCACCGAGCAGGCGGCCGGCCGGTACGGGCAGGCCCGCGCCCGGCTGGCGTCCCTGCCGGCCGGCACCGCCGGCCGGCTGGCCCGGATCGACCGCCAGCTGGCGCGGCTCGGGAGCCTGCGCGACCAGGTGACCGCCGGGCAGGGAGCCGCCTCGGCGGTCGCGTTCACCTACCGGATCGTGATCGCCGACCTGATCGCGTTCCGGGACTCGGTGGCCCAGGCCGGCGGTGCGCCGGCCGACGTGGCCGACCGGCTCCGGGCGGCGGCCGCGCTGTCCCAGGCGATCGAGCAGGTCGGGCGGCAGCAGGTGGCGGTGCTGCGGGCGGTCGAGTTCGGACCGCTCACCCCGGCCGCGGCGCAGGAGATCACCGCGGCCCGGACCGGTCACGTGGAGGCTCTGTCCACGTTCGACGGGTCGGCGCTGCCGCCGTGGCGGGCAGCGCTGGAACGGTCCGCAGTCGGCGAGCAAGCGCTGGCCGCGCAGCGGTTGGAGGATCGGGTCGCCCGGACTCCGGTGGGCGGACGGTTGGAGCTCGACCGGGCAGAGTG
>Ga0214469_1000443_pt1 | contig 14517 bp, 14 predicted proteins | sample RVTome_10_FD_187340 | JGI IMG/M metagenome (GOLD analysis project Ga0214469, IMG submission 187340) | Soil microbial communities from uranium-contaminated site in the Upper Colorado River Basin, Wyoming, United States - RVT153D57 HiSeq ... | reverse complement strand
GCGCGCCTGGCGGCGAGTGGTCGAGAACCGCCTGGGCCGTTCCCGTCGAGTACCCGTGGACGCCTCGCGGGACCAGCACGACGAGCACCCCGTCGCACCCCGAGACCGCCCTCTTGATGACCTCGGCGTCGTTCGTCGCGCCCGGAACGACGGTGATGCGGCCCTTGAACGCGTTGAGCTTCCCAGCGCTTTGCTCCCGGCACACGCCGACCACCTCGTAGCCGCGATCCAGCGCGTGATGCACCATGTATTGCCCGAGCTTCCCAGAGGCCCCGACGATGCAGACCCTCATCGTGTGCGTCCCCTCGGGACATCGGGCGGACCGTACCTCTCTCGGACAACGGCGTTCATGGTGTCTCTTTCCGCGGGCGGGCATCGCCCGGGCCGCTGCTCCGACAGGCACGGCTCCCGGTTCGTCGCCGCCTGTGTCGAGCCTGAAGGGAGGGTACTCGTCCGTCAACAGCCCGGCGTAGGCCACGACGCGCAGCCACCAGCGGTTCATGGCCCCAGCACGAAGTCGAACGTGCCGCGCGAGTAGCGGCGCGTGAACAGGAGCACCGAAGCACCTGCTGCTGATAGCCAGTGAGCTGCCCCTACGTGCGCTTCGCCGACCTACGCGAGGAGTCCTTGCCTGGTTACGGCTACCACATCGCCCGGGCGTACTGGGGCGACTTGGAAGGACTGCACGACTGGGCGGCCGAGCGCCGCAAGGATGTCCTGAACCTCACACAACGGGACTTCACCCAGTACGTTTCGAGGCTCCTTGGAGAACCCGGGCTCGGGGAACCCGTCGGCGGCGTCGGTCTCGAAGTACAGGGTCGACACGTCATACAGCACCAGGCTGGCCGGGCCCAGTCCCGTGTGCTCGGCACACGCTGCGGCCAGCGCCTGCCGCCACGCCGGTTTGGCGAACATGGGCAGGCCTCGCTTGACCGTCGCATACGAGGGCGGGGCGATCCCGACCTCTTCGAGGACCCGCAGGCTGTCGAGCTTGCTCGTCGGCTCGATGATCCGCGCCAGCACCAGGCCCCGGAACACCTCGTCCCCGTCGGTCGCGGACTCGAACCCCGAGTGTCTCGTAGGCGCGATTCAGGGCGTCCCACAAGTGCCCCATCCGTGAGGAGGTGATCACCAGCGGCCCACCACGAGTCGCACCTCCGCCAGCACCGGTGCCCAGGCCGAGGTTGAGCTCGCCCTGACCTGCAGCCATGCGCTGCCGCGCGGCCGCCTTCAGCACCTCGAGCTCCGCCTCGTCGTGCGCCGAACCGATGTGCTCGATGTCCCGTGACCCATGCCGCGAGGAGTGCACGATCTGCACCGCCGTCGCGCCCGACGCTGTCTTTACCGTGCGCACATACGGGGCGACGACCGACAGCCCAAAGAACGCAGGCGGCCGCACGGGTACGGCCAGGTCGGCCGTCGACCGTGCCCTGGCCGAGGCCACTGACCGGCTGCGGCGTGCGGCGCTGCTGCCCGCTCACGTCGAGATTGCGCTGGAGGCTAACGACGTCGAGGCCGCGGCCACCGCCGCTGAGGAGCTGGCGACGATCGCCAGCCTGTACGGCACGCCCGTCCTGCGGGCCGAGGCCGGCCGTTCCCGGGGAGCCGTCCGGCTGGCCACCGGTGACGCCCGCGGCGCGTTGGCCGCGCTCCGCGACGCCTGGCAGGTGTGGCGAGACCTGGACGCGCCCGACGAAGCCGCGAAGGTCCGCGTGCTCACAGGCCAGGGTGCCGCGCGCTGGGCGATGAGGACTCGACGGTGCTCGAGCTGGACTCGGCGCGCCGCGTGTTTGCCTAGCTTGGCGTCCGACCTGACCTCGCCCGGCCGGACGCGCTCGCCCGGCCGCCGCCGGACGCAGAGGCGGCACACGGCCCGCGCGCGAGCTGCAGGTGCTCCGGCTGCTCGCGGCCGGCAAGACCAACCACGCCATCGCCGCCGACCTGGTGCTGGCGGACAAGACAGTAGACGGCACCTGAGTAACATTTTGCCAAACTAGGCGTCTCGTGCCGCGCAGCAGCCACAGCTCGTACGCGTACGAGCATCGGCTCGTCCCCAGTGGGAGCACCGATGACCACCGTTGATCCGCTCACGCGAGGCCGCGAAGCGTACGACCGGCTGGCGTGGCGGGACGCGTACGTGCACCTGTCGACCGCCGACCAGCAAGAATCGCTCGGCGCCGAGGATCTCGACCGGCTGGCGAGGGCCGCGTACCTGACCGGGCACATCGACGCAGCCAACGACGCCTGGGAGCGGACGCATCACGCGTTCCTGGACCGCGGCGAGACGGCGCCCGCGGTACGGTGCGCGTTCTGGCTCGGGCTAACGCTCGTCCAGCGCGGTGAGCACGCCCGCGGTGGTGGCTGGCTGGCGCGGGCGCAGCACATCCTCGAGGACACGGCGTTGGACTGTGTGGAGCGGGGGTACCTGCGGGTCCCGGTTGCAGTACAGGCCGTGGAGGGCGGCGACCCAGAGACCGCGTACCGCTCCTTCGTGGAAGTCACCGAGATGGCGGACCGGTTCGGCGACGCCGATCTCCGGGCGCTAGGGAGGCTGGGGCAGGGCCGGTCGCTGGTCGCGCAGGGCCAGGTGGCGCAGGGTTTGGCGCTGCTGGACGAGGCCATGGTGGCGGTGACAACTGGAGAGGTGTCGCCGCTTGCCGCAGGAATCGTGTACTGCGCCATGATCATTGTCTGCCGCGCGATCTTCGACCTGCGCCGCGTGCAGGAGTGGACCGCGGTGCTGAGCCGCTGGTGCGCCACCCAGCAGGATCTCAAGCCGTACCGCGGCCAGTGCCTGGTGCACCGCTCGGAGATCATGCAGCTGCGTGGCGAGTGGGCCGACGCCATGGACGAGGTGCGGCAGGCCCGTGAGCACCTGTCCGACCCGCCCGGTGACCCGGTGCTGGGCATGGCGTTGTACCAGCAGGGCGAGCTGCTCCGGTTGCGCGGCGAGTTCGCCCGAGCCGAGACGTGCTACCGCGAGGCCAGCGGCTGCGGGCACACCATGCAGCCAGGGCTCGCGTTGCTCCGGCTGGCTCAGGGCCGGCTCGACGACGCGGCGGCCGCCATCGGCCGGACGCTCACGGAGGCTGAGGGAGTGGTAGAGCGGTCTCGAGTGCTGGCCGCGTGCGTCGAGGTCAAGCTTGCTGCTGGTGACGTCGAGGCCGCTCGAGCGGCGGTGGACGAGCTGGACGAGATCGCCGCGGCCTTCGACTCGCCGTACCTGCGGGCGGTCGTCGGGTACGCCCACGGGTGCGTGCTGCTCGCAGACGGTGACGCGAGCGGTGCCAACGTCGCCCTGCGCCGAGCGCGGGTCGCCTGGCACGAGCTCGACGCTCCTTTTGAGGCGGCCCGGGTCCGGCTGCAGATGGCGCGGGCGTGCAGTCAGCAGGGCGACCACGACACAGCCGAGATGGAGCTGGACGCCGCCCGCCGGGTCTTCGAGCAGCTGGGCGCGGCGCAGGCGCTGGAGCAGGTGCGGGAGCTCATGGGCCGCGCCGCGGCCCCCAGCACCGGAGGCTTGACTCCCCGCGAGGTCGAGGTGCTCCGCCTCGTCGCGACCGGTGCGACGAACCGAGAGATCGCGGACAGCCTCGTGATCAGCGACAAGACGGTGGCTCGGCACGTGAGCAACATGTTCACCAAGCTCGGCCTGTACTCGCGGGCGGCCGCCACCGCGTACGCCTACGAGCACGACCTCGTCTAGCGCCGACGCTACAGAGAATTACCCATACGACGCGACCATTCCAGTTTGGTTGATGCAACCGATGCGGGCGCCGCTGCCCGGCGCGGACTCTTACCTCGTAGCCATCGATGGAGGAGGCCGTGATGAGCAGGCAGGACGGAACGACGCATCCGGAACAGTCGGCACGCGATCAGCTGCTGGCCGCGATTCCAATGACCGAGCGGCGGCTGCAGCTGGCGGGGGTTTCCACCGCCGTACTGGAAGGCGGCGACGGTCCACCGATCGTCCTGCTGCACGGCCCGGGTGAGTTTGCTGCCCTCTGGGCGCGGGTGATCCCGGATCTGGTGAAGACCCATCGGGTCGTGGCTCCCGACCTGCCCGGCCACGGGGCCTCCGAGATGCCCGACGGCCGCTTGGACGGCGACCGGGTGCTTACCTGGCTCAGCGAACTGATCGAGCGAACCTGTTCGTCGCCTCCTGCACTGGTGGGGCACCTGCTGGGTGGCGCGATAGCTGCCCGCTTCGCCAGCGGCCACGGCGAACAGCTCAGCGAGGTGGTGCTCGTTGACACATTCGGCCTGGGCTGGAACCGACCTGCGTTGCGATTCGCGGTCCCGCTGGTCGCCTACATCGCACATCCCACCGAACGCACGCGGGACCGCTTCCTCGCCCAGTGCTTCATCGACTTCGACGGGCTGCGCGACGAACTTGGTGAGCGCTTCGAGCCGTTCGGAGACTACTCGCTTGCCTGGGCGCGCACGAAGACCGCGAAGGCGGCGCTTCGCAGCCTCATGCCGGAGTTCGGCACTCGGGCCATTCCGCAGGCTGACCTCGCACGGATCGAGGTTCCCACGACCCTGATCCACGGACGGCACGACCTCCAGACGCGGCTAAGCGTCGCTGAGCGAGCCAGCGCACGGTATGGCTGGCCGCTGCACGTGATCGAGGACTGCCGCGACGACCCCGCCTTCGAACAGCCGGAGGCGTTCCTGGCAGCGCTGCGCACCGCACTCGGAACATCGTCCACGGAGGAGACGAGATGAGCACGAGAAGATTCGAGGTCGCCGGACTCGAGGGCCCGTCGGCCTGACCTCGGTCCAGCTCGGGCAACTCAGCGCCCAGCTCGAGGGCCCGCTGCTGACGGCGGGGGACGAGGGCGACGTCACCGGAACCGCCAGCGCGTACCGCAACCGCAACATCCATCCGTCCGGATAACCACAGACTCACGAGGAGTGAGAACCATGAGGTCCGACAGGCAACGGTCAGGCGGCGAGCAGAGCTCAGCGCCATGGCCCTTGTGACCGCAATGCTGGTCGCCCTGGCGATGGCGACACCGGCGGCCAGCACATCCGCGGAGCACTCCACGAGCCCGGTGTTCCGTATCGCTGACGTGCTTGGCGGGACGCCGGTGCCGGTCGGCTCGTCGACCTTGGTGCGTAACGGCAACGGCGTGTCGGCGACGCTTGACACCACGGCGCTGACGCCGGGCGATGTCGTCACGCTGTGGTGGGTCGTGTTCAACGATCCCGACGACTGCCAGGCCGGGATGCCCGGCGTGTCCAAGTGCGGTCCCGTCGACGCGCAACTGGGCCGCGGCGGGGTCTCACCGCTGCGAGCCACGGGACGGATCGTCGACGAGGGCGGCATCGCAGGCTATGGAGCACACCTCCGGCGCGGAGACACGTCCAGAGCGTTGGTGGGCCCTGGCCTGCTCGACGCCCGCGGCGCCGAGGTGATCCTCGTCCTGAAGACCCACGGGCCCAAGATCCCCGGACTGGTGTCCGAGCAGCTGCACACCTTCGCCGGTGGCTGCGCTGACCAGACCGACGCACCGCCCGGAGCCCCCGCGCACCTGGTCGGCATACCCGGACCCAACGACTGCGCAGAGATCCAGCTCAGCGTGCACAGCCCTGGCGAGTAGGTGCCAGCCATGGGAGTGATCTCGCACCCGGATGAGGTTCGGCATTGCTATGAGCGTGTGCTGGCCGGAGCGACGGTGCGTCGCCGCTACGTCGAGGTGGGCACTGGCCGTCGGGTCCATCTCCTGGAGCAGGGGACCGGGCCGGCGGTCGTGCTCCTCCCCGGCAGCGGGAGCTTCGCGGGTTTCTTTCTGCCGTTGCTGGACGAGCTCAAGGGGGTCGGCGCGATGGCCCCCGACCGGCCCGGGCAAGGGTTGAGCGACCCCATTGACCTCCCACCACGCCGCTTCCGCGAGACCGCGGTCGCCTGGCTAGATCGCCTGCTCGACGCCCTCGAGTTGGACACCACCGTCCTGCTCGGCCACTCGGGCGGTGCCGTGTGGGCACTGTGGTACGCGCTGGCACATCCGGAGCGGGTCAAGCGGCTCGTGCTGGTCGACCCGCCTGCGTTTCCGAAGACTCGCTGTCCGCTGCCGCTGCGACTGGTCGCCACACCGGGGCTGGGGGAGCTGCTGTCACGCTCGGTGCCACCCAGCCCGAAGTCGCTGCTGCAGATGGCGAGCTTCATGGGCGAGGGGGCGACCCTCACCGCTCACCCGGACCTGATCGACCTGTGGGTGGCCACGAGCCGGGACCCGGTCGCCGACCGGGCCGCCAGGGCAGAGTTACGCGTGCTGATCTCGCCGTTCGCCTTGCTGTCGCGGTCCGGGTGGCGGCGTCGTTCACGCGTGCGACCCGACGAGCTGCGCCAGGTGGCCATACCCACGCTCATGGTGTGGGGCGAGCGGGACCCGCTCGTCAGCGTCTCAGTGGCCAGGGCAGTGGCCGAGCTGATCCCCCGCGCGCGACTGGAGGTACTGGCCGGCGGGCACATGCCATGGCTCGGGCAACCCGACCAGACCGCTGCACTGGTCGCAGAGTTCGTCCTCACCAAAGAGAGGAGCGAGCGATGACCACCCAGGCGCCTGCAACGGAGCAGGTTCGGGACGCCTGGGACGCCCTTGCTCCTCGCTTCGACCGGTTCACGACGCAGGACTGGAGCATGCCCTTCGGTGAGCAAGCACTGCGCCGTGTCGATCTCCGCCCCGGCGTCCGGTTCCTGGACGTGGCCTGCGGCAGCGGGGCGCTGGCCATCCCGGCCGCCCGCCGGGGCGCCGACGTGGTTGCAGTCGACATCGCCCCGGCGATGATCGAGCGGCTCGCTGCGCGGGTGCGGGCCGAAGGGCTGTCCAACGTCGTGGGTCGGGAAATGACCGGCGAGGCGCTGGAGCTTCCCGACGACACGTTCGACGTGTCCGCGTCCCAGAACGGGGTGTCGATGTTCCCTGACCTCGGGGGCGGGCTGCGCGAGATCGTCCGGGTCACCAAGCCCGGCGGCCGGGTGCTGATCGTTGCGTTCGGCGCTCCGCAGAAGGCGGAGTTCCTGGGGTTCTTCCTGGGAGCCCTGCAAGCGTCCGTCCTCGGCTTCATCCCGCCGCCGATGGACCCGCCTCCGCCGCCGTTCCGGTTGGCCGACCCGAGCAGGTTCGGCCAGGAGTTGGTCAGCGCCGGCCTTACCGATGTCCGGGTGGAGACCGTGACGTGGGACATGACCTTCACCTCCGCCGACCACTTCTGGGACGTCGTCACCTCCGGTCAACCGATCGCGGTGCAGCTGACCGCCCACCTGACGGTGGAGCAGCGGGCCGACGTGCGGCACGTGCTCGACGGGATGCTCCGCGAGCGCTCCGGCGGCAGGCCAGGGGCGACACTCTGCACCGAGATGAACATCGGCATCGGAACCAAGTGACCATCCAACGCGCAACGATGAGAAGCGATCGACATGACCGAAAGGACAACCTCTCGTCTCCGAGCTGTCATCACCGCCCTGGCTCCGCTGGCCGCGTCCGTCTGGCACCCATGCATCGCCCATCCGCATAGGCGGCCTTGACCTGAGCGACCGCGCGGTGGGTGGTCCGCTCGTCGCCGGTGAACCCCATCGCGGCCAGCCGCTCGTGCACCACGTCGGCACGGATCGCGCCCTCGGAGTGCTCGACCAGCTCCTCGATCTTCGGCAGGAACGGGTCGATCAACTTGGGCACCGGCTCATCGACCGGCACACCGGCCTCCCGCTTGGCCACGTACCGTCGCACCGTCTTGGGGTGCACCCCGCCAACCCGGCTGCCGAGTGCGCGCACGCCGTGGCGTCAAACGCTTCCAGAATCTCCATGATCTCCCTGTCAGACTTCTTCACAGTCCCTCCGGTCGTGGCGCCCGAGCGTGGTCAGAGACCTCGAGCGTTGCCCCGGAGGGACCCCGACGTCCGCGGAAAGGAGATCAGCTGTCCGCGGAGAGGGAGATGAAGTGTCCGCCTACAGGGATGTTGGACTGTCGGCTGTCAAACTGGCCGACTTCTGCCGGACCCGGTACCTCCAAGCCTCGAGCCGGCGTACGAGGCGTTGATCGCGCCCGACACCGTAGGCGAGCCCTTGCACCGCAGTGAGCCTGCAGGCGATGCCCGAGTATCGGTCTGAACCCTGCTCCCGCTCCGGCTGAACAGCCTGCGCAGCCAGTGGCGACCACCTGACGGGGAGTTGGCGGCCGGGCGACTCGTCCCCCCGCCGGTCGCCCCCTGCCGGTCGCCCTTCCGCCACTCCCCGCCGGTCACCCCCCGCCGGTCAGCCGCTGGTCAGCCCGGCCGGGTTGCCCAGTCCACCCGCGCGAGCCCGTCGACCAAAGTGCGCTGGGCATGAACGTCGAGCACGCCGAGACAGGACGAGAAGCCGAGGTCGGCCTCGACATCGACGATCGCGCACCGTTCGCCGAGGTCACCGATGTGCCGCGCATCCTGCTGGGCGGCAGCGATCTCCGATCTGGACCACCCGGCCCGGCGCAAACCATCGACGCCGCGGTGCGATGCGAGCACCGCTCCTGGGATCGACAGGCCGTTGGCCCGGATCGCAGCAAGGTGTAGTCCGAACCGCAGCTCGCGGAGCAGCATGAGCGCATGTGCCAGCCGAGCAGCGGACGCAGTCGGCCGTTGCCATCGTCGCCAGGCGCCGGCAAGCGGAAGATCGACTACCTCTGCAGCATCGACAACCGTCTCCGCGAGATCGGCGATCACCGCGGCGTCGGAGATGACGTTCAGGTGGTCGTGCCCCCACTGGGCGCAGACCCCCGCGTAGACGGCTGCGGCCTCGGCGGCCGACAGGGCCGAGCTGTTTTGCCACGCGACGCGCACGATCGATCGTGGAAACGAACCCAGCAACTCGGTGGCCGTAGCGTCGTCCACCTCGCCGGCAACCGCGACCCGGCCTCTCAGACACATGACCTGATCGCTGAGCCCCTGTCGCTCCGCGGCGGCCGCCATCTCCGTCGAGTTCATGAATAGCCCACCCACCCGGAGCACGGTCTCATGGGTGGCGCGCGCGACATCGATCGATTCAGCCGCCGTCTGCACGGTGTTCCTTCCGCCATGCTGGGCACTCGGATGCAACTGTCCAAGTGCGGACGCCATAGGCAATCACGCGACGTGCGGGTATAGATCCGTCGTGGCGGAGGTGTCACCGAGACGTAGGACCGATGACATGGAACCGTCACAATATGACGGCAAGATTAGGCAAATCATCTTCGCCCGACCCATGGCTGGTCGCCGCGGCCGACATCGGTGAGGCTAGGACGGTGACTCGAAGGTTGTTGCTGATAGAGGACGACGCCCAGGTGCGCAGCGCACTCGCTCTGGTGCTGTCCGACGAAGGGTGGGGGGTCGACGAAGCCGTCGACGGCGAACAGGGGTTGCAGATGGTGTCGACCTGTGCCGACTACGACGCTGTGCTCTTGGATCTGCGGTTACCCGGCGTCGACGGGTTCGAGGTGTGCCGTCGGATTCGCCGCACCAGCGACGTACCGATCGTCATGGTCACCGCGATGCAGGACAGCCACGACGTTGTGGCCGGGCTCGAAGCAGGCGCTGATGACTACGTCACCAAGCCACTGTCCGCGAAAGTCCTCGTCGCCCGGCTGCGGGCGCTGCTCCGCCGGGCGGGCGGTCGGGATGGTGCCGAACCCCGGCCAATCGTCGACGACGATCTGGAGATCCAGTTCGACACGGCGACCGTCCTGCGAAACGGTACCCGGGTCGACCTGACTCGAACTGAACTCAAGCTGCTGGCCGAGCTGGCCCGGGCTGGTGGGCGGGTGTTGTCTAGGGAAGAGCTGCTGGAACGGGTGTGGGGATACGGCTACTTCGGTGACTCCCGACTCGTCGATGTCCACATCCGTCGGCTCCGCATGAAGGTGGAGGCCGAGCCGGCGGCGCCCCGGCATGTGATCACCGTCCGGGGAATGGGATACCGGTTCGGGTCATGACTAGGACTCCTCGTGTGACACGCCGGCCGGCGCTCGGGCTTCGTGGTCGAGTGACTCTTGCATTCGCCCTGGTCGCGGTCGCGATCGCCACGACCATCGCGGTCAGTGTCTGGCTACTGGTGACGAACCTCGTCGTCGAGCGGCGGGAGCAGGTGAGCCTCTCGCAGGCCACCGCACGGGCGGAACGCGTCGAGGATACGCTCCGATCAGTTACCACGACACCTGACGACATCGTCGACAGTCTGGGTAGCCCGACCGGGTCGGTCTCGCTGCTTCGGTACGACGGCATGTGGTACTCAAGCGACATGACGCTGTCCGCGCTCGACCTGCCGACCCAGGTGCACGAACGGCTGATCGACGGCGCGGCGGTCCAGCAGCAGATCCGGCTCAACGGAACCCTCCGCCTGCTGGTTGGAATGCCGCTGTCGGTCGGAGACGGCGTCTACGCGGAGGTCTTCCCGCTCGACGACATGGAGCGCACGTTCCGGACGCTCGCCGCGACGCTTGTCGCGGTGACTCTCGCCGCCCCGCTATTGGGCCTGGGGATCGGTGCCTGGGCCAGCCGGCGGGCGCTGCGTCCGCTCACCGAGGTCACCCGGGCCGCCGGCGCCGTCGCCGCCGGCGACCTCACAACTCGGTTGCAGGTGGCCAACGATCCCGATTTGGCGCCGATCGCCGCATCGTTCAACCGGACGACCGAGGCGCTGAACCGCCGGGTGCAAAGCGATCTGCGGTTTGCCGGCAACGTCAGCCACGAGTTGCGGACCCCGGTGACGACTCTCGTTAACGCCGTCGACCTCCTCCGCACGCGGCGCCAGCAACTCGACGACAGCGGCCAGCGGGCGCTCGACCTGCTTTCTGACGAGGTCGCCCGGTTCGAGCGGCTCGTCGCCGACCTCCTCGAGATCAGCCGCACCGACGCCGGCGACGAACAACTCCTCGTTGCCGACACCGACGCCACTGAGTTGGTTCGGCAGTCGCTCCCCACGGCTGCCCGGCACCTGCTCGATGCCGAGCCGGCGGCATCCGATCTCGTCGTCCGCGTCGACAGGCGGCGCCTCGAGCGGACCATCTCCAACCTGGTGCACAACGCCGAGCGGCACGGCGGCGGACTGATGCGGGTCGCGGTTCAGGCAGCACCCGGCCCGAGCGTGCACATCGCCGTTGAGGACGGCGGCCCGGGCGTCCCGGCCCACCTTCGAGAGCAGGTGTTCGAACGGTTCTCTCGCGGTACCGCATCGCGGGATCGAACGGGTGGGGTCGGGCTCGGCCTCGCGCTCGCCGCCCAGCAGGTCCGGCTCCATCACGGTCGCCTCTGGGTCGAGGATCGGCCCGGCGGAGGTGCGCGCTTCGTGGTCGAGCTGCCCGCGCGCGATGCTATTCATCGAAATATCGAGCGGATCGGCGTTGCCGCAGCGTCCGGGGACCAGCCCGAGGACAGCCCAGAGCGACCGCAGATCCCACAGGTCGGGGCGCCGTGACCGGAACGTAACAGTGAGTCGCTGGATTGCCGCCGGGTTTGCCGGTGCCGTCCTCTCGCCACACACCGCTTTGGCCTCGCAGCACCCGCCCGATCCGGCGGACCCACATGCTGATCCGCACCTCCGCACGTGTGCTGTCACGGCGCACGATCCAATCCGCCAGGAAGGCCAGATCGCCGGAGCTCACCTTGACGAACCAGTACTCCAACGGCGCACCGCGGGACCGGAAGTCGTCCACACTGCCCTCCTCGCGTGCCTGAACCCCTCGGGACATGGTGGCGCTCGACCAGAGGGATGAACAGACTCCGGAGCAGCCGTCGCCCAGGCGGCAACGAGGCCCCGAGCGCTCTTTCGGACTTAACCTTTCATGCCGCTGAGGGCGGCTACGCTCGCCCGAACAGCAGCTCTGAGGGCGGCTATTCTCGCCCGGTAGCCGCGATCCGAGTGATCGGGAACGGCACTTCGGTGCGCTCGTGTTCAGTGGGCGAGCGGTCGATGCGGTGTCGCGTCGGGCGAATTGGCGCTCGCCCCGTGGGCCCGTCGATGGTCGTTAGACCGTGACGACGATCTTGCCACCGGGGTGACCTTGTGCCAGGTACCGGATGGCCTCGGGGACTTCACGCAGCGGGAAGGTCCGGTCGATGACTGGTGTGACCTTGCCTTCCTCGATCAGCGTGGTCAGGTACTCCAGGTCTTCGGTGCGTTCCTTCGAGACGACGGCTCGCAGTCGCTGGCCGGAGAACGCCGACCGGACGGGCGCCCGCAGGATTTGGCGGTCGAAACCACCTAGCCACCGGCCGCCTCCCTCGCCGCCGACGATCGCCAGGGTGCCGTGCGGCGTGAGGGCCCGGCGGAGCAACGACAAGGGGCGGCGCCCCGCGGTGTCGAGGATCAAGTCAAACCGCGGTCCGCGGGCGTCGACCTCCTCGCGGGTGTAGTCGATCACGTCTTCGGCGCCGATGGACTGGACCAGGTCGGTCTTCGCGGTGCTGCACATGCCCGTCACGTGGGCGCCGAACGCGTGGGCCAGTTGGACGGCGAAGGAGCCGACACCGCCGGCCGCGCCGATGACCAGCACCTGCTGGCCTGGCTGCACGCGTCCGACGTCACGCAGGCCCTGCAGCGCGGTCATGCCCGAGACGGGCACCGCCGAAGCCTGCTCGAAGGTCAGATTGGCGGGCTTGCGGGCAAGGTCGCTCTCCCGCGAACGGGCGTACTCGGCGAACGAGCCGAAGATGGACACGCCGTAGACCTCGTCGCCCGGACGGAACCGGGTCACGCGGCTGCCCACAGCCTCGACGACCCCGGCCAGGTCACGGCCTTTCACCGGCACCTTCGGGCGGCGCACACCCATCCCCATGACGCGTACGAGGTAGGGACGACCGGTCATCAGATGCCATACCCCGGGGTCGACACCGGCCGCACGCACCCGCACCAGGACCTCATCGTCACCTATCACCGGCATTTCGATGTCCTCGAACCGCAAGGTGTCGGCCGATCCGTAGACGTCCTGCACAACCGCCTTCATCCAGATCCTCCCTCGTCCCCTCCACCCCGAGTCTCCCCCAACGCCGGATACCGAGCAGGCGACCAACACCCTCACATGACGCCGATGGGGTGACCGCTCAGCCCGGGCGGCCACGAGCTGCTGCCGCTGATCGCAGGAATTCGGTCTGCGTTGCGGTGCCACAGCTTGAGGTCCGAACGCCCGGCAGACTCGCAGCCGTGGCGTTCCCCGTGCCTTTGCGTGAAGTCGCCGGCACCGTGGTCAACACGTATGCAGCCAGGCCGCCCTCAGGCCGCGTCGGCGGCGCGCTCCAGCTCGGCGACCTCGATTTTGCATGGACGAACTGTCCGGATGTAGCCGCGATCCGAGCGCACATAGCCGATGAGCGAGCACTTGGCGGCTGCAGGCACAAGGTGGTGAGGGTTCTTGCGAGAGGGTCGCGGAGCGGCCGTGAGCAGGGTCCGGGTCGCATCCTGCCGGTCGCCGTCATCGCGCTCACCCCCGATGCCGGCGGAGTCGGCGTAGGGCTTTCCCCGATTCGCCCGGGTACGGCCATCCGGCACCGTCGATCTACAGCCACATAGGGATAAGGAGCTAGCCATGGGAACACGTACAGCGCACGCGAGCCTGATGCGGTCGGCGTGGCGCATGGTCACCGCGGTCGTCACGGCGACAGCCGCAACCGTCGCGGTGGGCATGACGACAGCCGCACCGGCGTCCGCCCACGTGGACGACTACCCACCCATTCCCTGGTCGGTCGACAACGTCGTCCTCATCGCTCCGCAGGTCGACTTCGGCGACGGAAACGGGCTCGACCTGTTCGGCCAGCCGCTGCCCGGTCACGTTATCTGGATGATCGACCCCGACGACAACTCGTACTGGCCGGTCCTCGATGGCGTGCTGTTCATCAACAACTCGGCCGGCCTGTGCGCCAAGGTCCAGATCGCCTACTACAGCTTCGACCGCGGGCAGCTCGCGACCCGCAGCACTCAGACGCGCTGCGCCTCGAGCAACCGGCTGGAGGCGTGGAACGTGAACATGATGCCCTACGGCCGAGCGGATCTGGACTACATCGAGCTCCGGTTGCAGACCGTCGGAGTCAACGGTGTTGTCACAACGATCGATACGTTCGGACCTGTGCTGCCGTGAAGACCCGCAACGCCTGACTCAGCTGGTGCGGTGTTGGACCGCGCCGGCGGTCAGGTGGTCGGGTGCCCGGTCGCCAGGCGGTCCACGAACGTCGTGTTGACGTGAGTACACCCCCAGCATCCGCTGGGACCGCACGAGGAGCGGAGGCCCCGCTCCTTCATCGCATCAGAAGCGCGGAGGATGCGGGATTCGAACCCGCGAGGGGTTGCCCCCAACACGCTTTCCAAGCGTGCGCCCTAGGCCACTAGGCGAATCCTCCGCCGCAGAGGGTATCCGAGCGCCGTCGATGCGCCGAAATCGGAAGAGCTCGGGTGGACACGCTGAGCGGCTCACAAACTGGACGAGCCGACGGCTCGCGTACGTTGGTCGCGGCGCACGTACACTGGGCAGCCGACCCCTCGCGCGGCGGCACCCCGCTGAACTCCCCCA
>Ga0214469_1000441_pt1 | contig 14571 bp, 17 predicted proteins | sample RVTome_10_FD_187340 | JGI IMG/M metagenome (GOLD analysis project Ga0214469, IMG submission 187340) | Soil microbial communities from uranium-contaminated site in the Upper Colorado River Basin, Wyoming, United States - RVT153D57 HiSeq ... | reverse complement strand
CCGTCGCAGGGCTCGCGACGTCCACGGACGGTCTCCTCGCGCTCGGCGTCGTCGTCGTGCTCGCCGGGCTCGCGGCCCCGGCGCGGACGTTCCTGCGCGTCGCGCGCACCGGGACGATCGGCCTGCGGGAGGGGCCGGTGGCGCATGTGACGCTCGGTCTCTGGTTCTTCCTGCAGGCGGCCGCACTTGCGCTTCTCGCGGCCGCCGGAGCGGCTGCCGAGCGCCGCGCCGCCGTGGCCGCCGTGCTCCTGCTCGGCATCGGCTGGGCGGCCGGGACGATCCTCGGCCACCTCGGAAAGCTCATCTCCCTCTCGGCCTGGGGCTCGTGGCCGCCGGGCCCGCGGCCGAAGCAGGCGGAGCTCTACCCCCGGCGCGGGTGGCAGGCCGAGGTTCTCCTCTTCGCTCCCGGTGTCCAGCTGCTCGCCGCGGGCGTCGTCGCCGAGTCGGTGACCACGGCGCGCGCCGGCGGCGTGCTGCTCACGGCGGCCGCGCTCGTCGCCCTCGCGTGCGGGGTCGAGACCGTCCGGCGCGCCGGTCGCGGACTTGCGTCGCACGCGCTACCCTCGGAGGCGCCGTGAAAGCGCTGGAGAAGGCCCGGAGCATCCTCGAGACGACCCCCGTGCTCGCCGACGAGGACGAGTACGACCTCTTCGCCGGCCTGCCGCTCACGCCCCCGGCCGAGGGCGAGGAGGGGAACGACGCCGTGCACGCCGAGGAGGGCGAGGGCTGATGCCCGACCCGAAGGTCCCCCGCCTGCTCGAGCTCGGCTCGAAGGGACGCGACGTGCAGGCGCTGAAGCGCGCGCTCAGGCGGGGCGGACACTGGCCCAAGGGCGTGCGGCTCTCGAACACCTTCGACGAGACGACCGACAAGGCCGTGCGGGACTTCCAGCGGGCGAGCCGGCTCGAGATCGACGGCGAGGTGGGCGACGACACGTTCGGCGCGCTCCTGCCGCACTACGACGCGTACGCCCGGCTGCTCGTCGACCGTGTCCGCAAGCGGATGGAGAAGCTCGCGAGCCCGAGCGGGAAGCGGCAGCGGATCGTCGCCGCGGCGTTCGTGGGGTACTCGAACCGCGACAGCATCCACTACACGCAGGACGCGCGGCGTATGCAGGGGGTGCGCGAGAAGATCCGGATCCCGAGGTTCCCCGCGTTCGAGGACTGCTCCTCGTTCGCCACCTGGTGCTACTGGGTCGCGGGCGCGCCCGACCCGAACGGGCGCGGCTACGACGGGTTCGGCTTCACCGGCACGCAGATCGGCCCGGGGACGAAGGTCACCGAGCCGCGGCCCGGTGACCTCGTGTTCTACGGCTGGGAGCCTGCCCCGCGCAACTGCCCCAGGCACGTCGCCGTCTACGTCGGGAACGGCAGGGTCGTCTCACACGGGAGCGAGACCGGCCCGCACCTCGTGGTCCTGGACTACCGCGGCGACCGCAGCCAGATTCGCAGCTACCTCCCGTAGCCGGGGCTCGGCCGCGGCGCGGCGCCGGCACGCTCGCCCGCGGGGCGCTCGTGCGCATACGCCGCGACGAAGCCCTCCCGCCAGCTCGGGTAACGGAGCGTCCAGCCGAGCTCCCGCTTCGCCTTCGCGTTCGACGCGCCGCGGGTCTCCGTCATGAGGACGACGCCCGGCTCTCCAGCGGCGAGACGTCCGACCCAGCGGGGAACCCGGCGAGGCGGCTTGGCCCCGACCACCGCGGCGAGCGCCGGAAGCCACTCGCGTGCGGGCGCGGGGTCGTCGTCGACGATGTTGTAGATGCCGGGCTCGCCGCGCTCGAGCGCGAGCACGGTCGCCTCGGCGGCGTCGTCGAGGTGGACGAACGACGAGATCCCGCCGCCCTCGCCGACGACCGGGAACTGCCGCTTCCGCACGAACTCCACCATCGGGTCGTCCGGTGTCCCGTAGAACCCGCCGTAGCGGAGCACGAGGCCGCCGGCCTCCGTCACGACCCGCTCGAGGTGGCGGATCGCCGCCACCGACTCGCGCATCACCTTCGGCGGTGCCGGGTCGAGTGGATCGTCCTCGGTCTTCACCGGGCCGCCCTCGCGGGCGTACGGGAAGCTCGTGAAGCTCTGCGCGAGGACCCGCGGAACTCCCGTCTCGCGGGCCGCGGCGAGCAGGGCGTCCGTCCCCTTCGTCCGTAGCCGGTTCGTGACGGCGAAGCTGCGGTCGAAGTGCCTGAAGTCGATCCCGCCCGCAAGGGCGGTCGCCTGGTGAACGATCGCCTCGGGCCGGGCGGCCGCGACGGCCTCCCGCACCGCCTGCGGGTGGAGCAGGTCGAGCACGATCCCCTCGGCGCCCTGGGCGCGCAGATCGGCGGCCCGCCCGGCGGAGCGCGACGTGCCGATCACCTCGTGCCCCCGCTCGACGAGCCGGGGGACGAGCCGGGTTCCGATCACGCCGGTCGCCCCTGCAATGAAGACTCTCATCGTGGATCTCCTTTCGTCCTGGTTCTCTGAACCGGAGACGAGACGGCGCGGTCGCCTGTGACACCGTCACGCCACGGCGTGCTATTCCGTCTAGGAAGTGATGGAGACGAGGGAAGAGCTACGCCCGTACCTCTTCGCGATCGCCTACCGGATGCTCGGGTCGGTCGCCGAGGCGGAGGACGTCGTCCAGGAGGCGTTCCTGCGCTACCACGAGGCCGACCCGGACGCCGAGTCCCCGAAGGCGTACCTCACCACCGTGACGACGCGGCTCGCGATCGACCAGCTCCGCTCGGCGCGGGCGCGGCGCGAGGTCTATCCGGGCGAGTGGCTGCCGGAGCCGCTCGTGGAGGACGACGCCGTCCGGCACGCCGAGACGGCCGACTCGCTCTCGCTCACGTTCCTCCACCTGCTCGAGAAGCTCGCCCCGGTCGAGCGCGCCGTCTTTCTCCTGCGGGAGGTCTTCGACTATCCCTACGACGAGCTCGCCGGGATCGTCGGGAAGAGCCCGGAGAACTGCCGCCAGATCCTCGGGCGGGCGCGCCGGCACATGGAGGAGGGGAAGCGCCGCTTCGACGTCTCGCGCGAGGAGCGCGACGACGTCGCGCGCCGGTTCATCGCGGCGTGGGAGGAGGGGGATCTGGACGGGCTCGTTGCGCTCCTCGCGCCGGACGCGACGGTCTACGGCGACGGCGGCGGCAAGGCGCCTGCCGTGAAGGTGCCCCTCGTGGGCGCGGAGCGCGTCGCGAAGGCGTTGGTCGGCTGGGCGAGGCTGGCGCGCGAGCGCGGGCTCGTCCATCGGCCCGCGGACGTCAACGGCGAGCCGGGGGCGATCCTGCACGGCGCCGACGGAACCGTCTTCGGGGTCAGCGCGTTCGAGATCCGGGACGGGCTCGTGGTCGGCATCCGCGCGATCTCGAACCCGGACAAGCTCGCGCACGTGCCTCGCGACTAGCGCGTTCGACGGAGGCCGTTCGCGGAAAGGCTAGGGCCGGAACCGGAGAGGGGAGGACCCCATGAAGGTCACGATCATCGGCACGGGCAACATGGCGCGGGGGATCGGCACGGTCGCGCTCGCCGGCGGGCACGACGTTACGCTCTACGGGACGGAGCTCGCGAAGGCCGAGGAGCTCGCGGTCGAGCTGGAGGGAACGGCGAAGGCGGCGACCGTGGGCGACCCGGTCGAGGGGGACGTCGTCGTGCTCGCCCTCTGGTACCCGGTCACCCGCGAGGTCGTCGAGCGCTACGGCGACGGGCTCGACGGCAGGGTGGTGGTGGACATCTCGAACCCAATCGACACGGATGCGTTCGAGCCGATCCGCCCGGACGCCGGATCGGGCGCGGAGGAGGTCGCGGCCGCCGCCCCGAACGCCCGCGTCGTGAAGGCGTTCAACACGACGTTCGCCGGCACGCTGGCCGGAGGCGGGAAGGTCGCGGGCGAGCCGCTCGACGTCTTCATCGCCTCGGACGACGACGAGGCGAAGCGGGCGGTCGCCCGCCTCGCCGAGGACGGCGGCCTCCACCCGGTCGACGCCGGGCCGCTGCGCCGCGCGCGGGAGCTCGAGGCGGTCGGCTTCCTCCACATGGCCGTCCAGGAGCCGCTCGGCACTGGCTTCGGCAGTGCCCTGAAGATCGTCGCGTAGCCCGCGCAGACTCCGTTCAGCGGCTACTCCCGCTCCGGCTCGCGGACACGAAGGCCTACGAGTCCGGCGTGATCGCGCTGACGTACGAGTCCGCGCGCTAGGACGTGACGAGCGCCCGGAGCCGCTCGTCCAGCCGTGCGAAGCTCTGGTCGGCGCCCTCCTCCATGCCGGTCGCCATGGCCGCGTCCCGGGCCTCCTGAGAGGGGTAGAGGATCGTCATCGTGACCGTCGTGCGGCCGGCCTCCTCGACGAACTCGGTCGTGTTCACCGTCTCGGGCCAGTCGGCGCCCCAGCGCTCCGTGCCCACGAGGCGGCCCGGCGGCTCGACCTCGCGGTAGTCCCCGGTCATCTCCATCTCCTCGCCGTCCGCCTTGCGCCAGACGTGGCGCCAGGAGCCGCCGGGGCGGAGGTCGATCTCGCACACGGGCATCGTCCAGCCGTCCGGGCCGAGCATCCAGTGCGGGACATGCTCCGTGCTCGTCCACACCTCGTAGACGAGGTCGCGTGGGCCGTCGAACGTGCGCGCAATCGCGACCTCGTGGTCCGAGGGGGTGGTGATGGTCGTCTCGCCGGTGGGGGTCGTCACGGTCGGGCTCCTTTCGCCTTGAGGTCTTCGAGGTATGCGTCGAGCCGTTCGAAGCTCCCGTCCCAGAACGCGCGGTACTCCTCGGCCCACTCGGCCACCTCGCGAAGCGGGGCGGCCTCGAGTCGCACCGGGCGCCGCTGCGCGTCCCGGGCGCGCGAGACGAGGCCGGCGCGCTCGAGCACGCGGAGGTGCTTCGAGACCGCGGGGCCGCTGATCGGAAAGCGCGCGGCGAGCTCGCCGACGGTGGCCGGACCGTCCACGAGCCGCGTGAGGATCGCCCGCCGGGTCGGGTCGGCGAGGGCGGCGAACGTGGCGTCGAGCGTGCCTGCGGTCATGTGTCGAGTATAACCACGCGGTTATATAACCCGCAAGTTGTACACGTCGCCGCGGCGCGTAGGCTCGCGCTGGGAGAGCGTCGGCGACGGGCTCGCGCTCGGGATCGCGCTCGGCGTCGGATTCGGCCTCGTGAGCGCGCTCATCGCACAGCTCTACGAGCAGAAGGGGAGCGCGTACTGGCTCATCAAGGGTGTGAACGCCGTCATCGCGCTCTCGCTCGTGTCGGTCATCGTGTCCGTCTGGGACTGAGGTACGCTCGCCGCGATGACGCGGCTCGTCACGACGGTCGTCGGTAGCTACCCCCAGCCCGGCTGGTTGATCGACCGCGGGCGTCTCGGCGACCGCCTTCCGCCGCGCGTGCGCGCCCGCGAGCTGTGGCGCGTGCCCGAGCCGTTCCTCGAGGAGGCCCAGGACGACGCGACCAGGCTCGCCGTGCAGGACATGGAATCGGCCGGGATCGACGTGATCACCGACGGCGAGATGCGGCGGGAGAGCTACTCGAACCGCTTCGCGACCGCCCTCGAGGGCGTCGACCTCGACGAGCCGGGCACCGCGCTCGACCGGACCGGGAATCCCGTGCCCGTGCCGCGCGTCCACGGCCCGGTGCGCCGCGCGCACCCGGTCGAGACGCGCGACGTCGAGCTCCTGCGGACGCTCACCGACCGGCGGATCAAGATCACCGTCCCCGGGCCGTTCACGATGACCCAGCAGGCGCAGAACGACCACTACGCGTCGGACCGCGACCTCGCGCTCGCGTACGCCGAGGCCGTCAACGAGGAGCTCCGCGACCTGAAGGCCGCGGGCGCGGACGTCGTCCAGATCGACGAGCCGTACCTCCAGGCGCGGCCGGAGGCGGCGCGCGAGTACGCGCTCGAGGCGATCGACCGCGCGCTCGAGGGGATCGAGGGCGAGACGGCGCTGCACACGTGCTTCGGCTACGCCGCGCTCGTGCACGAGCGGCCGAGCGGCTACCCGTTCCTCGCCGAGCTGGCCGACTGTGCCGCGACGGCGCTCTCGCTCGAGGCCGCGCAGCCTGGGCTCGATCCCGAGGTGCTGCGCCCCGTCGCAGGCAAGACGATCCTGCTCGGCGTCCTCGACCTCGGCTCCGAGGAGGTCGAGACACCGGAGGTCGTGGCCGGGCGGATCCGCGCCGCGCTCGAGGTCGTCGAGCCGGAGCGGCTCGTCCCCGCACCGGACTGCGGGATGAAGTACCTCCCGCGCGAGCGGGCGTACGCGAAGCTCGAGGCGCTCGTCGCCGGGGCGCGGCTCGCCGAAGCCCAGCTCGGGCTCTGATCCGTGTACTCGCACGTCGAGCGGCTGCTTGCGGACGAGCGCCCCGTCATCCTCGACGGCGGCGTCGCGACCGAGCTCCAGCGCCTGCGCCCGCTGCGCGGCGAGCCCGGCCCCGACCCGGAGCTCTGGGGCACGTGGGGCCTCTACCGCGCGCCGGCCGCCGTGAAGGAGGTGCACGCGCGCTACGTCGCGGCCGGCTGCGACGTGATCTCGACGGATACGTGGTCGATCCTCTCCGCACCCGCGGCGGACGCGCGCGCCGCCGCGGAGCCGACGCACTGGATGGACGTCGCGCGGCTTGGGGTCCGCCTCGCCCGCGAGGCGATCGCCGAAGGCGGCCGCACCGGCGAGTGCGCGGTCGCGTTCGCGATCTCCGAGGACGTCAACTCACCCGAGCGCGAGGCGACGGTCGAGCTTCTCGCGCGGGTTCTCGAGGAGGAGCCGCCCGATCTCGTCCTGCTCGAGACGCTGACGCTCGTCCGAGAGCCGGGGACCTTCGAGACGGTCGGGCGGCTGCTCGACACCGGCCTGCCCCTCTGGCTCTCCTTCCGCCGGTGCCGGCACGGCGTCTGCGGCGTCTTCGGCCAGCACTGGGGGCCGCCCGAGGGCGACGCGTTCGGCCGGGCCGCGCGGCGGTTCGAGGAGCTGGGCGTCGGCGCGCTCGCGGTCAACTGCCTACCGGTCGACCACGTGCCGGGGATGCTCTCCTGGCTGCGCGACTTCACGTCGCTGCCGCTCGGCGTCTACCCGAACCTCGGCCACCTGGCCGGCGGCCTCTGGCGCTTCGACGACGACACGGGGCCGGCGGAGTACGCCGAGCTCGCGCGCGGCTGGCGCGCCGAGGGCGCGCAGATCGTCGGCGGCTGCTGCGGCACGACGCCGGAGCACATCCACGCCGCTGCCGAGGCGCTCGAGGGAACGAGGCCGGGCCACGAACGCCTCGCGCCGCCGCCCTTCCAGGACGAGGTGGATGAAGAGCCCGTCCGTCCGTGGCTCGACGAGCGGGGCCGCGAGCTCTTCCCGCTCCCCTTCCCCGAGCTCGTCGTCGACCCGGGCGTCTTCGTCCCGACCCAGGGGAGCTACCTCGTCTGGAAGTACCTCTTCGAGAGCGGCGCGGGCAAGGGGCTGGAGTGCATCGACGTCGGCTGCGGGAGCGGCATCCTCGCCATCCAGCTCGCGCTGAACGGCGCGGCGGGCGTGCACGCCATCGACATCGACCGGAACGCGGTCGCGAACACGCTCGCGAACGCGTTCCGAAACGGCGTGAGCGACCGGGTGACCGGCGGCACGGCCGACCTCTTCGACTGGGAGCCGGAGCGGAGCTACGACCTTGTCGTCGCGAGCCTCTACCAGCTTCCGGTCGACCCGTTCGAGGAGCCGACCGGCCACCGGCCGCTCGACTACTGGGGCCGGACGATGCTCGACCATTTCCTGCGTCTGCTGCCGAAGCTGCTCGCGCCGGCCGGCCGGGCCTACGTGATGCAGCTCTCGATCGTCGGGCAGGCGGCGACCGAGCGGCTGCTCGCGCGCGCCGGGCTCGAGGCGCGGGTGGTCGACTTCAGCTTCTTCCCGTTCGGCCCGCTCTTCGAGGCGAGCAAGGCGCAGATCGAGCGCGTCGAGGCACTCTCGGACGCGTACCACATCGCGGTCGGCGGGGAGGACGTGATGGTCGCATACCTGCTCGAGGTGACGCGAAGCGGCGCCTGACCTGCCTCAGGCGCCGCTGAGCGGGAGCGGCGCGGATTCCTTGACCGTCCGGATGGCGATGTTGCTGCGGACGTCGACGACCCCGGGCAGGACGAGCAGCGTGTCGAGGAGCAGGCGCTCGTACGCGGCGAGGTCCGCGACGACGACCTCGAGCAGGAAGTCGGCCGTCCCGGCCAGGACGTGGCAGGCGATCACCGCGTCGACCTGCATGACGGCCGCCTCGAACTCCCGCGCCCGCTCGCGCGAGTGTCCGCTCACCTTGACCTCGACGAACAGGGTGAGCCCGAGCCCGACCCGGCGGCGGTCGACGAGCGCACGGTAGCCGCGGATCGTCCCGTTCGCCTCGAGGCGCTTCAAGCGGCGGAGACAGGGCGACGGAGAGAGGCGTACTCGGTCGGCGAGCGCATTGTTCGCGAGCCGGCCCTCCACCTGGAGCTCGCGCAGGATCGAACTGTCGATCGCGTCCATGCGAAACATTATTGCTTAAGAAGGTCCTCTGTGGGGCGAGAAAGTCACCATGTGTCTGCGGAAAGGGCGCAGAATGCTCCGCATGACTACCTCTGTGCTCGTTCCCGTCGCCGCCCACGCCGGCCTTCGTGGCCTCGTCGCTCGGCACCCTCTGTTCTCGTTCCTCCTCCTCGCGTTTCCGCTCTCGTGGTCGATCGTCCCTCTCACGGGCGGCGAGGGGATCAACCCGACGGGCCCGCTCATCGCGGCCCTGGTCGTGTCGGCGCTCGTCGGCGGCCGCTCTCAGGTCGGCGCCTGGCTGCGGCTGAGCTTCACCAACCGCGGCCCCCTCCGGTGGCATGCGATTGCGATCGGCGTGATCGTCGGCCTTTACGGGCTCGCCGCCCTGGCCGCGTTCGCGCTCGGCGCGGCCGGGCCGTCCTCCGCCGAGCTCGGCGCGTGGACGGAGATCCTCTTCGTCTTCCCGCTCTACCTTCTCCTGATCGCGGCGCCCGAGGAATCCGGCTGGAGGGGCTTCGTGCTCCCCCGCCTCACGGAATCGTTCGGGCCGCTCAAGGCCACCGCGGTCCTCGGCCTGATCGTCGCCGCGTGGCACGTGCCGCTCGTCGTCGCCGGCTCGCAGGCCGCCGCCGTCCTCGGGGCCGTGTTCGCCAGCCAGTTCGTCTTCACGTGGCTCCAGGGGCGCACGAATGGGAGCGTCCCGATCGTGATGGTCGCCCACGCCGCCCAGGGCGGGATCGCCGGCGCCTGGATGGGGCCGATGTTCACCGGCGCGGACCAGACGCTCCACGTCGGGATCTGGGCCGGGCTCCTCGGGCTCGTCACTGCCGCGATCGCGCTCGCCCTGAACCGCCGCCCGGCCGCGTAGCCCTCCGCTCCGTTTGCCGCCCGGCGGCCCGTCCGCGAAGATGGGCCGTCGGGCGGTGGAACGCGGATGAGCAACGGCGAGGGCGCACGCCCGGTGAGCGGGATCGCTCGCGCGTACCCGGACCGGGTGGAGGTACGCGGCCGTGATCTGACCGGCGACGTGATGGGCCGGCTGACGTTCACGGAGTTCTTCCACCTGCTCCTCACCGGCGAGGAGCCGACGGAGGAGCAGCGGTTCTTCCTCGACCTCCTGCTCGTGTCGATCGCCGAGCACGGGCTCATGCCGTCGAACGTTGCGGCGCGGATGACGCTCGCGGCCGACCCCGAGTCGCTTCACGGGGCGGTCGCGGCCGGGATCCTCGGCGCGGGGCCCGTCGTGCTCGGGACGTCCGCGGAGTGCGCGCGCCTGCTCGCTCCCGGGGGCGATCCGGCGGAGATCGTCCGCGAGCACGCTGAGGCAGGGCGGAAGCTGCCGGGCTTCGGCCATCCGGTGCACAAGCCGGTCGACCCGCGCGCGGAGCGGATCCTCGAGCTCGCCGACGAGCATGGGGTCAGCGGCGAGCACGTCGCGCGAGCACGCGCGTTCCACGCGGAGATCGGGCTCACGATGAACGTCTCCATGCCGATCGCCGCCGTGATGCTCGACCTCGGCTTCCCGCCGGCGGCGGTGAAGGCCGTACCGATCCTGGCGCGGACCGCGAGCCTGCTCGCGCATGCCGTGGAGGAGCACGACGCGCCAACCGGCTTCGCGCTCGCCCGCGCCGCCGAGGAGGCGGTCGACTACGAGCCCGATGCTCGAGCCTGAGGTCGAGTCGCGGTCGTGGCCCGAGCAGCTCGTCGTCGACGACGAGGCGTTCCGCGTCCAGCTCGCGTACCTGCGCGAGCGCTCGCCGTTCTACCGCGAGAAGCTCGCCGGGTACGACGCGGCCGGGCTCGCCGAGGTCGCAGCGCTCCCGCTCACGGAGAAGGACGAGCTCCGCGCGACGGTCACGGACGAGAACCCGATCGGCGCGCACCTCTCGGTCGGGCGCGAGGAGATCGTCCGCATCTACTCGACGAGCGGCACGACGGGCACGCCGAGCTACATCCCGCTCACGGCAAGCGACCTGGACAACTGGATCACGGGCTCGGCGCGCTCGTATGCGGCCTCCGGCGTTCGGGCCGGCCAGCGGATCGTCTCGACCTACAACGCGGGCCCCTTCGTCGCGGGCGCGGCACTCGCGTCGTTCGACCGGATCGGGCTCTCGCACATCCCGGTCGGGACGGGCAACACCGAGCGCCTGCTCACGGCGATCGAGCGGCTGCGCCCCGAGGCGGTCGTCATGACGCCCTCGTACGCCGCGCACCTCGCCGAGCGCGCGCCGTGGCTGCGCGAGTCGAGCGTCGAGCGGGTGCTGGTCGCGGGCGAGCCGGGCGGCGGCGAGCCGGCCTTCCGCGCCGCGCTCGAGGACGGCTGGGGCGCGCACGTGACCGAGGCGATGGGGATCGGCGACATCGGCGTGTCGCTCTGGGGCGAGTGCGAGGAGCAGGACGGGATGCACCTCGGCGCCCGCGGCTTCGTCCACGCGGAGCTCGTCGACCCGGCGAGCGGCGACGCGCTCCCGCTCGGGGACGGCGCGGCCGGCGAGCTCGTCCTCACGCACCTGCGCCAGCGCGCCGCGCCGCTCCTGCGCTTCCGCACCCGCGACCACGTGGTCGTGAAGACGAGCCCGTGTCCGTGTGGCCGCACCGGCCCGCGGATCCGCTGCGTCGGGCGCACCGACGACATGCTGATCGTCCGCGGCGTGAACGTCTTCCCGTCGGCGATCCGCGAGGTCGTCGCCGGCTTCGCCCCCGCGGTGAGCGGCCACGTCCGAGTGCGCCCGACCACGCCCGACGTCAAGCAGGAGCCGCCGCTCCCGGTCACCGTCGAGCTGTCCCGCGACGCCGAGTCGCTCGAGCGACTGGCCGACGAGATCCGAGAGCGCCTCCGCGCCGTCCTGGTCGTGCAGACGGCGGTCGAGCTCGTCCCGTGGGGCACCCTCGAGCGGAGCGAGTACAAGTCGAAGCTCCTGGAGCGCTGACGCAGGGCGACGGGAAGCGGACGCATTCACGCTCGTCCGCTGGTCCCGGTGCGCGGCGTCCCGGGCTCGAGGTGAGCCGATGGCCGGCGCTTACCTCGAACGTCGGCGAGGCACCTTATTCGAGAGAGCCGTCCGGACGACCGATGGTTTAGGCTCGGCGGTGCGGTGCGTCTTTACATGGATCGCCACGATGTACCGGGCGCGACGGCAGAGGACGTGGCTCAGGCCCACGTGAGCGACCTCGCCGTTGCGGGCAAGCACGGAGTCGAGTTCCTTTCGTACTGGTTCGACGCCGACCACGGGGGCGTGTTCTGCTTCGCGAGGGCTCCCGCGCGCGAGAACCTCGAGGCGGTCCATCGCGAGTCGCACGGAATCGTTCCGAACGAGATCATCGACGTGTCGGAGGACGCTGTCCTGCGCTTCCTCGGCAAGGTCCAGGATCCCGTCGATCACACGGAGCTGACGAGCCCGTTCCGCACGATCGTCTTTACGGACCTCGTGGGCTCGACTGCCATCGCGGAGGAGCTCGCGACCACGGCGTATATCGCGTTGCTCACCGAGCACGACGTGATCATCCGGCGTGCGCTCGTGGCGTCGCGCGGCCGTGAGGTCAAACACACGGGAGACGGGATAATGGCCTCGTTCGACGACGTCGCGAACGCCCTCGAGAGCGCCCTCGCGATCCAGGCGGGATTCGAGGCGAGGATCGCCGAAGGCAAGAGGCCCGAGTGCCGCGTCCGGATCGGAATGGCGGCCGGCGAGCCTGTCGACCACAACGACGATCTTTTCGGCTCGACCGTGAACCTCGCCAGCCGTCTCTGCGACGCGGCCGACCCGGGCGGGACCCTCGTCTCGGACGTCGTCCGAGAGCAGGGCGCCGGTTGCGGCTATCTCTTCGCGGCGACCGACTCGCGCGAGCTCAAGGGATTCTCGCGGCCCGTGCCCGCCTTCGAGCTGCTCGGGCGGGCGGACGAGGCGATCGGCTCGAGGACTGCGGTCCTGCCGACCGCGGCCTCGCCCGGGGTCGTCATGCGCGTCCGCCGGCTGTTGCGGCGACGCTAGGCCACCTCGGCAGTGCTCGCCGGAGCGTCTGCGGCAGACGGATGATTCCGTCGCCCGCAAGAGCAATCCGTGAAGGATCCGTCCGGCTACCGGTCGCCAACGAGCTCGGCGTGGGGCCGGATCTCGTCCTCGACGGCCCGAAGCGGCCCCGCGGCACGGACTGAAGCGGCGACGCCGGCAATTTGCGCGCGCAAGCAGTCCGTGCAAGGATCGCTGCGCGCAATGAGAAAGCTCCAGACGCAGGGCGTCCATCACATCACGCTCGTCGGCGCGGACCGGGAGACCTCGATCGGGTTCTGGGAGGGCGTGCTCGGGATGCCGTTCGTCTTCGAGCAGCCGAACCTCGACAACGAGAACGAGAGTCACCTCTACTTCGACCCGGGGGACGGACGGCTCATCACCGTCTTCACGAACGAAGAGCGCGCCGCGGACCAGGCGCGAGTCGCTTCGATCAGGGACGCGAAGGAGGCGGGGTACGTGCACCACATTGCATTCGACGTCTCGCAGGCGACATTTCGGCAGATCGTCGAGCGGCTCGACGAGCGCGGCATCCGGCACTCGGGGCCGAAGGACCGCGGGTTCATGGACTCGATCTACTTCGAGGACCCGCTCGGCCTCCTGATCGAGCTCGCGTCGTACCGCTTCGAGCCGCCCCACGGCTTCACGCATCCGGAGGTGCTGCTCGAGGCGCACAAGCTCCGCGTCGAGCGCGGCGCCTACAACATCGACCAGGAGAACCTCGCGGACGCGATCGAGATCCTCACCGCGCGCTCGCGCGAATCCCTTTCGGAGGACCGTTCCCCGAAGAACCCGTACTAGAAGGAGGAGACATGGCGGCGAACACCCTCAACATCCTCAAGCCGAGCGTGAACAACCTGAGCGTCCGGATCTTCGTTCGGGCCGCCGGGCTCGACTTCGAGGAGCATGACGTCTGGGGATCGACGACGTCCCCCGAGTACATGGCCAAGTACCCGGCGCACCTGACGCCGCTGCTCGAGGAGGAGGGGCTCCCGCGTGGCGCGCTCGGCGAGAGCTGCGCGATCATGGCCTACCTCGCGAACAAGCACGGGCTCGAGCGGTTCTACCCGAGCGACCCCGGCCGTCGCGCCATGGTCGACAACGCGATGTTCTACCTCATCGGGACGTTCTATCCACTCCTCACGCGCGCGACGTACCCGACGCTCGCATTCGGCCAGTACCCGGGCGAGGTGGCGACATCCGAGGCGAGCGACGAGCTCAAGGCGCAGGCCCAGAAGGATGCCGAGGCCGCGCTCGCCGAGCCGCTCGAGGTCTTCAATTCGTTCTTCCTCGACGGCAGGCCGTTCATCGGGGGCGACCATCCGTCCATCGCCGACATCCGCCTGGCCGCGACGCTCGAGTTCCTGCGCGCGATCGACTATCCGTTCCCGCAGTGGACCGAGGATTACATGGCGCGGATGGAGGACAACCTCGGTGCCGCGTACACGGAGCCGGCCGCCGACGTGCGCGGGTACGTCGCAAGCGTGAAGTAAACCCAGCGCTGGATTCCTGGACACCCCAAGTGTGACGCGTTACGATCGCCCGCGCCAATTCGGCCGCGACACTAGGAAAGGGGAGGTCTAATGCGACGAATCATGCGGTTGGCGACCCTCGCCTTGCTCGCCCTGGGAGTGCTCACCGCGGGGGCGGGCGCCTCGCACAACGGAGACCAGCACTTCAAGGCGCAGGAGATCTTCACGTCGCCGAACGGGGCGACGAACTCCGACCTCGCGTTCTGGGGGAACCACGCCTTCGTCGGCTACTACACGGGCGACGCCCCCGCGCCTCGCGGCGGAGTCCGGATCTTCGACATCAAGAATCCCGCGGCGCCGAGGCTGATCAGGGACTTTGCATGCGACGGCCTGCAGGCCGACCCGATCGTCTGGGATCGCAACGGGAACGGAGTGGCCGACCTGCTGCTCCTCGCGGTCGACCGCACGATGGCGAGTCCGGAGTGTGGAGCCCCGCGCACGGCGCACGACGACCCGAACGGCTGGGAGGGCGTGCGCGTCTTCACGATGAGCGACAACCCGGCCAACCCGTTCACGAACATCCAGCAGGTGGCGGCCGTGTACACGGACTGCGGCGCGCACACGATC
>Ga0214469_1000436_pt1 | contig 14621 bp, 12 predicted proteins | sample RVTome_10_FD_187340 | JGI IMG/M metagenome (GOLD analysis project Ga0214469, IMG submission 187340) | Soil microbial communities from uranium-contaminated site in the Upper Colorado River Basin, Wyoming, United States - RVT153D57 HiSeq ... | reverse complement strand
ATCCACGTTCAGGCCGCGCATCCGCGCGACGTGGTAGGCCAGTAGCTGCAGCGGGATGATCGCCACCATCGGCTGCAGGAGCCAATCCGTGCGCGGCACTTCGATCACGAGGTCGGAGATCTCGTGCACGCGCGAGGTGCCCTCGGTGGCGATCGCGATCACGTCGGCTCCGCGAGCGCGGACCTCCTCCACGTTCGAGAGCATCTTGTCCAGGATCGGGCTGTCGGTGGCGACACACACGACCGGGGTGGACTCGTCGAGCAGCGCGATCGGCCCGTGCTTCATCTCGCCCGCGGCGTAGGCGTCGGAGGGGATGTAGGAGATCTCCTTCATCTTCAGTGCGCCCTCGAGGCAGACCGGCAGGCCGATGTTGCGCCCGAGGTAGAGGAAGAACGTGCCGTCCTTCTCGGCCCGCGCGATGGCCTTCACGCGGTCCTCGACCGAATCCAGCGTCTCCTGGATCTTGCGCGGCAAGTGCTTGAGCTCGGCGATCAGCTCCGCGATCCGGTCGTGCTCGAGCGTGCCGCGCTGCTGGGCCACCCAGAGGCCGAGCAGGTACATCGCGGCGACCTGGCTGACGAAGGTCTTGGTGGCGGCCACGCCGATCTCGATGCCGGCGCGCGTGTAGAGGACCGCGTCCGCGTCGCGGGTGGCCTGGCTGCCCATGACGTTGGTGAGCGCGAGCACGGTCGCCCCGTTCTCGCGCGCGAGGCGCATCGCGGCAAGGGTGTCGGCGGTCTCGCCGGACTGCGTGATCCCGATGACCAGGTCCTCGGAGGACACGACGGGCTCGCGGTAGCGGTATTCCGAGGCGATGTCCATCTCGACGGGAACCCGTGCCCACTGCTCGATCGCGTAGCGGCCCACCAGCCCTGCGTGGTAGCTGGTGCCGCACGCGACGATCACGATCCGGCGCATGTTCCTGACGAACTCGGGATCGAGCTCGAGCTCCGAGAGGTCCACCCTGCCCTGAGACGGCAGGCGGTCGGCGATCGTCTCCGCGACCGAATCCGGCTGCTCGTCGATCTCCTTGCGCATGAAGGTCGCGTAGCCGCCCTTCTCGGCGGCGTCCTGGTCCCAGAGGACCTCCTCGAGCTCGCGCTCGATCGGCTCCCCGGCCGCGTCCGTGATCGTCGCGCCCTCCGGCGTAACGGTCACCAGCTCGCCGTTCTCGACGGGGAGCGCCTGCCGGGTCTCGGCAAGGAAGGCCGGGATCGCTGACGCGATGAACGTCTCGCCGTCGCCCGCGCCGACGATCAGCGGGCATTCCTGGCGGGCCGCCACGAGCGTGTCCGGGTGCTCGGCGTGCATGGCGGCGAACGCGTAGTGGCCGCGGAGGTCGCCGAACGCCGCGCGGACCGCCGCGGTCAGGTCACCGTCGTAGTGCTTCTCGATCAGGTGGGCGACGATCTCGGCGTCGGTCTCGGAGCTGAAGACATGACCCTCGTCGCGAAGCTGCTGGCGGAGCTCCGAGTGGTTCTCGACGATTCCGTTGAGGACGATGTGCACGGAATCGGAGCAGTCGCCATGCGGGTGGGCGTTCTCCTCGGTGACGCGGCCGTGGGTCGCCCAGCGCGTGTGGGCGAGGCCGATCGTCGCCGGGGGCGCAGCGAGCGCCACGGCGGCGTCCCCGGCGCCGTTCGCGCCCATGCCGACCGCCTCGCGGAGGTTCGCCAGGTTCCCGACGGCCCTAACGGTGTCGATCTCGCCGTCCGTGAGCAGCGAGATCCCGGCCGAGTCGTAGCCGCGGTACTCGAGCTTTTGGAGGCCGTTGATCAGCAGATCACGGCACGGCCTCTTCCCCACATATCCCACGATTCCGCACATAGAAGGCAGTTAAGGGTACGGGACGTGGTGTTAGCTCAGCTCGCGCTTCACGACCGCGACCAGCCGCCCGGCCACCTCGTCGGCTTCGGACTGCTCGGGCGCCTCGACCATCACCCGCACGAGTGGCTCGGTGCCCGACGGACGCACCAGCACGCGGCCGCGGCCCTCGAGGCCGGCGCCCTCGCGCTCGACCTCGGACCAGAGCTCCGCGGCGTCCTCGACCGCGTCTTGGTTCGCGACCTCGACATTCACCAGCGTCTGGGGGAGCTTCGTCATCGGGATGGCGTCCGCGAGCGGGCGGCCACCGAGCGCGCGCGCCACGAGTAGCGAGGCCGCGATGCCGTCGCCGGTGGGAGCGAAGCCGGTCCAGATCACGTGGCCCGACTGCTCGCCGCCGAGCGTCCAGCCGCGCCGGTCGAGCTCGAACGACACGTGCCGGTCGCCAACCGGCGTCGTCGCGACCTCGATGCCGGCCTCCGCCATCGCCGAGTGGAAGCCGTAATTCGACATCACGGTCACCGCGACCCCGCCGCCGAGCGCCCCCGTGTCCCGCAGTTGCGCAGCGATCAGGGCGATCATCTCGTCTCCGTCGCGCACCGTGCCGCCGGCGTCGACCGCGATCACGCGGTCGCCGTCGCCGTCGTAGGCGAAGCCCAAATCGGCTCCCGAGGAGACGACCCGCTCGGCGAGGCTCTCGGGATGGGTCGAGCCGCAGCCCTCGTTGATGTTGCGGCCGTCCGGGTCGGCGCAGAGCACCTCCACCTCCGCTCCGAGCCGCTCGAAGACAGCGGGCGCGGCGCGGTGGGTGGACCCGTTTGCGCAGTCGAGCACGACGCGAACCCCGGACAGGTCGAACCGGAACGCGCCCTCGAGCTCGCGCAGATAGTCGTCGAATGCACCGTGGAGCTCGCGGACGGCACCCAGCGCTCGCGGCGGCCCCGGGACGGACGCAACCGAGGCCTCGACGCGCTCCTCCGAGGCGTCGGGGAGCTTGGTGCCGTCGCGCCCGAAGAACTTGATGCCGTTGTCGCGCCACGGGTTGTGCGAGGCGGACACCACGACCGCCAGGTCCAGCCCGAGCCGGCGGACCAGGATCGAGGCTGCAGGGGTGGGGACGACGCCGGCGATGAGCGCGTCGCCGCCACCCTGAGAGATGCCGGCGGCCAGGGCGGACTCGAGCATCGGGCCGGACTCGCGCGTGTCGCGAACGATCAGCACCTGCGGACGCTCCGCCTGCGCCTCAGCCGCCGCTGCGCGGCCGAGCGCGACCGCGAGCTCCGCAGTCAGCTTCTCCCCCGCGACGCCCCGGACGCCGTCGGTTCCGAACAGCTTCTTGGCCATGTGGCCTCGAAGCTAGCGCTTACTGAATTGCGGCCGCTTGCGGGCCTTCTTGAGCCCGGCCTTGCGGCGCTCCTTGGCGCGGGCGTCGCGCGTGAGCATGCCGCGGCGCTTGAGCTCGCCACGAAGCTCGGGGTCGATCTCGACCAGGGCCCGCGCGATCCCGTGGCGAACGGCGTCAGCCTGGCCGGAGATGCCGCCGCCGTGGACCCGGACGCTCACGTCCACCTGGCCCTCGTAACCGGATGTGGCGAGCGACTGGCGGGCGACCGTCTGGTGAAAGCTGCGCGGGAAGTATTCGTCCAGCGCCCGGTTGTTGACCTTGAAGCCGCCGCCGCCGCGGGTGAGTACGACGCGCGCCACGGAGGTCTTGCGCTTGCCGGTCGCCTGGACCGTCGCGTCGGCGGCCAGGTCGAGCTTGGCGCCCTCGCGCACGGGCTCGTCCGCGCCTTCGGCCTCGGCCTCGGCCTGGAGGCGCTGCTGCTCCTCCTGCTCGGCCTCCACGCGGGCGCGCTCCTCGGCGCTGAGCTCGCGCTCCTCCTCGAGCCGGATCGGCTCCAGGTCCGCGCCGGGCGCGGCCTCTTCGGACTTCGCCTTGCCCTCGGGCTTCGCCTCAGGCGCGTCGCCCGGTGCCTCGCCGGACTCGTCGGGCGCGTCCGCGGGCTCGGCGTCCTCCGTGGCGGGAGCCTCCTCGGCGACTGCCTCCTCGGCGGGCTCGGGGGCTGCCTCCTCGGCGGGCGGCTGGTCCTCGGCGGGAGGCTCGGCCGGCGCGGCCGACTCGTCGCCCGCCGGAGCCTCGGGCTCGTCGGGCGTCGGCTCGTCGGGGGTCACGTTCTCGTCCTGCGGTTCGTCCTGCATCAAGTCTCGATCTCCAGCGGCTTCGGTTGTTGCGCCTGGTGGGGGTGGTCGGGGCCGGCATAGACCTTGAGCTTCGTGAGCTGCGCCCGGGCCAGCCGGTTGCGGGGGAGCATGCCCTTGACCGCCTTGCGGACGACGTCCTCGGGATTCCGGTCGAGCATCTCGGCCAGGGTGCGCGAACGCAGCCCGCCCGGATAGCCGGAATGCCGGAAGTAGGTCTTCTGCTCGAGCTTGCGGCCCGTGACCGTGACCTTCTCCGCGTTCACGACCACGACGAAGTCGCCGGTGTCGCAGTGCGGTGTGTACTCGGGCTTGCGCTTGCCCCGCAGCGTGTCGGCGATCCGGGTCGCAAGCCGGCCGAGGTTCTTGCCCTCGGCGTCGACCACGTACCAGTCGCGCTGGCGGTTCTCGGGTGTCGCTACGTAGGTCTTCATGCGTACAGGCGGAGGGCAGTGCCGACCGCGCGAAAACCGCGCCAGGCATCTCGCCTCGGCGCGGGTCGATGATGATAGACGAGCAGTGTTTGCAAATGAGCGCCGCAAGGCGCGAAACGAACTTGACCCCCCCGGTAGGGGAGGTACCTCGAACCGCCGCCCCTTTGATGGGAACGCCGGGCTTTGTGAGTGCGTGTGAGCGCTCGCTAACTGCCGCCTCACGTTTCGCTATACTGCCGCCGCTCTTGTTGGGCCGACTTCTCCCCCCGGTCGCCGTCCTCGCCACGTTGTGCGCGCTGGCGGCTACCGCCACGGCCGGAGACGGCGGCGTCGGGGTCGGCGGCGGCGGCACCGGCGGTGGGGATACCGGTGACGACGCCGGCGGGCATATCTTCCCGCTGCCGGCCAAGCACGACTACGGCGACGGCTACGGCGCCGGCCGCGGGCACGAGGGGCAGGACGTGTTTGCGAGGTGCGGCAAGCCGATCATCTCCGCCCGCACCGGCAAGGTGAAGTACAACGACTTCGACGGCGGCGCCGGCAACTACATCGTCATCAACGGCAAGGGCACGAAGCGCGACTACATGTACGCGCACATGAAGCGCAAGCCCCGGCTCCGCAAGGGGGAGCGCGTCCGCAAGGGCGAGCAGATCGGCAAGGTCGGGGATTCGGGCAACGCCTCCGGCTGCCACCTCCACTTCGAGCTGTGGCGCGGTGACTGGAACGGTCGCCCCGACGTCACCCGCAAGCTCAAGAAGTGGGATAGATACAGCTAGCGCGCACTCCGACGGGCGCCGACGCGGCGCCCGCCTATTCCCACTCGATCGTCGCAGGTGGCTTCGACGAGATGTCGAGGGCCACCCTGTTCACTCCCGGTACCTCGTTGATGATCCGGTTCGAGACCCGCTCCAGCAGGTCGTAAGGGAGCCGCGCCCAGTCGGCTGTCATCGCGTCCTCCGACGTGACCGCGCGGATCACGATCGGGTACGCGTAGGTGCGCCCGTCGCCCTGCACCCCCACCGAGCGCACGACCGGCAGCACGCAGAACGACTGCCAGAGCTCGCGGTAGAGGCCGGCGGCGCGGATCTCCTCCTGGAGGATCGCGTCGGCGTCGCGCAGGATGTCGAGCCGCTCGCGGGTGACCTCGCCGCCGACGACGCGGATCCCGAGGCCCGGCCCGGGGAACGGCTGGCGCCAGACGAACTTGTCGGGCAGGCCGAGCTCGGTGGCAACCGCGCGAACCTCGTCCTTGAACAGCATCCGGAGCGGCTCGACCAGCTCGAAGTCGAGGTCCTCGGGCAGCCCACCGACGTTGTGGTGCGACTTGATCGTTGCGGCGCCGTGGCCCTCGCCGCCCGACTCGATCACGTCCGAGTACAGCGTGCCCTGGACCAGGAACCGTGCCCCCTCGAGCTTGCGCGCCTCGTCCTCGAACACCCGGATGAACTCCTCGCCGATGATCTTGCGCTTGCGCTCCGGCTCGTCCTCGCCCGCGAGGCGGTCGAGGAAGCGCTGCTCGGCATCGACGTGGACGAGCTTCACGCCGAGCTCGTCGCGGAACGCGTGGACCACCTGCTCGGCCTCGTTCTTACGCATCAGGCCGTGGTCGACCAGGACGCAGGTGAGCTGGTCCCCGATCGCCTTGTGGACGAGCGCCGCGGCGGTCGCGGAATCGACTCCGCCCGAGAGGCCGCAGATCACCTCCGCGTCGCCCACCCTGGCGCGGATCTTCTCCACCTGCTCGTCGATCACCGATGCCGGCGACCAGCGCTGCTCGCAGCCGGTGATCTCGCGCAGGAAGCGATCCAGGACCTGCGTGCCGTACGGGGTGTGGACGACCTCGGGATGGAACTGGATGCCGTAGAGCCCGCGCTCGACCGACTCGAACGCGGCCACCGGCGAACCTGGGCTGGCGGCGAGCGGCTCGAACCCCTCGGGCGCCTCGAGCACGCAGTCGCGGTGGCTCATCCAGCACTGCTGCTCTTCCGGAAGGCCGGCCAGGAGCCGGCCGCCCGAGCCGGAGAGGTTCAGCGCGGTCCGGCCGAACTCCCCCGACTCGGCGCCCTCGACGCGCCCGCCGAGCGCGAGCGCCATCGCCTGCATGCCGTAGCAGATGCCGAGCACCGGGATGCCGAGCTCGAGCAGCTCCGTGCGGAGCGGCGGAGCGCCCTCGGCGTAGACCGACGCGGGGCCGCCCGACAGGACCAGCGCCCTCGGCGCACGCTCGCGAATCGCCTCCAGGGACGTGTCGCTGGGAAGGAGCTCGGCGAAGACCCCGCACTCGCGGATGCGCCGGGCGATCAGCTGTGAGTACTGGCCGCCGTAGTCGAGGACCAGCACCTCCTCACGCGCGGAGCGCGGCGGCGCGACGTCGAGCGTCTCGGGCGAGGCGGGCTCGCCCTCCAGGATCTCACGCGCCGCGGTGGCCGAACCGGGGACCTCGGCCGCCGCCTCAGTCATCCGAGACGGCGACCCCCGCCGCGACGGTGGCCCGTCCGTTCGACCCCATGCCGACCGACTGCGAGCGCTGCAGCTGCTTGCCCTCGGTCTGCAGCGACGGGGCGACCATGACCTCGGCCCGCTGGAAGTCGCGGATGTCCTCGTAGCCGCAGGTGGCCATGGACGTCCGGAGCGCTCCCATCAGGTTGAAGGTGCCGTCGTTCTCATGAGCCGGCCCCTGGAGGATCTCCTCGACCGTGCCGTCCTGGAGCGTCGCGACCCTGGTCCCGCGCGGCAGCGATGGGTGGAACGTCGCCATGCCCCAGTGGAAGCCGCGCCCGGGCGCGTCCTTGGCGCGCGCGAGCGGTGAGCCGATCATCACGGCGTCAGCGCCGCATGCGATCGCCTTCGAGACGTCGCCGCCGGTCCGCATGCCGCCGTCTGCGATCACGTTGCAGTACTCGCCGGTCTCGAGCATGTGCTGCGAGCGTGCGGCCGCCACGTCGGCGATCGCGGTCGCCTGGGGAACACCCAGGCCGAGGACGCCGCGCGTGGTGCACGCGGCCCCCGGACCGACGCCGACCAGGACGCCCACGGCCCCGGTCCGCATCAGGTGCAGGCCGGTCGAATAGGAGGCGCAGCCGCCGGCCACGACCGGCACCGGGACCTCGGCGATGAACTCCTTGAGGTTGAGCGGCTCCGACTTGGTCGAAACGTGCTCGGCCGAGATCACGGTGCCCTGGATGACCAGGATGTCGAGGCCCGCCTCGAGCGCGACCTCGTAGAAGTCCGTCACGCGCTGCGGCGTGAGCGAGCCGGCGGCGACCATCCCTGCCGCCTTGATCTCCTCGACCCGCTTGGCGATCAGGTCCGGGTCGACCGGGCGCTCGTAGACCTCCTGCATCGTGCGGGTGGCCAACTCGGCCGGAGCGCCGGCGATGCGGTCGAGCTGCTCGTCCGCGTCCTCGTAGCGCGACCAGATGCCCTCGAGGTTGAGGACACCGAGGCCGCCGATCCGGCCGAGCTCGATTGCCGTGGCCGGGCTGACGACGCCGTCCATCGCGGACGCCAGGAGCGGCAGCTCGAAGCGATACGGCCCGAGGTTCCAGGAGATGTCGACATCGTCAGGGTCGCGGGTCCTGCGCGACGGCACGATCGCGATGTCGTCGAACCCGTAGGCCCGCCTGCCCTTCTTGCCTCGACCGATCTCGACTTCCACCCGCTCAGCTCCTTCGTCTCACAGGAGCACCCAGGCTATGTCCGATCGCGGACGAGAAAAGCCCCTCGGAGAGGGGCTTCAAAACCGCAAATTGCGGGGCGTGACCCGGGAACTCCAAGGTCCTGGCGATGATAACAGCGGTAAACCGCGGTTAGGCGACCCCGGCGGGCACTTCGGTCTCGTCGACCTGGACGCGCTGCAGGAGCCGCTCGACCTCGCCGGGGTCGAGCGTTCCGGCCCCGAAGTGCTGCGTGGACTGTGCTCCGCAGGCCACGCCGTAGGCGAGGCAGTCCCGGGGCGTGGCGCCCTCGTAGCGCGCGGCTACATAGCCGGCCAGGAACGCGTCGCCCGAGCCCACCGCCGCGATCGGCTCGAGCTGTTCGATCTGGACCTCGAAGCGCCGGCGATCGCTCCCCCGGCCGACGATCGCGGAGCACCCTCCGGGGTTGGTGATGATCGCGTCGCCGGCACCCATCTCGATCAGGCCCGTGAGCCCCATCGCCTTGTCGTCCGCGTCGTTGAACTCGTGGCCGACGACCTCCTCCGCCTCGCCGATGTTCGGCGCGACCACGGCGGGCTCGGCTCGCAACCCGGCGCGCATCGGTTCGCCATCCGTGTCGAGCACCGAGATCACGTCGAGGGTCTTCAGCTCGGTGACGAGTCGCGCATAGACGTCGGATTCGGTGCCGGGCGGCGTGGAACCGGCCAGCACGCAGATCGTCGCGCCCTGCGCCAGGTAGAGCAGCTTCTCGACGAACAGGTCGACCTCCTCGGGCGTTACCCGAGGGCCGCGCTCGTTGATCTCGGTCTGCTCGCCGGTCGTCGGGTCCACGACCGAGAGGTTGGTCCGCGACTCGCCCTCGATCCGGGTGAAGTCGTTCAGGATGGACTCCTCGGCGAGGCGCTCGAGAATCCTCGTTCCGGTCGCCCCGCCGGCGAGGCCGGTCGCGATCACGGGACGTCCGAGCAGCTTCAGGGCGCGGGCGACGTTGACGCCCTTGCCGCCCGCCATCGTCTGGGACTCGACCGCGCGGTGACGCTGCGAGAGCCGAAAGTTGGGAACGGCCACCGTGCGGTCGACGGCGGTGTTGAGGGTGACGGTGAGGATCACTGCCGAGCGCGGACTCTACCTGGGCGGGCGCCTGGCAACCACGACCGACGCCGTCGCGAGGCCCAGGGCGATGACGCCGGCGCCGGCGAACACCACCCACGCCCACGACGGGAGCCCGGTCTCGGGCGGCGCGGCGACCGTCCTCCCGGCGATAACGGTGACCTCGCCGACCTCCTCCCCATCGAGGGTGACGGTGGCGACGCCGAACTCCTGGCCGCGTGAGACGGCGCCCGCCGGGGGCGCCGGTCGCCGGTACTCCACGTCCACGCGCTGGTCCGCGCGAGCAATCGCGGTCACCGGCGCGGCGGCCACCAGCGGCAGCGGGCCGCGATCCTCGCTGAGCGCGACCGCGTCGATCCGCTCGCCGCGCGCGACGAGGGTGCGGTTCTCATAGAGGGAGAACCCGTAGTCGAGGAGCTCCAGGGTGGCGGCGTCGCGCTCCGCCTCCCCGGGAGCGCCGAGCACCGCCGAGACGAGCTCGACTCCACGACGCTGCCCCGACGCCACGAGGACGTAGCCGGCGGCCAGTGTGGTCCCGGTCTTGACGCCGTCCACGAACGGCTCCTCGAGGACCAGGGTGTTCCGGTTGACGAGGCTGTGCTCGTCCTCGCCGGTCCCCACGGTTATGCGCGGCGTGTCCACGATCTTGCGAAACAGCGGCTCCTGCCGCAGGCGGATCGCGAGGCTCGCGAGGTCGCGGGCGCTGGAAACGTTTCCCCCGTCGAGCCCGATCGGATCGGCGTACGCGGTTTCCGAGAGCCCTAGGCGCTGCGCCGTGCGGTTCATCTCGGCGACGAAGTCCGGGATCGATCCGGAGACGCGGAGCGCAAGCGCCGCCGCCGCGTCGTTCCCGGACGCGATCAAAAGGCCGTAGAGCAGGTCGCGCACGGTGACCACCTCGCCGGCGCGCAGGCCCATCAGCGATTCGCCCGCCGCCGCCGCGTACTCGGGGGCGGTCACCTCGTCCGAGAGCTCGAGGTCGCGGAGCACGATGAAGGCCGTCATCAGCTTCGTGGCGCTGGCGATCGGGCGACCGGTGTCCGCTTCGCGCTCGGCCAGGACGTCCCCGGACTCCTCGTCGACCAGCAGCCAGTTACCGGCCGGCAGGTCGTCGGGCGGCTTCGCCGCGGCGTCGCCCGAGGAGGGCGCGGCGACCAGGAAAGCGCACGCGGCGAGCGCCGCGACGCCCGCTCTCAGCGGCGCAGCTTGATCTGCTGCCCGGCGTTCAGGGTCGCGGTGTCGAGATCCGGATTCAGCCGCTCGAGCTTGGCGAGCGGGACCCCGGTTTTCTGCGCGATCCCGGTGAAGGTGTCGCCTGGAACCACGACGTAGGTGTCGCTCTCGACCGTCGGCTCGTTCCGCTGCTGCTCCTTCCGCGGCCGATCGCGCTCGTTCCCGGTCCCGGCGTCGTCGCCGCCTCCCGAGAGCGTGTCGGACACGAGCAGGAACAGCGCCAGACCGCAGGCGACCAGCGCCAGGGGGGCGAGAACGCGCGCGGCGATGCTGCGTGGTGGCTCCACGTCCGGGATCTCTGTGAGCGCTCTCGCCATCAACTACCTGAAAACGGGTATCGAGGCGATGGTAGCCGCGAATCACTGCGTTCTAGGCACCCGCCGATGCCGCGCAAGCCACGTCCCAAACCTGCCTGCGCAGCTCCTCGGCGGCTGCAGCGGGGTCGCCGGACCCTGCGATCGAGCGCGAAGCCGCCACCAGGGCTCCCGCGGGATGTGCGGCGAAGGCGGCGCCGAGCTGCCCTGCATCCCCGCCCTGGGCCCCCACCCCGGGCAGCAGGAAGACCGATCGCGGCATCAAGGCGCGGAGGCGGGCGATGTGTGCGGGCTCGGTCGCACCGACGACGGCGCCGAGCCCGGAGAGGCCGCCCTCCCCCTGCAGGCGCGGGCTGAGCGACGCCACCAGCTCGGCAATCCGTTCGTGCACCGGAGCGCCTGCGGCGGCCAGGTCGAGCACGTCGGCCGCACCCGGGTTGGAAGTCCGGACGAGCACGAAGAGCCCCGCTCCGCGCTCTCCGGCGACGTCGATCAGCGGCTCGAGGGAGTCGGCGCCGAGCACGCCGTTGACGGTCGCGGCGTCGGCGCCGAGCCCCTCGGCGTCGCCCCACGGCGTCGGGGTCGAACCGAGGAGGGCCTGCGCGTAGGCGGCCGCGCTCACCGGGACGTCGCCGCGCTTGCCGTCAGCGATGACGAGCAGGCCCGCCGCGCGCGCGGCCGCGATCGCACGTTCCAGAGCCGCCCAGCCGGGAGCTCCGAGCCGCTCGAAGCAGGCGAGCTGCGGCTTGGCCGCGACGCACGCCGGCCCGGCCTGCTCGACGACCTGCTCGCACCAGCGCGCGACGGCGTCGGCGGCGCGCTCGGCGGGCGACTCGCCCGCCGCGTCGGGAAAGGCCTCGCCCGCGACGGCGGGGTCGGGATCGAGGCCGACACAGACCTGGCTGCGGCGCTCTTCGACGAGCGCCGCGAGCCGGTCCGTGAAGGGTCGTGCGGGCGTCAGCCGCCCTTGACCCTGGACTTCAGCCCGGCGCCGGCCGAGAACTTCGGCACCCGGCCGCCGGCGATCGTGATCCGCTCGCCCGTGCGCGGGTTGACACCCTGGCGCGGGCCACGCTCGGCGACGCTGAACTTGCCGAAGCCGGTGAAGTTGACCTCGCCACCGCCGGCGAGCGTGTCCTGGATGCCGTCGAGCACGGCATCGACGGCGTCGGCGGCCGCCTTCTTCGAGTCAAAGCTCCCTGCGATCCGCTCAACGAAATCAGCCTTGGTCACTTGGAAATCCTCCTCCTAGTCGGAACGGCGCGCAAGATAACAGCGCTCGCCGACGGTTACCCATGCGAATGCCATGCGTCTGCCAGGAGCTACATACTTTCCGGCGCCGAGATCCCCAGGAGGTCGAGGGTTCCCGCGATGACTCGTTTCGTTGCCAGGCAGACGCCCAGGCGGGCGGCTTCGAGGCCCTTGATCCCGGACTCGGCGTCCGCTCCGACCACCCGGCAATCACGGTAGAACGCGTGAAAGTCGGCCGCGACCGCCATCGCGTAGGCGGTAAGTCGGTGCGGCGCCCGTTTCTCGGCCGCCAGCGAGACCTCGTCCGGGAGCTCGAGGAGCCTGCGCACCAGTTCGCGCTCGGCCGGCTCGCTGGCCGTGGCCAACGTCACCTCGTCTCCCGCGCCCGCGATGATCGCCGGCTCGCCGGCGACCCCTCCCTCGGCCTCCGCCTTGCGCAGGATGCTTGCGATCCGCGCGTGTGCGTACTGCACGTAGTAGACCGGGTTCTCCTGGGACTGGCTCCGCGCGAGATCGAGGTCCAGGTCGAGCGCCGTGTCGTGGCTGCGCTGCATCAGGAAGAAGCGGGCCGCGTCCCGGCCGATGTCGTCGAGCAGCTCATCGAGGGTGACGAACTCCCCCTTGCGCTTCGACATCCTGGCGCGCTCGCCGCCCTCGACGAAGTTGACGAGCTGCATGATCGGTGCCTCGTAGCGATCCGGATCGGCGCCGAGCGCCGCGATCGCCGCCTTCATCCGGGGCACGTACCCGTGGTGGTCGGCGCCGAGCGGGTCGATCATCAGCCCTGCCCCCCGCTCGAGCTTGTCGCGGTGGTAGGCGATGTCGAACGCGAAATAGGTCGGCTCGCCGTCAGAGCGGACCAGGACCCGATCCTTGTCGTCGCCGAAGTCGGAGGTCCGCAGCCACAGGGCGCCCTCGGTCCGGTACGTGTGACCGGCGTCGCCGAGCGCCGCGAGCGCCGCCTCCAGGGCACCGCGCTCCAGCAGGTCACGCTCCGACGACCAGATGTCGTAGTGGACGCCGAACCGCTCGAGCGTCGCCTCGATCCGCAGGCGCATCGCCTCGGCTCCGCGCCGGGCCAGGTCGTCGAGATCGTCGGCATTTGCCCCGGCGGCCGCGAGCTCATCGGCGAGTTCGGAGACGTACTCGCCCGAATATCCGTCCTCGGGCGGCTCCTCCCCGCGCATGCGCGCGGCGATCGACGCGGCGAAGTTGCGGATCTGGGTGCCCCCATCGTTCAGGTAGTACTCGCGGGCGACCTCGTGGCCCGCGGCGTCGAGCACGCGGGCGAGGGAGTCGCCGTACGCGGCCCCCCGGCCGCCGGCGGCGGTCAGCGGCCCCGTGGGATTCGCGGACACGAACTCGAGGAGCACGTTCGGCGAGCTCGGCTCCCGGGCTCCGAACCGCTCGGCGGCCAGGATCCGGACCACCGCCTCGCGGTGCCAGGCGTCGGCGAAGAACAGGTTCAGGAAGCCCGGCCCTGCAACCTCCACGCGCTCCACCGTCCCCAGCCCGGTCTCGAGCTCGGCGCCGAGACGCTCCGCGATCGACCGGGGAGCTTCCCGCAGCTGCGACGCTAGGCGCATCGCGGCGTTGGTCGAGTAGTGGCCGAGATCCGCGTCCGGCGGGCGCTCCAGGCTCGGCTCCTCCCCACCGAGGTCCCCGCCGACGGCGGTGATCGCGGCTCCAACGGCGCTCCGCAGCTCGGAAATGGGGTCGGTCGGCATGAGGCGCGAGTCTACGGCGCGGCCAAGGGGCTATCTTGCGCCCGGATGCGGTCGCTGGTCACGGGAGGCGCAGGGTTCATAGGGTCGAACCTCGTCGACGCTCTGCTCGAGCGCGGGGACGAGGTCGTCGTGCTCGACGACCTCTCGTCGGGCCGAGCCGCGAACCTCGACGCCGCCCTGGCCGCGGGCGCGACGCTAGTCGAGGGCGACATCGCCGATCCGGCGGCGGTCGACGCCGCGTTCGCCGACGCGTCCCCGGAACTGGTCTTCCACCTTGCCGCGCAGATCGACGTGCGCAGGTCCGTGTCGGACCCGGTCTTCGACCTCGGCCTGAACGTCGGCGGCACGATCAACCTGCTGGAGGCCGCGGTCCGGGCCGAGGCCGAACGGTTCCTGTTCACCTCCACGGGCGGCGCGATCTACGGCGAGGGTGAGGGCCGCGACCTGCCCCTCGGAGAGGATGCCGAGCGGCGACCTGACGCCCCATACGGCCAGTCGAAGCTGGCCGCGGAAGGCTACGTCGACCTCTACGCGCGACTGCACGGCCTGTCGGCGGTGGCGCTGCGGCTCGGCAACGTGTACGGCCCGCGCCAGGACCCGCACGGCGAGGCGGGCGTGGTCGCGATCTTCTGCGGCGCGCTGCTCGACGGCACCGCGCCGAAGGTGTTCGGCGACGGGAAGCAGACGCGCGACTACATCCACGTCGACGACGTCGTGGCCGCCTTCCTCGCGGCGGCCGGGTCCGAGGCGACCGGGGCCTTCAACATCGGCACGGGCCGCGAGGCCGACGTCTTCGCGGTCGGCCAGGCGATCGCCGCCGCCTACGACGTCGAGTTCTCGCCCGACATGGCACCCGCCCGGGCCGGCGAG
>Ga0214469_1000435_pt1 | contig 14625 bp, 15 predicted proteins | sample RVTome_10_FD_187340 | JGI IMG/M metagenome (GOLD analysis project Ga0214469, IMG submission 187340) | Soil microbial communities from uranium-contaminated site in the Upper Colorado River Basin, Wyoming, United States - RVT153D57 HiSeq ... | reverse complement strand
TGGCGACGGCGAGAAGGGCCAGGCAGGTCAGGACGTTGACCAGCTTGTTCTCCCACAGCGCCCCGAAGTCGGGGTTGTTCAGCAGATCGCCGAGGAACTGGTAGAAGAACTGGACCGCAACGCCGGCCAGGTTCGACAGCACGATCACGGTGGCGAGAACGGCGGCCCACCCACCGAGCCACCCCACGTACGGTCCGAACGCCTTGGTCGTCCAGGTGAACGACGTACCGCAGTCGGGCGCCACCCTTGTTCAGTTCGCGGTAGGCGTACGCCGCGAAGAACATCGGCAGGAACCCGGCGATGATCACGACCGGCATCTTTGTGCCCGCCTCGGCCACCAGGATTCCGATGGTCGCCGTCAGGGCGTACGCGGGCGCCACGGACGAGATGCCCAGCACGGTGCCACCGATGAGACCGACCGCGTTGTGCGACAGACCCTTGTCCCGCAGGTCCGCCTCGGGCAGATGGTGCGGGTCGTGTGCCTCGATCGTCATGGGAGACCCCGCATCCGGCCCCGGTTCAACCGACGTTGCGCGGTTCAGGCTAGCGGCCCAACCGACCGCTCGCCCACGTTTCGATCGGGCCTAGGCTCGGGTCGTGGAATCACCCCTGGATGTCACGAGGGCCTGGGTGGAGTTCCCGGACCCCGCGAACGCCGATCAGGTGCTGCGCTGTGACCTGACCTGGCTCACCTCCCGGTGGACGTGCATCTTCGGTCGCGGATGCCAAGGCGTCTACGCAGATCGTCCCGACGACGGGTGCTGCACGCACGGCGCCCACTTCGCCGACCGCAAGGACGAGAAGCGGGTGCGGCGCTTCGCGGCCCGCCTCGGTCCCGGTGACTGGCAGCTACGCGAGGAGGGCCTCCGCGGCGGCATCATCGAGAAGGACGACGAAGGCGAGCGCAAGACGCGGGTCGTCGACGGCGCGTGCGTCTTCCTCAATCGCCCCGGCTTCCCCGCAGGAGCCGGATGTGCTCTGCACGCCTACGCACTCCGCACCGGCCGGCATCCGCTGGAGACCAAGCCCGACGTCTGCTGGCAGCTGCCGATCCGCCGGGCCTACCGTGACGCCGAGCGGCCCGACGGAACGTCCTACCTGGAGATCACGATCGGGGAGTACGACCGCAGGGCCTGGGGGGCGGGCGGACACGACTTGGACTGGTACTGCAGCGGGTCGGCCGAGGCGCACGTGGGCGCCGTGCCCGTATACGTGTCCTGCGAGCCCGAGCTGCGCGCGCTGATGGGGAACGCGGCCTACGCCGAGCTCGCCCGGCACTGTGCCGCACACCTGTCGGCGCAGCTGCCGCTCCTGGTCCACCCCGCCACCGCCGACGCCCGGCGTCGTGCTGTCGCAACCCCGCCCGCATCGGCATGATCGGCCGCGGTGAGGTGATCCCCAGCCCGAACATCTGGAACCACCCGGGCGTCTACGAGGCCGAGAACCGCGGTGTCGACCGTGCCGGAGTGATCGAGGCGGCGATGCGCGCGATTCACGACTGGGCCGACCAGACCGTCGCGGATGTCGGCTGCGGCACAGGGTCCCACCTGGTCAGATTCGCCTCCTCCGCGGCGCGGGTCGTCGGCGTCGAACCGCACGCGCCCACGGTGGCCAGGGCCCGGGAGCGGGTACGAGCACTGGAGCCCGCGCTACGGGACCGGATCGACATCCTGCCGGGGACGGCACAGCTCCTCCCCCTGCCGGCTGCGGCAGCGGACGTCGCCCACGCCCGCTGGGCGTACTTCTTCGGGCCAGGATGCGAGCCGGGCCTCGCCGAGCTCGCGCGGGTGGTTCGCCGGGGCGGTACCGCGTTCGTCGTCGACAACGACGCCTCGCGCTCGACGTTCGGCGCGTGGTTCCGGCGCGCAATGCCTCGGTACGACCCGGCCGCGGTCGAGCGGTTCTGGGCCCGACAGGGCTGGCAGCGCGTCCCGCTGGACATCACCCTGGAGCAGCCGGACCGCGCGGCGTTCGAGGCGGTCGTGCGGATCGAGTTCGCCCCGGAGATCGCCGATGCCGTGCTCGCCGACCACAGCGGTACCAGCGTCGACTACGCGGTCAACCTGTTCTGGCACCGCTTCTGAGCCGAACGCGGACGCGGCGCCCCGGTGGTGTCGGTCGGTGCCCGTACGGTGGCCGCCATGGCGAAGACGGCCCCGGCCTACCGGTGCGGTGAGTGCGGCTGGTCCACGTCCAAGTGGGTCGGGCGCTGTGGCGAGTGCCAGGCCTGGGGCAGCCTCGACGAGGTCGGCGCCGGTGGAGCCACCTCACTCGCCCCGGGGCCGGTGACGCGGCCGGCTCGCCCGATCGGCGCCGTCGGGCTGGAGGCGGCGCGGTCCCGGCCCACCGGGGTCGACGAGTTCGACCGGGCCCTTGGTGGCGGGCTCGTGCAGGGTGCCGTCGTCCTGCTGGCCGGCGAGCCGGGCGTCGGCAAGTCGACCCTGCTCCTCGAGGTCGCCGCGTGCTGGGCCTCGACGGCCGGCCTCGCGCTCTACGTCACCGGCGAGGAGTCGGCGGCCCAGGTGCGCCTGCGCGCCGAGCGGACGGCGGCGTTGGCCGACGGCCTGTTCCTCGCGGCGGAGACCGACCTCGCGGCCATCCTGGGCCAGGTCGAGCAGGTCAAGCCCTCGCTGCTGGTCGTCGACTCGGTTCAGACGGTGTCGCGGGCGGACACCGACGGCGCACCCGGCGGCGTGACCCAGGTGCGCGAGGTCGCCGCGGCGCTCATCCGCGTGGCCAAGGATCGCGGCATCGCCACGATCCTGGTCGGGCATGTGACCAAGGACGGCTCGATCGCCGGGCCAAGGGTCCTCGAGCACCTCGTCGACGTCGTGCTCCAGTTCGAGGGCGAGCGCCACTCACGACTGCGCTTGGTGCGCACGGTCAAGAACCGCTACGGCGCGGCCGACGAGGTCGGCTGCTTCGACCTGTCCGACACCGGCATCACCTCGATGCCCGATCCCACCGGCCTGTTCCTGTCCCGCCATGCCGACGCGGTTCCCGGCACCTGCATCACAGTCACGCTCGAGGGCCGCCGACCGCTGCTGGCGGAGGTCCAGGCGCTGGTCGCGCCGTCCTCGCTGGGTACGCCGCGTCGCGCCACCAGCGGCCTCGACGCCTCCCGGGTGGCCATGGTGCTGGCGGTGCTCGATCGCCGCGGCGGCGTCTCCCTGAGCGGTCAGGACGTCTATGCCGCGACGGTTGGCGGTGCACGCCTGGCCGAGCCCGCCGGCGATCTCGCGCTGATGGTCGCCGTCGCCAGCGGTGCCCGCAACCTGCCGCTGCCTCCGGGTCTGGTGGCCATCGGCGAGGTCGGTCTGGCCGGCGAGATCCGACGGGTCACCGGCATCCAGAGACGCCTGGCCGAGGCCGAGCGAATGGGGTTCACCCGTGCGCTCGTTCCGCCCGAGCCGGGCCCGGTTCCGGCCGGCATCCGGGCGGTCGAGGTCGGCGACGTCGCTGCCGCGCTCGACGCCGCCAGGCGTCCGGCACCGGTCGTCTCTCTGCGCTGACCGGATGTCCGAGCCACGGACCGGCGACGCGGCGGCCGACGCTGGCTGTCGACGCCGCCTCAGGGCGCCGTACACTGACGCCCGATGTCGACAACGGTGACGCGGGGGTCACGTGCCAGCAAGCGAACGAGGCGAAGTCGAGAGCAAGTTGCGCCTGGCGTTGGCCGCCGTGGCGCCAGGTACCGCCCTGCGCGAGGGGCTCGAACGGATCCTGCGCGGGCGCACCGGCGCCCTCGTCGTTCTCGGCTTCGACCAGACCATCGACGCCATCTGTACCGGCGGATTCACACTGGATGTCGATTTCTCCGCCACGGGGCTGCGAGAACTGGCGAAGATGGACGGCGCCATCGTCGTCGACAGCGAGTGCACCAAGATCCTTCGGGCGGCCACCCAGCTGGTACCAGATCCCTCGATCCTCACCACCGAGTCCGGAACCCGGCACCGCACGGCGGAGCGGGTGGCGAAGCAGACCGGCATCCCGGTCATCTCGGTCAGCCAGTCCATGCGCATCGTCGCGATCTACGTCGACGACATCCGCTACGTACTCGAGGATGCGGGCCAGATCCTGTCCCGCGCCAACCAGGCGCTGGCCACGCTCGAGCGTTACAAGCTGCGACTCGACGAGGTCTCAGGCACATTGTCCGCGCTCGAGATCGAGGACCTGGTCACCGTGCGCGATGTCGCGGCGGTGGCGCAACGCCTCGAGATGGTTCGCCGGATCGCCAGTGAGATCGAGGGCTACGTGGTCGAGCTCGGCACCGACGGCCGGCTGCTGAGCCTCCAGCTCGACGAGCTCGTGGCCGGGGTCGACATCGACCGAGAGCTGGTGGCCCGCGACTACCTGCCGACCCAGTCGGGTCGGCGTCCGCGCACAGTCGCGGGAGTCGTCGCCGAGCTCGATAGGCTGTCGGCCATCGACCTGCTCGACCTGGGGGCCGTGGCCCGGGCGCTCGGCTTCGCCGGGGCAGGCGAACAGCTCGACGCCGCCGTGAGTCCGCGCGGATATCGCCTGCTGGCCCGCGTGCCGCGCCTGCCGGGCGCGGTGATCGAGCGGCTGGTCGATCATTTCGGCGGCTTGCAGAAGTTGCTGGCAGCCAGCATCGACGATCTCCAGGCCGTCGACGGCGTGGGCGAGTCGCGGGCCCGCAGCGTGCGCGAGGGGCTGTCCCGGCTGGCCGAGTCGAGCATCCTCGAGCGCTACGTCTGACCCGGACCACGCCTCCGTGCACGACACCGTCATCACGTGGTACCGGAACCATGCGCGCGACCTGCCGTGGCGCTCACCCGACCGCCGACCATGGGGCGTGCTGGTGAGCGAGGTCATGCTCCAACAGACACCGGTCACCCGGGTCGAGCCGGTCTGGCGCGCATGGCTGACCCGGTGGCCGGAGCCGGCCGACCTGGCGGCCGAAGAGCCGGGCGAGGCCATCCGTGGCTGGGGACGGCTCGGATACCCCAGGCGTGCTCTCCGGCTGCACGCGGCGGCGAACGCGATCGTCGAACGGCACGGCGGCGCGGTGCCGACCTCGTATCACGAGCTCCTGGCCCTCCCAGGTGTCGGCGACTACACGGCGGCGGCGACGGCGGTGTTCGCGTTCGGGCATCGTCACGCAGTGCTCGACACCAACGTTCGGCGCGTCCTCGCGCGCGCCGTCGCCGGCGTGGCCCGGCCGTCGCCGACGACGACCGCAGCCGAACGCCGCCGAGCCGAGTCGCTGATGCCCGAAGACGCGGCAACGGCGGCGACCTGGGCGGTCGCCGTCATGGAGTTGGGCGCGCTGGTCTGCACCGCCCGGTCGCCGCGCTGCGACGCGTGCCCACTGGCCACCGCGTGCACCTGGCGGCTTGCCGGTGCCCCTGCCGCCGTGAGCCCGACCCGCCGTGGACAACCATGGTCGGGCACCGACCGGCAGGCGAGAGGGCGGCTGTTGGCCGTCATGCGCGGCGACGAGCGGATCGTCGAGAAGGCCCGGTTGGACGGCGCCTGGCCCCAGGACCCGGTTCAGCGTGAGCGGGCGCTCGCGGCTCTGGTGACCGATGGCCTGCTCGAGCCGCTCGCGGGCGGACGATACCGGCTCCCGGTCGGCTGATCCGCGACGCTCACGGTCCCGACTGTCGATGCGAGGAACTCACCCGCTCGAGGGCCGCGATGTAGTCGTCCTGGGGATCCATCGCAGCGGCGATGCGGTAGCAGGCCGCTGCCTCGTCGCGGCGACGTTGGCGTTCGAGCGTCCGGCCGAGCGCGAAGCGCGCGTACGCGTCGCTGGGGTCGCTTTCCACGAGACGCCCGAACGCCTCCTCGGCCCGCCCGAGCTGGGCCGAGCGGAAGTACGCCCGGCCGGCCAGCTCGAGCACAGACTTCGGAGTCGAGTCGTCGGCGAGCAACGGTTCCAGCTCGCGCGCAGCTCCGATCGGATCCCCCGCGTCGTAGAGCACGGCCGCTGCGCGGTAGGCCGCCAGGTCGTCGGACATACGCCATTGCCTCCTGATGCGCTCAGCCGCTGCACGTCCGCGGCGACCGCGACGACAAGGGCCGAGCGCGGCTCATGCCGAGGGGCCCGCACCGGTATGAGTGCAGGCCCCTCGATCGTCAACGCCGGTGGTTCATTCGGCCTCTCCGGCGGCCGCGGCGCGCCGGCGGCTGCCGCCCGTCGTCGCGGGTTCGACAACTGCCACCTCGGGCAACTCGGACTTCGGGCTGCCCACGAAGGTGAAGTCGGCTTCCCGACCCTCGCCCTCGACGTCGACCACCACGATCTCTCCGGCCTTGAGCTCGCCGAAGAGGATCTTCTCCGACAAGGTGTCCTCGATCTCGCGCTGGATGGTCCGGCGCAGCGGCCGGGCGCCGAGCACCGGGTCGAACCCGTGCTGGGCGAGCAGCTCCTTCGCGGCCTGGGTGAGCTCGAGGCCCATGTCCTTGTCGTGCAGCCGGATGTCGACCTGACTGATCATCAGGTCGACGATCCGGACGATCTCCTCCTGGGTGAGCTGGTGGAAGACGATGACGTCGTCGACCCGGTTGAGGAACTCGGGCCGGAAGTGCTGCTTGAGCTCCTCGATGACCTTGGCCTTCATCCGGTCGTAGTCGCCGTCGGCCGCGGAGCCGGAGGAGAAGCCGAGCCCCTGACCCTTGCTGATGTCGCGGGTGCCGAGGTTCGTGGTCATGATGATCACGGTGTTCTTGAAGTCGACGACCCGGCCCTGGGCGTCGGTGAGGCGGCCGTCCTCGAGCACCTGGAGCAGCGAGTTGAAGATGTCCGGGTGGGCCTTCTCGACCTCGTCGAACAGGACCACGGAGAACGGGCGCCGGCGCACCTTCTCGGTGAGCTGGCCACCTTCCTCGTAGCCGACGTAACCCGGTGGCGAGCCGAACAGCCGCGACACGGTGTGCTTCTCGGAGAACTCGCTCATGTCGAGCTGGATGAGCGCGTGCTCGTCGCCGAAGAGGAACTCGGACAGTGCCTTGGACAGCTCGGTCTTCCCGACTCCCGACGGGCCCGCGAAGATGAACGAGCCACCCGGCCGCTTGGGGTCCTTCAGGCCGGCGCGGGTGCGGCGGATCGACTTGGACAGCGCCGCGATGGCGTCCTCCTGGCCGATGATCCGCTTGTGGATCTCGTCCTCCATGTGGAGCAGCCGTGAGGTCTCCTCCTCGGTCAGCTTGAAGACCGGGATGCCCGTCGCGGTGGCGAGGACCTCCGCGATCAACTCGTCGTCGACCTCGGCGACGACGTCGAGGTCACCGGCCTTCCACTGCTTCTCACGCTCGGCCTTCTGGCCGATCAGCTGCTTCTCACGATCGCGCAGCGAGGCGGCCTTCTCGAAGTCCTGCGAGTCGATCGCGGACTCCTTCTCGCGGCGGACCTCGGCGATCCGCTCGTCGAACTCACGCAGATCCGGTGGCGCCGTCATGCGACGGATGCGCAGCCGCGAGCCGGCCTCGTCGATGAGGTCGATCGCCTTGTCCGGAAGGTACCGGTCGGAGACGTAGCGGTCGGCGAGCTGGGCCGCGGCCACCAGGGCGGCGTCGGTGATGGAGACGCGGTGGTGCGCCTCGTAGCGGTCGCGCAGGCCCTTGAGGATCTCGATGGTGTGGGCGAGCGTCGGCTCCTTGACCTGGATGGGCTGGAACCGCCGCTCGAGGGCGGCGTCCTTCTCGACGTACTTGCGGTACTCGTCCAGCGTCGTGGCGCCGATCGTCTGCAGCTCGCCACGGGCCAGCATCGGCTTAAGAATCGACGCGGCGTCGATGGCACCCTCGGCTGCACCAGCGCCGACCAGGGTGTGGATCTCGTCGATGAACAAGATGATGTCGCCGCGGGTGCGGATCTCCTTGAGGACCTTCTTCAACCGCTCCTCGAAGTCGCCGCGGTAGCGGGAACCGGCGACCAGCGCGCCGAGGTCGAGGGTGTAGAGCTGCCGATCCTTGAGCGTCTCGGGAACCTCGCCCTTGACGACGTTCTGGGCCAGGCCCTCGACGACAGCTGTCTTCCCGACGCCGGGCTCGCCGATGAGCACGGGGTTGTTCTTGGTGCGGCGAGACAGCACCTGCATGACCCGCTCGATCTCCTTCTCGCGCCCGATGACCGGGTCGAGCTTGCCTTCGCGGGCCGCCTGGGTGAGGTTGCGGCCGAACTGATCGAGGACCAGCGAGGTCGACGGCGCCTCGCCCTGCGGGCCGGCACCGGCGGTAGCGGCCTCCTTGCCACCCTGGTAGCCCGAGAGCAGCTGGATGACCTGCTGGCGGACTCGGTTGAGATCGGCGCCGAGCTTGACCAGCACCTGGGCAGCGACGCCCTCACCCTCGCGGATCAGGCCGAGCAGGATGTGCTCGGTGCCGATGTAGTTGTGGCCGAGCTGCAGCGCCTCGCGCAGGCTGAGCTCGAGGACCTTCTTGGCCCGGGGTGTGAACGGGATGTGCCCGCTGGGTGCCTGCTGGCCCTGGCCGATGATCTCCTCGACCTGCGTACGCACGGCATCCAGCGAGACGCCGAGGCTCTCGAGCGCCTTCGCCGCCACACCCTCGCCCTCGTGGATCAGGCCGAGGAGGATGTGCTCGGTACCGATGTAGTTGTGGTTGAGCATCCTGGCCTCTTCCTGAGCCAGGACCACGACGCGCCTCGCGCGGTCGGTAAACCTCTCGAACATCAGTGGCGCTCCTCACCGAGCGGTCTGGGTGTGCCGGGGCTCTCCCGGTCCGCCCGTACCCGCATGCTAACCCGCACCCGGCGCCCGTCTGCGGTCGTCATACGACGGTAGCCGGGACCGGCCATGACTGCACAACACCCGTCCTACCCGACGTCGTTCCTCCCTGCCGCCGGCTTCCGCCACGGGCGAACGCGATTGGCGCTCGGCCGAGGTGGGAGGTGACCGGGTGCTCCGGCGGGCGCGGCGTGCGGCGGGAGGTGACCGGAGTACTCACGTCACCCTCGTTCCCGCACCGACCAGGCGGGCCAGACGCGTTTGGCGTCGCGTGCACGCGCGAGCCGAGGTTCGAGGTCGGGGCCGACGTCAGGTGTCGTTCGTGCGGCGCACGATGACGTCAGCGGTGTTGCCGGCGCCACGGGTGAGCACGGGCGTGTGAGTGTCGCTGACCCAGGTACCGACGGCCGAGCGAAGCCTGGCCCACACCGCGATGTCGGCGCGCTCGTCGACATCGGCGGCATCGACCGCGAGCTCGAACGGCACCGGCACCTGCCCCGACACCGCGATCGCATTCTGCGCGAGGATCACCGCCGGACCGTCGGCCCGGGAGACGTCGGCGACCCGGACCGTCACCACCGCACCCGGAGGCAGGGCGATGCGTTCGCGAAAGCTCACCGTGCCACTGACGACGCGCAGCGTGGGGCCCGCCGTCGGGGCGGAAGCGGAAGGATCGTCCACGCGCGCAGCCTAGCCGTGGGACCGTCCAGGCGTGGTGTGAAGATCGTCGTGAAGATGTGACAGCGTGGCATCCTGCCTGCACCTTCACGACGATCTTCACGACCGCCGACTCGCCGCCGCGCCGGAGGTGATGTCCGATGCCCGTCGCGCCGAGCGTGCGGGAGGGTTGCCAGAAGCTGCTCGAGCCCGGTGAGCAGATCCGGTACCTGTTCCCCGCGACGTCAGCGGTGATGTCGATCGGGATCGCGGCCGCCCCCTTCTTCGTCGCCGTCACCGATCGTGCGATCGTCCTCATCACCGGCAAGTTCCTGCGTCGAGACCGGCCGGACCAGGTCTGGGGACGGTTCCCCCGCTACACCCGTCTCGGGCCGCTCGAGACATCGCTCGGACCTGCGTTCAACCTCGGCGGCATGATTCTGGAAGTCGACGAGGAGTACGCCGCGGTCGTCGCGGCCGCCGACGCCGAGCTGGACGGATCTGCCGGCATGCCCGACGACCCGTTCCCCCAGCTGTGAGGTAGCACATGAAGGACAGCGACCTGGTCGCGGTGATCGGAGCGGGTCCGGGCCTGGGCCGTGCCGTGGCGGCCGCATTCGCCGGTCGCGGCGACCACGTGGTCCTGCTGGCCCGTGATGCCCGGCGACTCGCCGACATCGCGGCCTCGGTGAGGTCCGGAATCGGCGGCGATGTCGGCACGGTCAGTGCTGACGCCTCCGACGAGGTGTCGCTACGCGCCGCCTTCTCCGAGATCCGCGACCGGTACGACCAGCCGACGGTTCTCGTCCACAACCCGTCGATCGCGGTCGAGGCGCCGCCCACCCGCACCACGCAGACCGAGCTGATCGACGGTGTGCGGCTCGCCGCCGGGTCACTCCTCGTGGCGGCGCAGGAGGTCGCTCCCGCGATGCGCCGGGCCGGGCGCGGGACGATACTCGTGACCGGCGGAGGCAGCGCGCTGACCGGCTCCACCTGGTCTGCGGCGCTCGCGGTGCAGAAGGCCGCAGTCCGAAACCTCGCCTTCTCGCTGGCAGCTGAGCTCGCACCCGACGGCATCCACGTCGTCACCGTCACGATCGACGGCGTGCTGGGCACCGCGGGCTTCGAGCCCGATCGCATCGCCGCGGAGTACCTCCGCCAACACGAGGCCACGGATGGGCCCAGGAGCGCATGGCGACGAGAGGTGACCTGGGGCTCGGCCGGTGCAAGCGGCTGACTCAGCCGTGCGCCGCCTCGTAGCGGGCCACGACGTCGGCCGGGATACGGCCGCGGTCGCTGACCTTGAGTCCCTGGTCACGCGCCCACTGGCGGACCGACGCGGTGTCGGTGCTGCGCCCTCCGCCGGAGCGGCCACGCCCCCGACCCCCACGCTTGCTGACCCGGCGGGCCGAGCCGACATACGGCGCGAACGTGTCACGCAGCTTCGCCGCATTCTTCTTCGACAGGTCGAGTTCATAGGCGACGCCGTCCAAGGAGAAACTCACCGTCTCCTCGGCGTTGCCCCCGTCGATGTCGTCGACCAGAATCACCTGGACTCTCTGCGCCATGTGGGGTCCTTTCCCGCTGTTCTCGAGAGTGTTACACACGCGATGCGATCATAGTTTCTACGCCATCGAAGCGGTAAAAGCAACATGCTCGGTACAGGGGACCTGGATCAGAGCGTCCGCAACATACGGGTGTTGCCCAGCGTGTTCGGCTTGACCCGGTCGAGATCCAGGAACTCGGCGACGCCCTCATCGTAAGAAACACGGCAACTACGCATACCCCTCGGGCTCGACCGGCGTGCCCTCGAGCACCTCGAAGCCGCTCCCGGCGAAGACGTCGACCTCGCACGTGAGGCAGAACACGCGCGCCACTCCCAACTCGTCGGCCACCGACACAGTTGTGCCAGCACGGCATTCCCCGCGCCTCGACCGGTCCCACGAGGGTCCGTGGCCAGCGTGCGAACCTCGGCGAGGCTTCCCAACATCACGTGCAGGGCACCGCAGCCGATCACACCGCCACTCTCCGGCGTGTCCGCGACCCAGAATTCCTGGACGTCCTCGTAAAGGGTGACGGTCGCCTTCGACAACAGAATCCGGGATGCCGAGTAGGCATCGACAAGCCGCGGATGGGCGGCAACATCTGCGGTACGCGCCCGCCGGACGACATAGCTCGGTCGCCGTTGCCCGTCAACGGTCGCGAGGCGCCCCGGATCGACGGAGTTTCCTCTCATTCGGGCTTGACCAATGGGAAGAGGATGGTGTCACGAATACCGGTGCCCGTGAGTAGCATCACCAACCGGTCGACACCCAGGCCCATTCCACCGGCGGGGGGCATTCCGTACTCGAGAGCACGCAGGAAGTCCTCGTCGAGATCCATTGCCTCGGGATCGCCCTGGGCGGCGCGTTGTGACTGCGCGATCAGACGCTCGCGTTGGATGACCGGGTCGACGAGCTCTGAATAGGCCACAGCGAGTTCGACACCGGCGATGACCAGATCCCAGGCCTCGGCCAGCTGTGGGCCGTCACGGTGCGGTCGGGCCAGCGGTCGGACCGACTCGGGATAGTCGCGGACGAACGTCGGCTCCACGATCGTGTGCTCGACGAGCTTCTCGAACAGCTCGAGCACGATCTCGCCACTGCCCCAGCCGTCCTCGAGTCGCACCTCGTACTTGTCGGCGAGCTCGCGCAGGCGGTCTGGTGATGTGTCGACGGTGACGTCCTCACCGACCACGGCGGAGATCGCCGAGTGAACGGTGACGTGCCTCCATGGACCCTCGAGATCGACCTCACCTCCCCGGCCGTCGGGGACAACCGTCCGACCGGTGGCGCGGGCGGCGTCGACGACGAGGTCCCGGGTGAGCGTCGCCATCGTGTCGTAGTCGCCGTAGGCCTCGTACGCCTCCAGCATCGTGAACTCACCACTGTGGGTGGAGTCGATTCCCTCGTTGCGGAAGACCCGGCCGATCTCGAAGACCTTGTCGATACCGCCGACGATGACGCGCTTGAGATGCAGCTCCAGAGCGATCCGCAGCGTCATCGGCAGGTCCAGCGCGTTGAGGTGGGTATGGAACGGCCGGGCCGCGGCTCCGCCGTGGACGAGTTGCAGGACAGGTGTCTCGACCTCGACATATCCGCGCCGGGACAGGGTTTCGCGTAGGGACCGAATCACCGTGGCCCTGATCTGCACCATCTCGCGCGCCGCCGGATTGACGATGAGGTCCACGTAACGCTGGCGGGTGCGGGTCTCGTCGGCCAGCGCCTTGTGCGCGACCGGAAGCGGTCGGAGGGCCTTCGACGTGATCGTCCACCGATCGACCATGACCGACAGCTCACCGCGCCGGCTGGCCACGACCTCACCTTCGACACCGACGTGGTCACCGATGTCGACGAGGTGCTTCCAGTCGGCGAGCGACTGTTCTCCGACCCGGTCGAGCGAGAGCATCGCCTGTAGCTCGGCACCGTCGCCGCCGCGGAGCCGCGCGAAGCACAGCCGGCCCGTGTTGCGCAGGAAGATCACCCGGCCAGCCACGGACACCACCTCGCCGGTCCCGGCTCCGGGTTCCAGGTCCGGGTGGGCGGCACGTACCTCGGCGACCGAGTGGGTGCGCCCGAACCCGAGGGCGTACGGCGGTATGCCCTTCTCGATCAGCTCGGCCCGCTTCTCGCGCCGTATCCGCATCTGCTCGGGAAGGTCGTCCTCGTGCTCTCTCGGCCGGCCGGTCATGACCCATCAGCGTAGGAGGTCGCGCCACCGGAACAGCGGCACCCGGCGGACGGCGTCGCCGGCGATCATTGCCGAAGCCCCGACGGGGTGCGACAGTCGGGAGACGGAGGTGAGGGCGATGGGCGAGGTACGCGTCGTCGACCGGGGAGCGCGCGAGATCGTGGTGTTCCTCTCCGGCGACATCGACGAGCAGATGACTGACGCACTGCACGCCGCCGTAGCGGAGGTGGCGGAACTCGAGAGCATCGGTGGGCTCAGCCACGCTGTCGTCGACATGCACGGCGTCACCACGTTGGACGAACCGGGCCTGGCGTTCCTGCACGAGCTGACTCAGAGGGGACGGCGCTCGGGCTTCGAGGTCTCGTACTCGGCCATGAGCGGCCCGGCGCATCGTGCGGTCGAAGCCGCCGGATGGTCGTTCGTCGAGTCGAGCCCGCCGCCGTCCTGACCTACCGCGGCCGAGGCACCAGGCGCGAGGCACGGCCTCGGTAGCGTGTCGTCTCCAGCCCTCGCATGGGTGGAGACGAGGGGAGCGCCGTGCCGCAGTTCGACCTGCCACTATCCGAGCTCGAACGCTACCTGCCGATGCCCACGGACGAACCGGACTTCGACGAGTTCTGGATCGAAACGCTCGACCTGGCGCGCCGGCACGATCTTGCCGCGAGTTACGTCCCCGTCGACGCCCTGCTCGAAACGGTGGACGTCTTCGACACAGCGTTCTCAGGGTGGAGCGGCCAGCCGATCGCGGCGTGGCTCCTTCTGCCGAGGCACCGGTCCGGCACGCTACCCGCGGTGGTCGATTCCTCGGCTACGGCAACGGGCGGAGCATGCCGTACGAGAGGCTCCTGTTCAGTGCGGCCGGCTATGCACATCTGATCGTCGACGCCCGCGGGCAGGGCGCCGACGGCCGTCCGGGCGTCACCCCCGACCCCGACCCGGAGCCGCCGACGGGCCAGCACCCGGGGTTCCTCACCCGTGGAGTGACCGACCCGCGGACGTATTACTACCGCCGTCTCATGACCGACGCCGTCCGCGCCGTCGAGGCGGCGCGCGCCCACCCGGAGATCGATCCGCACCGTGTCGCCGTCTACGGGCACAGCCAGGGCGGGGGCCTCGCGCTCGCGGTGTCGGCGCTGGTTCCCGACGTGGCGGCCGTGCTGGCCGACGTGCCGTTTCTGTGCGACGTCAGGCGGGCGACGGAGATCACCGACGCGGAACCGTACGCCGAGCTGGCCGCCTACGTGAGGTCGCGCCGCGACGACATCGACCTGGTGTTCCGCACGCTGAGCTACTTCGACGGGGTCAGCTTTGCCGCCCGTGCGGCGGCTCCGGCTCTCTTCGGGGTGGCGCTGATGGACGAGGTGTGCCCGCCCTCCACTGTCTTCGCTGCCTACAACCACTACACCGGCCCGAAGCAGATCCGGGTGTGGCCGTACAACGGCCACGAGAGCGGCCAGATCTTCCAGCAGCGCGAGAACCTCGCCTTTCTCCGCGAGGCCCTCGCATAGCGGACCGTGCTCCTGCG
>Ga0214469_1000434_pt1 | contig 14628 bp, 12 predicted proteins | sample RVTome_10_FD_187340 | JGI IMG/M metagenome (GOLD analysis project Ga0214469, IMG submission 187340) | Soil microbial communities from uranium-contaminated site in the Upper Colorado River Basin, Wyoming, United States - RVT153D57 HiSeq ... | reverse complement strand
TCTGACGAGTCAGCCTGGATCAGAGGGACCAACGTCGCCGTCGATGGCGGGATGACCAGTCACCTCGCACTGGAGCGGGCCGGGTTGTAGCCGCGAGCCCTCAGCGGGTGGACGCGATCGCCCCGCCGTCGACCCGTATCTGTGATCCAGTGATGTAGGAGGCCGGCTCGCCGCACAGAAAGGCGACCACCCGGCCCAGTTCCTCGGGATCACCGAACCGCCCGGCCGGAATCGAAGCTGCCGACCGCTTCTTCATCTCCTCGACACTGACGCCTGCGGCCCGGGCTCGTTCGGCCTGATGCTCCTCGAGACGGTCGGTGTCGATGCGCCCGGGCAGGACCATATTTACCGTCACCCCGTCAAGGGCGATCTCGCCTGCGAGCGTCTTGCACATGCCGGCCACTGCCGGACGGGCCAGGTTGGACAGGGCCAGCTCGGGTATCGGCTGATGGACACTCGACGACCCGATGGCGACAACACGCCCCCATTTCCGGCTGCGCATGGCCGGTACCACCAGGCTGACAAAGCGGGAGAACGGCCTTACCAGGAGATCGAGCGCGGCATCGACGTCATCGAGAGTCTGGTCGACCATGCGCCCACCGGGCGGCCCACCCGAGTTCCAGACCAGGATGTCGATCTGCCCGAAGGTGGCCAGGGCCACGTTCACCACTCTCTCCGCTGCCTCAGGCTCCGTGAGATCGGCTTCGAGACCGACCGCCGAGGGAAGTGCCTCGGCCTCCTTCCGGGCGAGATCACCTCGGCGCCCGAATATGACGACGTTCACGCCCTCGTCGGCAAGAGCGCGTGCGCTGGCGAGGCCGAGGCCGGCTGTGGAGGCGCACACGATTGCGGTGCGGTTGGTGATACCGAGATCCATGAGCCCATTATTGCCAGGCGGCGCTCATCGTCGTCCGGCACAATCGGCGGGTGCCGGCACCGTCGGGATTCTCATATGAGGCTCGCAAGAGCGGCGAGGTCGTGATCACTCATCACGGCCGGCGGGCCGCCGTCCTCCGAGGCACACCAGCGGAGAGGTTCCTATCGAAGGTCGAGAAGGGCGACGATCAAGAGCTGATGGCCCGCGTGACCGGTAACTATCGTCGCGGCAACGAGCGCTCTTGATCTCCCGGGGACCTGGCGACGGTGAATGAGCCTCTGGGGAGCACCTTTGGGGCTTCATTGCTCATGAGGCGTGCTCTTGTCGAGTAGGGCTTTGCCACGCGGTGACACCTCATATCCCGGGGAGTGACTGATGGTGAGACCGAGGGCCTTGAGCTTTCGAACGTGACTCTTGAACACATCTCTCTCCCACCCGAGACCGTCGGCGAGGTCCTGGGCGCGGACATGTGGGCTGTCCTCGAGCAGCCGGAGGATGGCCCTGGTCCACGCACCGCGCTCTGATACCCGATCGAGACGATCGAGCCGGGCGCGGAGGTGAGAGAGGTCCTCGTCGGAGAGGTCGTCGTCTTCTCGGAGAGTGACCATCGGGTCGGGCCCTATCGAGCCGAGTTGCACCCGGTAGACATCGCCTTCTGTCTTCTGGCGGAGAAGCCCCATGAGCTCGCCCAGAGCGAGGCCGGCGCGTCTGGCGTCCTGCTCGGTTATGGACTCCATCGCCACAGCCGTCACCTGTTCGATCTCGAGCAATCCCGCCGGGGTTCGCAGGGTCCCGCCGGACTTGACCGTAGGTCGTATCCAACGTCGAAACGCCAGATCGATCTCGCCTTTGACGATTCGATCGAGCACCTGGCGTTTCAGCAGCACCCGGTCGAGGGTATTCCCAACAGCGAATTCTGTCCCCGACAGCGCGTAGAGTCATCCACATGCCTAGAGCCATATGGAAGGGCGCAATCAACTTCGGGCTGGTGACCATCCCGGTCGGGATGTACACCGCCACCGACAACAAGACGCCGAAATTCAAACAACTCAGGAAGGCCGACCACTCACCCATTCGTTACAAGCGTGTGGCAGAGACCGACGGCGAAGAAGTCCAGTGGGAAGAGATCGTCAAGGGTTACGAGTTCGAGAAAGACCGCTATGTCGTGTTCACCGACGAGGAGCTCTCGGCGGCGAATCCCGACGGCGACAAGCTGGTCGACGTGATCCAATTCGTCGACGAAGACGAGATCGACCCGATGATGTATCAGAAGTCCTACTACCTCGCACCCGAGAAGACGGGGGTAAAGGCATATCGGATCCTCAAGGAGGCACTGGAGGACAAGGGCCGGGTCGGCATCGCCAAGGTCGCGATCCGGGAGAAGCAACAACTGGCCACACTCCGGGTGAAGGACGACGTCATCGTCATGGAGACGATGTTCTGGCCCGACGAGATCCGCGAAGCCGAGTTCGAGGAGCTCGGCAGCAACGTCGAGATCCGCCCTGAGGAAGTGGAGATGGCCGCAACGATCATCGACAACCTCACCCGGCCATTCGAAGGCGCCGACTATGTGGACAAGACCCGGGAGGCTGTCGAAGAGCTGGCTGCCAAGAAGGTAGCCGGCGAAGAGATCGTCGTCCCGACCTCACCGGAGCCGACCAAGGTCGTCGATCTTCTCGAGGCCCTCAAGGCATCGGTCGAAGCGACCAAGGAGAAGCAGGCAAAGGCCGGCTGAGCCTCAGACCGTCTTGGTCACCTTGTGAATGGCACGAGGGTCGTCGGGATCATGACCCCGAGCCACCGTCAGGTGATAGGTGAAGACCTGCGCCGCCACGGTGACGGGGATAGGCGTCAGCCATTCGGGGAGCTGGGACGGCAGCAACACCAGGTCGTCAGCCGGGCAATCCTCCCTGTCGGATATCGCGGTGACTCTCGCTCCTCCGGCGCGCACCACTTCGATCAGGTCGGCGACGTCTTCGAACAATGGACCATCGGTGGCCACGGCCAGGACGGCCAGTCCCGGCTCAACCAGTGCCAGAGGACCGTGCCTGAAGTCGGCCGCGGAGAAAGGCTGGGCGACCATATATGACAGCTCGGCGATCTTGAGCGCCCACTCGAATGCGGTGGAGTGGTTGTAGCCGCGCCCGATGGCGACACATCGCGTCTCGTCCCGCAGCGCCCGAGCCGCTTCGGCGATTCGATCGTTGCGATCGAGTGTCCCGGCAACGGTCTCCGGGACCGCCCGCAACATGTCGTGTAGGTCGTCGCCTCCGTCCAATGCCGCCGACAGGGCGGCCACAGCGAGAAGCTGATTGGTATACGACTTGGTGGCGGCAACCGCCAACTCGGGCCCGGCCGCGATGTGGAGATGCCGGTCGGCGAGACCGGCCATCGGCGAATCCGGGTTGTTGGTGATCGCGAGCGTCGGCCTCGTCTGCTTCCTGGCGCTCTCCATCACCGCCAGGAGGTCGGGCGACTCACCGGACTGGCTGATCCCGACCACCAGCGAGCCTGACAGATCGGGTGGGCTGGCGTAGAGGGTGTACAGGGAAGGCGCAGCAAGGGCGACGTTGAGCGCATTGTGCGCTCCCCAAAGGTACTGGGCATAACGCGCCGCGTTGTCCGACGATCCGCGGGCCGCCATCACCACATGGGAGAAGTCGAGCCCGGAGATCCACGAGGCCGTCTCCGTGGCATCACCCCAGTGCTCGTCGATGAATCCGGAGAGGACCGACGGCTGGGATTGGATCTCGTCCCAGAGGGTCATGTGACACGTCCTTGGCTCGACACGCCCCACCCGTCGTCTCCCAGGCCATGCCCCACCGGGTAGAGGCCGGGGATCGCAACGGGTAGCCGGCCAGGCATCGGCGCCCCGAACAGCGACTCGGCAAGGGCGTCGACCGAGGCGGGGAGGATTCCGTAGCTGCACACGTAGGTCGGCGCGCTGGGGTACGAGGCGAGGTCGTATGGCGTTCTCATGGCCACTGCCACGGTGGGTGTCCCGGTGTCGACGAGGGCAGCGACCAGCTCGGCCTGCCCGGGCCCGGCATCGAGGGTCCCCACGACCACGAAGTCGTGGTCCCGCGCCTGGGAGACCGCCCCAGCGATATCGGCCGACGACGGTTCGAAATCGACGATCACCTCCGTTGTGGCCCGGTGCCTCACACGGATCGCGTCGGCGAGACCCGGTTCGACCCCCTCGGAGGTGTCGGCCGGGGTGAGGTTCTTCGGTCGGGGCATGATCGACAAGATTCGAGAGTCCGATCGAGGGCGGATAGGGAGCAGGCCGCGTTCGTCACGCACGAGGGTGATCGACCTCTCCGCTATCTCCGCCGCCAGCTGCTGGTGATCGCTGCATCCCACGACCGACAGTTCCGGGCGGGAAAAGCCTCCCAGCCAGTCGAGGAGTTTTCCCAGCCGACGCGATCCACCCGCCGGAGTCGCGGGCAGCACGCCGGCCTGTGCCGGTCCGTAGAGCAGGAGGTCGGCACCTGCGCCGAGTGGGGCGTCCGGCTCCCTGCCACCGAAACCTCCCATGTCGAGGGCATCGGTCACGATCACTCCCTTGAATCCGAGTCTGCCCCTGATCAAGCCCTCCATGACCTCATGGGACACACTCGTCGGGAGATCCCGTTCACCCGTCACTGCCGGCAGTCCGTAGTGACCGACCATCAACAGTTTTGCTCCTGCTTCTATCCCGGCTCGAAACGGGCCGAGCTCGACGCGGTCGAGCCGGTCGAGATCGAGATCCAGAACCGGTAGCTCGTCGTGTGGGTCGACGGCCGCCTCCCCCTTGCCGGGGAAGTGCTTGAGGGTGGCCGCCACACCCTCACTCTGCAGACCGGTGACAAAGGCCGCGGTCAGAGTGGAGACCATCCCCGGGTCCTCGCCGAAGGAACGGATTCCCATGGAGGGGTTGTAGGGCCGCGTGGCGATGTCGACCACCGGGGCCAGATCGACATTGAAGCCCAAGGCTCGGAGCTCCCGGCCGATTGCCGCGGCCACGCGTGAGGTGAGAGTCTCGTCGCCGATGGCTCCCAGGGCCATGTTGCCTGCGAAAGGTGTGGCGTCCGGTCCGGCGCCGAGTAGTTGACCACCTTCCTGGTCGACGGAGATCAGGAGCGGGTGCCCGGCCGCCTTCGTGAGCCCGTCGACGAGCTCGCGGGTCTGTTCTGCTCCCTCGATGTTGAGCGGCCCGTAGAGCACCGCCCCGGCCACCCTGGGATCGGCGAAGAGCGCAGCAGTTTCGGCATCGAGGCTCTTCCCCCGAAACGATATGAGGGCGTTCCCTTCCGGGCTCGCGGTCATCCCTTGACGGAGCCGGCCAGCAGGCCGCGCACGAAGTACCTCTGCAGCGCCAGGAACACGACGAGCGGGATCACCATCGACACGAAGGCCGCCGCGGTGAGGAGGTGATAGGCCTCACCCCTGGAGCCCACGATGGACGCCAATTCGATGGTCAGCACAGCCACGTCAGACGAAGTCCCGAGGAACACCAGAGCAACCAGGAAGTCGTTCCACACCCAGAGGAATTGGAAGATCGCGAACGACGCCAACGCCGGGACCGACAGCGGGAGCACGAGCTTGGTGAATGCCGTGAATGGTGACGCCCCATCGATGAAGGCCGACTCGAAGAGGTCCTTTGGTAGTTGGGAGATGAACCCGTAGAGGATGAACACCGCCAGCGGGAGCCCGAACCCGGTGTGGGCCAGCCATATGCCGACGAAGCTTCCTGTGAGGCCGGTGCCTTGATAGACCTGGAGGAGGGGAACCAACGAGAGCTGGAGCGGCACCACCAACAACCCGACCAGGACCCCGAACAGGAGTCCGCGACCACGGAATCGAAGCCAGGCGAACCCATACGCAGCGAAAGCCGCCAGAGTGATCGGGATGACCGTTGCGGGGATCGTGACGATGAGACTGTTGATCAGGGCATCGAACAACCCACCCGTGGTGAGGACGGTGGCATAGTTGCCCATCGTCCATTCCGTGGCGAATGGGTTCAGCACCGAAGTCCACCACCCTGTCGAGGAGCTGTCGACCGAGTCTCGGAAGGAGTTGATCAGGAGACCCATGGTGGGGAGCGTCCACATCAGGACGATGAGGAGCACGGTCAACCTGACGAGCCACCCGGCCCGCTCGGTTCCGTCCTTGCGCCGCTTCCTCGGCTTCTTGAAAGGGGTTTCGACCTGAGCTGCCGTCTCCGTATCTGCAACCACCGTCATGCGCCGATCCCCTGTCTACGAAGATTCCTGATGTTGACGACCATGATCGGGATCACCGCCACCAGGAGGATGACGGCCATCGTCGTCGCCTGGCCGAAGTTCCGGAATCGGAACATCTCCTGGTACATGCGGACGGCGACCACAGAAGTGTCGAAATTGCCGCCGGTCGTGACGAAGATGATGTCGAACACCTTCAGCACCGCGATGGCGATGGTGGTGTAGACCACCAGCAGCGAGCCCTTGATGGAGGGGATGGTGATCCGGAAGAAGATCTGGCGCTCCGATGCCCCGTCTATTCGGGCCGCCTCGGTCAGCTCGGATGGAACTCCCTTGATCGCGGCCGACAGGACCACCATGGCGAAGCCGACCTGGAGCCAGACCATGATGGCGATGAGCGCAAAGGTGTTGATCGGTATCGCCTGGAGCCAGGCGATGGGCTCCACCTCCGCGAGGATCCCCCAATCGACGAGGAATCCACCGATCCAGACCCAGATCGCGTTGAGGATTCCGATCTGCTCCTGGCCCTCGGGCTTCCAGGCATACACGAACTTCCAGATGACCGCTGCCCCGACGAACGAGATGGCCAGCGGCATGAAGACGAATGACTTGGCCAGAGACTCGAGACGGATCCGGTCGACCATGCCGGCGAAGATGAGACCGATCACCACCGCGATTGCGGGGGCGATGATGAGCCAGATGAGGTTGTTGCGCAGGTTGAGGATGACTTCGGGGCTCGTGAACGCCTGCTCGTAGTTGTAGAAGAACCCCTCGCCTTCCGGAACGTCGGTGAAGCTGGTGACGACCGTGCCCACGGTCGGGTAGATCAGGTAGAGGCCGACGACCGCAATGGCCGGTAGCACGAACAAGTAAGGCCTGAGAAGGTCCGTGGCGCGAGCCGGAAGGGCTTCGATGATGCTGTTCCCGGCATAGAAGAGCGCCCAGATACCGGCAACTCCGAGGATGATGGCGATGGCCGCCTGGATCAGCTTGGAAACGGTCGGGGGCATGCCCTGGAACGCAACCGGGTCGCTGAGGAACCCGAGCCCGAACCAAAGGGCAGCGAATGTGATGACGACCACCAGGAGGGATCGAATGATCTTGGGCCCCATCTGCTCTGAAGTCATGGCCTGCACGGCTATGTCGTCCTCTCCTTCGCCTCAGGGCCCAGTCGCCGAGTAGCGGTCCCGGGCCTCACGACCCGGGACCATACTCAGTTGGGTTGCCCGTTAGCCGGGCCAGCTGTCTTCTATTTGCTGGAACACCTCCTCGGTGTTCTCACCTTCAGCTGCCACCCAGTCGATCATGCCGCTCCAGAAGGTACCGGCACCGACCTCGGCAGGCATCAAGTCAGATGCGTCGAAGCCGACTGTGGTCGCGTTCTGGACCATCTCGGACAGGCCGTCGTTCGGGTAGGTGTACCAGTCGGCGGGGACCGTCGTGAGTGGTGACAGGAAGCCACCAGCCTCGATCCAGCCTTGGGCGGCCTCAGGAGTGGCGAGCCACTCCAGCAGGGCACGGACCTCGGGCCGGTCGTTGAACATCACGAACATGTCGGCCGCACCGAGCACCGGTGTGCCGAAGTCTTCCTCGATCGTCGGGAAGTAGAAGAAGTCGACATCCTCACCGGGGACGATGGGCCACTCCGAGGACGGAGCCTCGGGATTCTCCGCGATGAAGTCGCGGTTGGCGCCCCAGAATCCGCCGATCCATGCCGCCTGCTTCTGCATCCAACATTGAGGTCCGCCTTCGGCGAACATCGGGTCCTGGGTCTCACCGATCCAGGTCGCGTTGATGTAGGTGCTTCCGCCGTAGGCGTAGTCCTCGGTGAACCAGATGTCCGACATGTAGTCGGCCGCCTCGAGCACCTCCGGATGGTTGAACGGGATTTCGTGGCTGATCCACTGGTTGTAGATCTCCTCCGGCGCGGTGCGCAGCAGGATGTCCTCCATCCAGTCGGTGGCCACCCATCCGTCGGCCTCCTGGCTCTCTATCGAGATACACCAGGGGTTCCCGTTACCGTCGGCGACGATCTGGTCGCTGAGCGCGATCAGCTCATCCCACGTTGTCGGGACCTCATAGCCGTTGTCGGCGAATCCCTGAACGGGGTACCAGACGATCGACTTGACGTCGGTCTTGTAGTACACGCCGTAGAGCGAGTCGTTGTAGTGACCCAATTCGAAGAACGCCGGAACCATCTCGGCCTCCAGCTTCTCCGCATTGAAGAAGTCCAGCGCCACCAGCGAGCCGGCGTCTGCGTACTGGTGCATCTTGCCGGGCTGGGCGATCTGGGCGAGATCGGGGGCGTTGCCGCCATCGACCGCTACCTGGAGCGCCGTCTCGTAGTCAGGCGTGGGCTGGAAGTTGACTTCGATGCCAGTGGCCTCGAAGAAGGGTTCCAGGGCGGCCGTGAAATTGGCTGCCTCGACCGACTCGGGAAGCCACTGGGCCCAAACCTCGACGGTGGTGCCTTCGAACTCACCAGCCAGCGCCTGATCGAGCTCGGTGTAACCCGTGCTCTCCCCAGGCGCCATGGTCGTTCCGGATTCACCGCCGGTCGTGCCAGGCCCATCGGATGGTGCTGTTGTCGCCGAAGGCTCTCCTTCGGTGGTGGTGGACTCACCGCCGTCGCCGCCACATGCGGCAACGACTATGGCCAACACCAGCAACAGCGCCAACCAGGTACGGTTTTTCATATTTTCCGCTCCTCCTTGTTGCTTGCTCATTTGCTGCTTGCTTTCTTGCTTGCGGGGGAGACCCGCTCTGGAAGACTATGCCCAATTGCCAGCAACGCGGCGCCTCGAGCCCCGAGAAGTTCCATCGGGTCCGCGAGTATCACCTGTTCTGGTCTGAGACGTCGGGCGGCCAACTCCGAGACGGCAGCCCTCTCGACGATCTGTCGATGGACGATCTCGAGGAAGTCATCACCGACGGAGGCTACGCCACCGGTGAGCAGGATGACCTCTGTGTCGTAGGCGGCCGCCAGCCAGCCGAGTGCCGTCGTGAGGTGCCCGGTGACCCGCCCCGCGACGCGCAGAGCTGCCGGATCGCCGGCGGCGGCCGATGTGAACAGCGCCGTTGCCGCGGCATCGGCATCGCCTTTGGGCCATGCCTTGCCGATGGCAGGGCCTGCCGCCACGCCTTCGAGACAGCCCCTCTGACCGCATCGACACACCGGTCCGGAGTCGTCCACGACGACATGACCGACCTCACCCGCCATGCCGCGTGCTCCACGCAGCAGCCACCCGTCGACTACGACGCCGGCGGAGATCCCGGTCCCGATACTCACCACCGCCAAGCTCTGCACGACCCTCCCCGTCATGCTCAAGTGCTCATAGGCCCCGAGTGCGGCGGCCCTCACATCGTTCTCCAGCGTCACCGGCATGCCCGCTTCCGATTCGATCTCGGCAGCTAGGTCATAGGGGTCCTCGATGCCGAGATTGACCGCCTGGCTCACGCGGCCGGTGGCGGGGTCCACTTGACCGGGTACACCGACACCCACCCCGACCGAGCCTGACGTGTCGAGTCGGCGAAGCGCCGCGATGGCTCCGGCGGCGACCTGGGCGCCACCGCGTGGGCTGCCGGGAGACTCGTAGCGCTCGACGATCAGACCTCCCTCATCACGGGTCACTGCCTTCACCGAAGAGCCACCGATGTCGATGCCGATGGTGCTCGGCATCACAACACGGCCCCAAACCGATCGACCAACACGGCCGATGCGGCGCCGGCGAGAACGAGATCGCCGCCGAGTTGGGTGGCCTCCACTTCGATGAGCTCGGCTGTCGAGGGAAGGATCCTGCTGTGCAACTCATCCCGGACCGCGTCGACGAGAATGTCGCTCGCGTTCCTCAACTCGGGGGCGAGTATCACGTGACCGACGTCCAGAGTGGCCACGACGCCGGACAGAGCGGCACCAACGGCGCGACCCGCGTCGCCGAGGGCCGAGCGGACCGAGGCCTCTCCATACATGCCAGCGAGCACCAGGGCGTCCCATGGATCGACTTCGGGGTCAGCGCCAAGGGCACCGAGGACTGCCGGCACGCTGGCAACGGTCTCCAGACAGCCGGTGTGCCCGCAACCGCACATCTCTCCGTCGTCACGGACACGGACATGGCCGATCTCACCCGCCGCGGAGTGCTGGCCTCGATAAAGAGCGCCGTCTAGGACCAATCCGGCGCCGACTCCACGCCCCAACTTGATGACGATCAGGTTGCGATCGGTGGGATGACGGCGGAACTCGGCCAGAGCCGCCATCGCGGCATCGTTCGCAATCGAGATGGGGATGTCGAATCGGCTCCTCAAGTCGGCTCCGAGATCCAGACCGTGCCACGCGAGGTTGGAGGCTTCGAGCACACGGCCGTCCGGAGCGATGACCCCTGGCGCCCCCACTCCTATGCCTAGAACCGGCGCCGTTGCCCGGGCGATCATCGTCTCGATCAAGCCAGACGCGAGGTCGATTGCTGCTCGACCTGCCGGCGCGGGCGTCTCGCTCGTCTCCTCGGCGCGTTCATGGATGCGACCGGTGAGGTCGACCAGAGCCGCCTGGAATGGCTGTCGCCCGAGGTCGAGAGCGATGATCTCCCGAGCCCGCTCGTTCAGGGCCAGGAGGGTCGGCGGCTTGCCGCCTGCGGATTGGCCCTGGCCCAGCTCACGTAGCAGGCTCTGCTCGATCAGCTCACCGACCAGGCTGGAGACGGCGGCACGGGAGAGTCCGGTGCGCCGGGCTATCTCTGCGCGGCTGGTAGCTCCGTGCCGGGACACGAGCTCGAGGGTGGTGCGCAGATTGGTCTGCCGCGAGTCGTGCCTGGTCGCCTTGGCGTGTCGTCGGCTATCTGGGCCCGTGGGCTCCGTCACCTTCCTCCTCGAAATGAAAGTTCAGTAAACTTACAAAGCTCGAAGGTATGGTGTCAAGTAGGACGCCTCTCCCTAGAGTCCCGCAACGTGACACTTCTCGGTGCCGTGGAGATGGGCGGGACCACGACGAACGTCGCCGTGGGCACGTCGTTGGACGATCTCTCTCCGACCCATCGAATAGCCACCACCGGCCCCGACGAGACGCTCGGGGCGGTGGTCGAATTCTTGGCCGGTCACGACTTGGCGGCGGTGGGAGCCGCCAGCTTCGGTCCCCTCGAGTTGAACAGGTCGAGCCCCAGATTCGGGACGATGCTGTTCACCCCCAAGCCTGGTTGGTCGGGAACACCGGTCTACCAGCATCTCCACTCTCGCCTCGGCGTCCCCGTCGTCGTTGACACCGATGTCAACGGTGCCGCCGTCGGGGAAGGCCATTGGGGTGCTGCGCAAGGGATGGCCAACCATGCGTATGTGACGGTCGGCACGGGAATCGGCGCCGGAATCGTGATCGAGGGAAACCTCTTGCATGGAGAGGGGCACCCCGAGCTCGGGCATGTGACCGTTCGTCGGCTGCCGGGCGACCAACATCAGGGGAGCTGTCCCTACCACGGTGACTGTCTCGAGGGGATGGCGGCAGGTCCTGCCCTCGAGGCCAGATTCGGTCGGCCGGGCACGTGGGCCGGGAACGACCAGGTGGTCGGGACCGCGGCAGGATACCTGGCACAGGGACTGCTCAACCTCGTGTACACCACGGCCCCGGAGCGGATCGTCGTCGGCGGTGGGGTGGCCCGGCTCCCCGGCCTCCACGAGCGGTTGCGCGACCGCCTCGGCCCGATGTTGGCCGGCTATCCCAGGATGCCCGACCTCGATCTCCTCGTCTCCCCTCCCGGGCTGGGCGATCGTTCCGCTCTCGCCGGTGGGCTCATTCTCGCTGCTCGCGGACTCGACTGATGGGCACGCCGAACCTGCAGATCAGGCCGGGGCACCCTGACTTCCTGGACCTCCCATGGGATGAGCCCCTCGACGAATGGAGGAGCCGGCGCCTGGTGAGCATGCCAACAGGGGTGCACAGGCATCCCGTCCGATTCGTCGCCTACGACGAAGGCGTCTACGCCATCAAGGAGCTCTCACTGCGACTCGCCCACAAGGAGTACCGGGTCCTCCGTTGGCTCGACGATCGGAGCCATCGTGTGGCCGAGGCGGTTGGGCTGGTGGTGCGGTCCTGGGTAGACCCCCACGATGAGGGTGCCGGCGGCGTGATCACCAGATACGTCGACCATTCCTTCCCATATCGGCGTCTCGTCTCGGGCTCGGGATTCGGCGCCAGGCGCGACCAAATGCTCGACGCTCTCGCCGGGCTCCTGGTCGAGCTGCACATCGCGGGCTGTTACTGGGGTGACTGCTCCCTCTCCAATGTCCTCTACCGCTTCGATGCGGGTGAGATCGAGGCGATCATGATCGATGGGGAGACCTCTCAACTGCACCCGTCTCTGAGCGACGGACAGCGTCGTGAGGACATCGAGATCATGAAGGAGAACGTGGCGGGAGAGATGAGCGACATCGCAGCCGAGACCGGCACAGAGATCGCTGCAGCAGACCTGACCCTGGGGGCCGACATCGAGAGCCGATACCAAGCGCTGTGGAGCGAGTTGACCGAAGACCTCGTGATCACCCGTGACGACGCCTACCGGATTCGCCAGCGCATCGCGCGTGTCAACGATCTCGGTTTCTCTGTCAACGACATCGAGATCACGCCTGCAGAGGGTGGCAGCAAGGTCAGGATGACCACGCATGTCGGTGGTCGCACCTACACCTCGGACACGCTGCGCCGGAGGACAGGCATCGAGGCCTCGGAGAATCAGGCCCGTCTGATACTCAGCGACCTCAACTACTACCTGGCCAAGCATGGTGACATGTCAGCGACGGGCAAGAGCGTGGGCACATTCAAGTGGCTCACCGGCCAGTACGAGCCGCTGATCTCCAGAATCACCGAGCAGTGGCATGGCGACGACCCGGTACAGGGCTACTGCGACTATTTGAACCATCGCTTCCGCCTGGCCACCGCACGCGGGGCGGACGTCGACTCCTTCGAGGCCTTCGACTCTTGGACCCAGAGCGGGTTTCCCGGATTTGAGCCTATTGCCGACCCTTGACCTCGATGCGGTGAGACGAGGATCGAGGAACGATCGCCCATGGTGGGAGGAGGCTGTGGTCTATCAGGTCTACCCGCTGAGCTACGCCGACTCCAACCAAGACGGGTATGGAGACCTGGCCGGAGTGATGGGCAGGCTCGACTATCTGTCCACCACCCTGGGTGTCGACGCGATCTGGCTGTCGCCCTTCTACGAGAGCCCGATGAAGGATTGGGGCTACGACATATCCGACCACAGGAACGTCGACCCGATATTCGGAGACCTCGACGATGCGGCGGCCCTCATCGAGGCTGCCCACGACCGCGGGCTGCGGATCGTCGTGGACTACGTGATCAATCACACCTCCGATCAGCATCCGTGGTTTCAGGAGTCGGCCGCTTCGAAAGACAACGGGAAGCGTGACTGGTACGTCTGGAGGGACGGGCGCGACGGCGGCCCTCCCAACAACTGGGTCAGCCTGTTCGGGGGGCCGATGTGGTCCTTCGATGAGTCGACGGGCCAGTGGTACCGGCACACCTTTCTCTCCAGCCAACCCGACCTCAACTGGCGAAATCCCGAGGTCGTCGAGGCGATGATGGATGTCCTGCGCTTCTGGCTCGACCTGGGTGTCGACGGGTTCCGCGTAGACGCCGCCCAACACATGTTGAAGGACCCCAGGGAGCGAGACAACCCCCCGGCTCCACCCGACCACGAGAACGGGTGGAAGGACCTCGGAGACTACGACGACTGGCTCCACCTATACGACGCCGGTGATCCCGATGTGCACGACGCCCATCGGATCGTCCGGCGAGTCGTCGACTCATATGAACGAGACGCGCTGATCATCGGAGAGGTGCACATCTTCGATCTCCCGGAGTGGGCGTCGTATTACGGCGAGGACCTGGATGAGTTCAGCATGCCCTTCAACTTCCACCTCATGTCGGCAGACTGGGACGCTCAGTCGGTGAGGGCCGCGGTCGAATCGGTCTTGTGGAACGTCCCGTCCGGAGCGTGGACGAATTGGACACTGGGCAATCACGACGAGACGAGACTGGCCTCCCGGCTTCCCGAGGGACACGAGAGGATTGCGGCGACACTTCTCCTGACCCTTCGGGGGACACCGTTCCTCTACTACGGCGACGAGATCGGGATGACGGAAGCCTCATTCGACGGTGCGCCCAGCATGGATCCTTGGGGGACGAATGTCGAGGGCCTGAGTCGCGACGGATCGCGGACGCCGATGCAATGGACATCGGGGGCCAACGCCGGGTTCACCGGTCCTGACGTCGAGCCATGGCTCCCGATCGGCGAGTCACACGAGACTGCCAACGTGGAGTCGCAACTCAACGACGAGGGCTCGATCCTCAACATGTATCGACGCCTGCTCCGGATTCGCAAGACGTCCACAGCGTTGCGCCGGGGCTCCCTCACCAGCCTTTCCTCCTCGACCGACGATGTGTTCGTGTTCCGGCGGGAGTGGAGAGAAGAGCTGATGACCGTGGCACTCAACTTCGGCGACAACGAGGTCTCGGTGGCGCTCGGCTCG
>Ga0214469_1000433_pt1 | contig 14628 bp, 14 predicted proteins | sample RVTome_10_FD_187340 | JGI IMG/M metagenome (GOLD analysis project Ga0214469, IMG submission 187340) | Soil microbial communities from uranium-contaminated site in the Upper Colorado River Basin, Wyoming, United States - RVT153D57 HiSeq ... | reverse complement strand
ATCCGCTCGTTTCCGGCCCACGCGGGCTCGATCAGGGCGAGGCTGCGCACCCGCTCCGGCAGCGCTGCGGCGAACGCGAGGCTCGCCGCGCCTCCGGCCGAGTAGCCCACCAGGTGGAAGCGGCCGAGCCCCGCGGCCTCGGCCGTACGGAGGATCCCCGCGACCTCGACGTCGAGCGTGTACCCAGGCGGTGGCTCGGCACCGGCGTAGACCTCGAGCTCCTTCGTCACCGCGTTGACGTCGTCGCCGAGCAGCTCCAGCAACGCGCCGTAGGCCAGGTCGGCCGGGAGGACGGCTCCGGGAAGCAGGATCACGTCGTGGGCGGGCATCGGCATGGCCGCGACACTACGGTCACTCCCGGCCGACGGCATCGGGCGAACGCCCCATCCTTTCGCCCGCAGGCGGCTATAGCTCGTTGAAGAAGTTCAGCCCGAGGCCGTCGAGCGCCTGCTGGGCCTTGATGTTGAGGGTCGTCAGCTCGCCGGTGAAGAGCAGGACGCCCATCGCGATCAGGACGGCGCCCGAGAGCGCGGTGATGATCAGGTAGCGGTCGCGCAGCCAGCGGAACGCGCTGGTCGCCCGGGTGAACGCGACGGCCGTGATCAGGAACGGGACGGCGAGCCCGAGCGAGTAGAAGAGCAACAGGACCGCGCCCTCGCTGACGGTGTCCTGCACGGACGCGGCGGTCAGGATCGTGCCGAGCGTCGGCCCCACGCACGGCGTCCAGGCGAACGCGAACGCGGCGCCCGCGATCAGCGGGCCGCCCGAGCCGGCACGCGACATCAGCGCGTCGGGCCGCCACTCGCGGTTGAGGCGGGGCACGAACGGCGTCACCAGGAACAGCACGCCGAGCGCGATGATGATCACGCCCGCGACCTTGTCGAGCGTGCCGCGGCCGTCCTGGAGCGTCGAGCCGAGCCCCGTGGCGGTCATGCCGAGCGCCACGAACACGACGGTGAACGACAGGCAGAACACGATGGCGGGCATGAGCACGCGGCTGAGCCGGTTCTCCCCGCCCTGGATCTCGGCCAGCGAGACGCCGGAGACGGCCGACAGGTAGCCGGGCACGAGCGGCAGCACGCAGGGAGAGATGAACGACACGAAGCCGACCGCGAACGCGGCGATCACCGTCGTGTCGACGCCGCCGGTCATTTGTCGAACGCCGTCAGCTCCGCGTCGAGCCGCCGCGCGTCGCCCGGGTCGAGGTCCGGGCCGGCGTCCGCCGGCTCCGGCGTCCGCCGCCGCCAGCGGCCGGCCAGGAGCACCACGCCCGCGCCGGCGAGCGCGACCAGCGCGCCCGGGACCAGCCAGGCCGCGATGTCGAACCCGCCGCCCGAGGGCTCCGCGAGCACGTCCGGCCCGTACTCCTCGACCAGCGCCGCCTTGATCTGCTCCTTGGTCATGCCCTCCGCGATCCGGTCGCGGATGAACGCCCGTTGCTGGTCGGCGACCGGGGCCGACGACACGTTGAGCGCCGTGCGGCACTCGACGCACATGACCTCGTCCTCGACGTCGGGCAGCGTCACCTGCGGCTCGGCGGCCGCGGAGAGGCCGAGGAGCAGCGCCAGTGCGATGAGGACCCTCACGCCCGCTCCTCGAGCAGCGGCTCCAGGTGCTCGTCGAGCCATTCCTCGGTGACCGGACCGCGCCGGGCGGCGGCGATCCGACCCGCGCGGTCGATCAGGAACGTCTCCGGGTACGCGCTGACGCCGAGCTCGCGCGCGTACTCGCGGTCGCGGTCGCGCAGGCTGGTGAACTCGATCCCCTCCTCGCGCAGGAAGGCGAGGGCGCGCTCGGTCGAGTCCTGCATGTCGATGCCCAGCACCAGGGCGTCGCGCGGCTCGATCCGCTCGTGCGTGCGCTGGAGCAGCGGCATCTCGGTCTTGCACGGTTCGCACCAGGACGCCCACACGTTCAGGACGACGACCTTGCCCGCGTGGTCCGCCAGCGAGCCGGTGCCATCGGCGCCCAGCACGGGGAGGTCCCTGACCGGCGCCTCGACCCGCTCGCCGGCGGCAAGCCGCTCGTCGATCGACGTGTCCGGCCCGGTCGAGGCGACGCCGTAGGTGAGCAGCGCGACGAGCGCCGCGGCGGCGAGCGAGACAGGCCAGTACAGGCGCGGGCGCACACGTTGAAGGGTAGTGGCGGGACGGTAGACTGCCGGGCGACGCGCGGGCGTTGTCCAACGGCCAAGACGCTGGCTTCCCAAGCCAGAAATGGGGGTTCGATTCCCCCCGCCCGCTCTCACCGGTGGCGCGGCGGGCGAGTGCGCGCGCCGGTACTACCCCACGTGACCTGACGAGTCGTAGAACGCCAGCTTCAGCGCGACCGCGGTCCCGGGCGGCCCGGCCCAGTTGTGGGCCTCGAGGCGGTAGCGACCGGGTGCCAGACGGCCGAACTCGAGCGTCTCGGTCTCGGTCGACGCCGAGCCGCCGGTGGCGAGGTCTGCCGACCAGGTCCCGTCGGCGTTCTGGCGCTGGAGGTAGAGGTCGATGTCCGCCGGCGCCGCCGGCGTCGCCACGGCGCTCAGCCGCGCGTTGTCGGCTCCCTCCTGCGACTCGAACTCGAGGTAGTCGCTGGTCAGGGCGCCCTGGCGGACGCCTGCGCCCGGCGCGGCCGGCGTCACGGACCCCTCGATCGCCGGCTGGGCCGGGCCCGCCGGCGGCGCGCCGCCGGCCTCGAGCGGCACCGTGTCCGGCGACAGGACGGGCGCGCCGACCACCGGCAGGTGGATCGCCGTCGCGTCGTTGCCGGTGAAGACCGTGACCTCCGGGTCGACGGCGAACAGCGGAACCTTGTCGGGGTCCGACGTCGTCACGCGCATGACGAGCCGGTGTCCCGGCCTGACGTGGTGGGCCATCGCGAACCCGGGCGGGTGCATGTCGTAGCGCTGCCCGGGCACCACGAGCCGGCGGTTGGCGATCCCGTCGCGCAGCTCGGGGTTGAGCGCCCACTGGGTGATCCGGCGCCGGTCGCCGTCCTCACGCTCGTCGTAGAGCGTGGCGATCAGGTGCACACGCGGAGCGGTGACCGAGGCGGCGAGGTCGATCTCAGGCCGGCCGGCGAGCACCACGTCCTCGGTGAACGGCGCGGTCGTGAACTCGGCGGCGCCCGTGCTGTGCGGATCGGTGTGGCCGCCGGGGTCGCCCGCGAACGACACGCTGCCGGTGCCGGCCTCGCCCCCGGAGAGCGAGCCGTCGGCGCCCGGCCGCAGCGTCATGAACTCCGAGCCGCGCGTCCACTCGGGCAGCGTGGCGACCTCCGTGCGCGCGCCGCCGCGGGCCTCGGCGAACGTGCCGTCGCCCAGGAACAGCTCGACCGGCGGGCCGGTGTCGACGGCGCGCTGCGCCAGATGGCGGTCGAACCAGGCGTGCAGCACGGCGGTCCACTGGATCCCGCGCCGGGTGGGGCAGCAGCCCGACCCGTGGTCCCACTGGCCGAGCCACAGCTTGTCACCCGCGCGGCCGTCGCGGCGGGTGAACCAGTCCATCGCCGACACGCGCGCCGCGTTGTCGTTCACGCCGTGGACGAGGAACACGGGGATGCGGGCATCCGTGGCGCCGGCATCCCAGTCGCGTGCCTCGTGCCAGGCCGAGTACCGGCCGGAGAGCTGGTCCTCGCCGGCGACCGCGGCCGAGTTGGGCAGGCCGCAGCCGGTCTCCTCCATGCTGTTGCCGAAGTCGTCGCCCGGATGGCTGAGCCCGAACGGATCGGCGAGCCCGGGCGGCAGCTTGCGCTCGATCGCGATCTGCTCGTACGCCTCGATCGGCCCGGCCCACTGGAGGAAGTACGGCACGCCGGCCTGGAACTGGTGGTCGTACATCGACGCCAGGCCGGCCGAGGGGACGATCGTCTTCAGGCCGCGCGGGTTCTGGGCGGCCGCGACCGACGGCGTCGAGCCGACGTACGAGTGGCCGGTCATGCCGACGCGGGCGTTCGACCAGCGCTGCGACGCGGACCACTCGACGATCTGCTTCAGGTCGCGCGCGTCGCGCAGCCCGAGGTGGTCGAGGCAGCCCTGCGAGCGGCCCGTGCCGCGCAGGTCCATCATGACGACCGCGTAGCCGCGCGGCGCGAAGTAGCGGGTGAGCCCGAGCGAGCGCCCGTCGGCATCGCGCGGCTCGGGCAGGATCCGCGTCCCGTCGCGGTCGGCGAGCGTGCCGTGGTAGGGCGAGGCCTCGAGGATCACCGGGAAGCGGCCGGCGGCCTTCGGGCGGGTGACCTCCAGGTACAGCTCGCGGCCGTCGTACGCCGGAACGCGCAGGACGTCGCGGACGGTCTCGTACCGCGGCTGGCTGAGCCCTTCGGTCTTGGTGTAGTCCGTCGTCTGGGCGGAGGCGGCCGGAGCGATCAGCAGGGCAGCCGCGAGGACGAGCAGGAGGAGGCGCATGCGGCGTCAAACGCACCGCATGCCGGTTTCTTGCGGGCTACCAGGCCTGGCTCGTGCCGCAGTGCGGGCAGCCCACGGAGGTCGAGACCTCCGCCTTGAAGGCGTAGCCGCAGTGGCAGGAGTACAGCGCGCGGTCCTCGGGACCGCCGCTGCGCTTGGCGCGGGCCAGCGTCTGGTGCACGGCGGTGCTGGTGCGCGACCGGCCCTCGTGGCGGTCGCGGCGAATGCGGGTGGGGAGTGAGGCGGTGAGGTGCATGTGTCTGCCTGACGTAACGCTGAGTGTGTACGAAGGTTTCTCGGCCTCGTGTTGCAAACCTTTATGTGTTCTTTGGCACGAGGGCTCTGTCATTCGTCCAGGCATGTCTCTGACCCCTCCGTACGCGGCAGGGCGCCTTCCGGATGCGACCTCGCCATAATCCGAGGGAGATGGATCCCACCCGCAAGCGCACCGTCAGGCTCGTGGTGGCGCTCAGCGCCGCGGTACTGCTCGCGGTCGCGCTGGTCTACACGAGCTTCTCGGCGTCGAGCGAGGCGCGCAGCCCCAGCCAGCTGCTGAGCGCGGCCGAGCCGGGCAAGGTGTACCAGCTGACCGGCAAGGTCGTGCCCGGCTACGAGCGCGACGGGACCGTCACGCACTTCCGGGTCCGCGACCGCGCGGGCAACGTGTCCGTGCCCGTGCGCTACGAGGGGGTCCTGCCCGACCCCTTCCGCGCGGATCGCGAGGTCATCATCGACGTCCGCAAGCAGGGCGACGTCTTCGTCGGCGAGAAGGACTCGCTGGTGACGAAGTGCCCGTCGAAGTTCACGGCCGAAGAAACCTAGTGGCGCCCCGCGCGGGTCGTCCGGGGGACCGCTGATGCTCGTCGCGGGCAAGGCGTGCCTGATCCTGGCGCTGGTCATCTGCCTCTACGGCATCGGCGCGTCGCTGTACGGCGCGCGGACGGGGCGGCTCGAGTGGGTGGCGTCCGGCCGCCGCGCGGTCTACGCGCTGGCGGGCACCGCTCTCGTCGCGTTCGTGATCCTCGAGGCGGCGTTCATGCGCTCGGACTTCTCGTTCGTGCTGGTCACGACGCATTCGTCCACCACCACCCCGGCCTTCTACCGCGCGACGGCGGTGTGGTCGTCGCAGGAGGGCTCGCTGCTGCTGTGGCTGACGCTGCTGGCGCTGTGGTCGAGCCTGATCCTGTTCGCCACGCGCCGGCGGCTGCGCGAGATCGCGCCGTACGCGACCGCGGTGCTGCTCGGCCTCGGCGCGTTCTTCGCCTTCCTGCTCGTGTTCCTGGAGTCGCCGTTCGATCGCGTGATCGGGACGCCGCCTGCCGAGGGGGCGGGGCTCAACCCGCTGCTCCGGCACCCGAGCATGATGATCCACCCGCCGATGCTGTACTCGGGGTACACGCTGTTCGCGGTGCCCTTCGCGTTCGCGGTCGGAGCGCTGGTGGCGCGGCGGCTGAACGCGGACTGGATCCGCAGCACCCGTCCGTTCACGCTCGGCGCGTGGTTCTTCCTCGGCGTCGGCATCGTCCTCGGCGCCCGCTGGTCGTACAGCGAGCTCGGCTGGGGCGGCTACTGGGCCTGGGACCCGGTCGAGAACGCGTCGCTGATGCCGTGGCTGACCGGCACCGCGTTCCTGCACTCGGTGATGATCCAGGAGAAGCGCGGGATGCTGAAGACGTGGAACGTCTCGCTGGTCCTGGCCACCGGCGTACTGGCGATCCTCGGGACGTTCCTCGTGCGCTCCGGGATCCTCGACTCGATCCACGCCTTCGGCGCCTCGACGCTCGGCGTGCCGTTCCTGATCCTGATCGTGGCGATGATCGCCGGCTCGATCTTCCTCGTCGCCTCTCGTGCCGCGGAGCTGCGGTCCGAGCACCGGCTCGACTCGCTGCTCTCGCGCGAGGCCGTGTTCCTGCTCAACAACCTCGTGCTCGTGCTGCTGTGCGTGGCGATCTGGTGGGGCACGTTCTTCCCGCTGATCTCCGAGGCGATCACCGGCCGCCGGGCCTCGATCGGGCCGCCGTGGTTCGACCGCTTCACGGTGCCGCTGACGCTGGCGCTGGTGCTCCTGTCGGGGATCGGCCCGCTGATCGCCTGGCGGCGCGCGACGGCCGCGAACCTGCGACGCAACTTCACGGCGCCGATCGGGGTGGGCGTGGCGGCGCTGACGATCGCGCTCCTGGCCGGCGGCGGCTCCCAGCCGGACGCCATGATCATGTTCACGCTCGCCGGCTTCGTGCTCGGCGCCGTCGGCCAGGAGCTGACGCGCGGCGTCCGGGCGCGGCGGGTGATGGCGCGCGAGCCGCTGCCGGTCGCGCTCGTGTCGCTGATCCGGCGCAACCGGCGCCGTTACGGCGGCTACCTCGTCCACGCGGGCATGGCCGTGCTGTTCGTGGGCATCGCCGCCTCCTCGAGCTTCGCCGACGAGCGCGATGTCGAGCTGACCCCCGGGCAGTCGACGCGGGTCGGCGGCTACGAGATCGAGTACGTGCGGCCGACCTCCGACGTGGTCGCCGCCTCGAACGGGCGGCTCGAGCGGATCGACTTCGGGGCGGTGCTGCGCGTCACGCGCGACGGGCGGACGACGGAGCTGCGGACCGAGCGCTCCTACTTCCCGTCGTCGGCCCCGATGCTGGGACCGGTCTCGCGCTTCTTCGAGGGCGAGGCGACCAGCGAGGTGGGGCTCGACGCGGGCGTCCGGCGCGACGTGTGGGTGTCGGTCGCGCCCGACACGCGGCGGCTGGAGCCGCGTGTGAAGGAGGGCGACGAGGTGTTCGCGGCCGCCGACGAGTCCGGCCAGGTCGGCGCCGGGGAGCGCGACGCGTTCCTCGCCGAGGCGCTGCGCGGCCTGGTGCGCTCCTACACGGACGACCCGCCGCCCGCCACGTTCCGCCTGCTGGTGTCGCCGATGGTCACCTGGATCTGGATCGGCGCCCTGATCGTCTTCGCCGGCGGCCTGATCGCGCTGTGGCCGTCGCCGCGCACCGTCGGCCGGCGCGTCACGGCCGCCTACGCGGCCCGCGTCGGCCGCGAGGCGCGCGTCCCGGTGTAGATGGCGGCTCCCACGACCCCCAGGACCGTGCGGGCCGCCGTCTGATCGACTTCCTCGTCATCCTCGTCGTGCTCGCCCTCGTGGTGCTGCTCGTCGCCGCGCCGCTGCGGTCGCGGCGCGCCGACGAGCAGGCCGAGGACGGCGAGCGCGCCGAGCTCGAGGCCGCGCGCGACGCCAAGTACCGAGAGATCCGCGATGCGGAGCTCGACCACCGCACCGGCAAGCTCTCGGAGGCCGACTGGCGGGCGCTCGACCGCGGCCTGCGCGCTGAGGCGGTCGAGATCCTGCGCGGGCTCGACGAGCTGAACCCTCCAACCTCCGGCGCCGACGAGCGTTCCAGAGCGCATGAGGCTTCCGGCCGCGACGGCGGCCAGCACTGATCAAAGACCCTGGGGGCAGCTGCCCATGTCAGCCCCCGGGGCCGGTGGCAGGTCCCGTCGTGCCTCCGGCCCGCCCCGGCCGCGGCGCCCCCGGGTGGGGGGGATCGAATCCCCCGGCGGGGTGCGTCGCGGCCGGCGGGAGCTAGTACCCTGGTCGGCCGATGCTCCAGTCTGCGCTCTCGGTCCTCCAGGTCTTCATCGCCGTCGTCCTGATCTTCCTGGTGCTGCTGCACTCGGGGAAGGACGCAGGGATGTCCGGCGCCTTCGGCGTGGGCACCGCGGGCGGCTCGACGGGCGGCTCGCTGATGGAGCGCAACCTCGATCGCTGGACGATCTTCTTCGCGGTCGTGTTCGTGCTGAACACGATCGTCCTGCTGAAGATCTAGGCGCCACTCTCCAACCTTCGGGTTGCCGCCCCGTTCGTATCCCCGGAAGGGGAAGGGCGCCCATGCACGGTGGGCGGTCCATCGGGGGCGGCACCGTGACGGTGCCGTCCCCGGGGCCTACCATGCATGCCCATCGTGAGCGCCACGGCGACCGGCGAACATGAGCGGGGCGACGCAAGGCAGCGCCGGCACCGACTTCCCGCGGGCCTGCTCCGGCTCGCCTCCGACGAGCGGCTCGTCGAGCTCCTGCGCGGCGGCTCCGAGGCGGCGTTCGAGGCCCTCTACGCGCGCCATCACCGCGGCGTCCTCTCGTTCTGCCGGCACATGCTCGGCTCCCGCGAGGAGGCCGAGGACGCCGTCCAGCACACGTTCCTCGCCGTCTACCAGGACCTGCTGGGATCGTCCAAGGACGTCCAGCTGCGGCCATGGCTGTACGCGATCGCGCGCAACCGCTGCCTCAGCGTCCTGCGCGCACGGCGCGAACGGGTCGACGAGCTGCTCGAGCCGTCGACGGATCACCTCTCCGTGGAGGTCGAGCACCGGCACGAGCTGCGTGCCCTGCTCGGCGACCTGGCCGAGCTGCCGGACGACCAGCGCGCGGCGCTCGTGCTCGCCGAGCTGGGCGACCTCTCGCACGACGAGATCGGCGTCGCGCTCGGGTGCCGCAGGGAGAAGGTGAAGGCACTCGTGTTCCAGGCCCGCAGCTCGCTGATCGCCAGCCGTACCGCGCGCGAGCTGCCGTGCGAGGAGGTCCGGCAGCACCTCGCGAACCTGCGTGGCGGTTCGCTGCGGCGCAACTCGCTGCGCCGCCACGTGCGTGCGTGCGCCGGCTGCCGCGAGTACCAGGAGCAGGTCCGCGCCCAGCGCCGCGCGCTCGCGCTGATCCTGCCTGTCGTGCCGTCCGTGGGGCTCAAGAGCGCCGTCCTGGGCAGCGGGGCGGCCGTCACCTCCGGCTCGATCGCGGCCAAGACGCTGGCCGTGCTGGCCGTCGCGGGCGGCGGCGTCGCGGCGGTCGAGACCGCCCGCGAGCCGTCGCCGGCGCCCGACAACGGGGCGCGCGCCGTCCGCGATCGCCCGCTCCCCGCCGCTCCGGTGGCCGCCGCCGGCGCGGCCGACGCCGTACCGCGGGCGGTGGAGGCATGGCCTGCGAAGGCCGGCGGCCCGGAGCCGCGGCCGGCGACGGCGCGGGGGCCCAGGGCCGGTGGCGAGCAGCGGGCGAAGGCGCGGGGGCGCGGGGCCGACGGCGAGCGGGCGAAGGCGCGGGGGCGCGGGGCCGACGGCGAGCGGCCGGCGAAGGCGCGGGGGCGCGGGGCCGACGGCGAGCGGCCGGCGAAGGCGCGGGGCCGCGGGGCAGACGGCGAGCGGCCGGCGAAGGCGCGCGGGCCCGAGGCCGGCCGGCGGCCGGCGAAGGCCCGAGGACCCGCGATCGTGCCGCCCGGTCAGCTGGAGAAGGCGGAGCGGGGGGCGGCGCCCGGGCAGGTCAGGAGGTCGGAGCAGGCCGTGCCGCCGGGGCGGGCCGACAAGGCGGAGCCGGCCGCCCCGCCCGGGAAGGCCTCCCCGCAGGACGAGTCGGTGCCGCCCGGCCACGCGGTGACGGTCGACGACGCGCTCCCGCGGGGCCAGGCGAAGAAGCTCGACGACGGCCTGCCGCCCGGCCAGGCGAAGACGCCGTAGCGCTCAGGCGGGGCCGGCGACGAACACGCCGCCCGCGACGCGTGCGGCCGGCGCGACGATCGCCGACGCCGTGCGCGCGGAACGCTGGAGCGGGGGCGGGATCGTGCGCTGGCGCGCGGACAGCGCCTGCACGCGGGCGAGCAGCTCGAGCGGCTCGAACAGGACGGTCAGGTTCGGCGCAGGCGCGGCGGGCTCGCCGTTGCGAATCAGCCGCACGCCCTCGGCCAGCGCCGCGCCGCGGCGACCGACCGTCCACGCGCCGTGCAGCGACAGCGACGGGATGAACAGGCCGCGCTCGACCGGGGCGGCGAGCTCGCTGACGTCGGTCGCTCCGCCGCCCACCAGCACCAGGTGCTCGGGCAGCGTGCCGCCGACGCCGGCCGCGCCCTGCGCGTGGCCGGTACCGGCCCCGGCGACGCGGTGCGCGACCCCGTCCTGGATCAGCGGCAGCGGCTGCCGCGGCGAGCCCTCGGCGTCGTAGGAGCGTGGCAGCGTCGCCGCGAACCGGGGCGAGTCCGAGAGGTTGATCGCCGACGCCGCCACGCGAGTGCCGAGCCGGTCGGAGAGCGGCGACCACGGCCCGCCGAACGACAGCGCCACCCGCCGGAGCACCTCGGCCACGGCCCACGGCCCGAGCACGGCGGCGTACTCGCCGGCTTCGACGCTCGCGACGCGCTCCTCCCCGCCGCCGAGCAGCCGGTCGGCCTCCGCGCCCAGCGCCTGTGAGTCCAGGTCGTTCGGCGACACCACCGTCGCGCTCAGCTCCAGCGACCGGCCCGGCTCGCCATGGCGCCGCACCCTCAGCTCAGCGAAGCTCCGCTCCTCGTACGCGCGCACGCCGCGGCTCGACGCGATCGCCGTCGTGGCCGCGGCGGCACGCCAGTTGCTCCACTCGTCCAGATCCACCTGCGCCGGGTCGAGTGCCGCCGCGCCGGCGTCGTAGCCGTCGTGCGGCCGGCCCGGCGAGCCCTCGGGCAGCTCTCCCGCCGCCTCCGGCCCACGGGGCGCGAGCCGCGCGGCGCCCGCCGCGGCGCGAGCCAGCCCGCTCGCGTCGACGTCGGTCGTCGTGGCCAGGCCGACGCGGCCGTCGCGCACGACCGCCACCTCGACCGACACCGCCTCGGACGTCACCGCGCCGGCCGGCCCGGAGCTGTGCTGGCGCTCCCACCAGGCGGTCGCCTGGGCGTCGCCGCCGGCGTGATCCAGGGCACGTTCGGCGAGCGCGACGAGATCGGCGCGGGACGGGGCCATGGCGGCCACCTTAGTAGCCACGCCCGCTCGTCCGGCGTCGCCGAGCTAGCCCGCGCGGCTGAGGTCGCCGGACCCGTCGACGTGCGGCGTCAGCGCCGGGTCGCCGTGGTAGCGCACGTCTCCCGAGCCGTCGACGACGACCTCGAGCCGGTCGTCCGCGCGCACCTCGACGTCGCCCGAGCCGCCCACCGCCACGCGCGCCTCGCGCGCCGCCAGGTCGGCGAGGTCGGCGTCGCCCGAGCCGTCCAGGTCGACCGCGAGCCGGGCGGCCGTCCCGGCGAGCTCGATGTCGGCCGAGCCGTCCGAGCTGACCTCGAACGCGTCCGCGTCGATGCCGTCGGCGTCGACGTCGCCCGACCCCGAGACCTCGATCGCCGTCAGCCGCGGGACCGAGGCCTCGACGACGACGTCGCTGCCGCCGAACCCGTCGTGGTCGAACGTCACGCGCAGCGTGCCGTCGCTCACCTCGGTGCGAACATCCTCGATCACCTTCTCGCCCGCGATGACGCGCACGCGCTGTCGCTCGCCGACGCGGAGCCGCACGTCGACGGAGCCGGAGTTGTCGATCCGCGTGAAGGCGGCGACGTCGCGCGTCTGGGTGGCGCGCGGGCCGTCGTCGCCGATCGTGCAGCCGGCGAGCGCGAGCGCCGCGAGCGCGGCGGGGACGAGGAGGGCGAGGCGTGGGGAGGGCATGGTCTGCACGCTAGGCGCGCGGGACCGCCGCGGCGATGGGGCTGGCAGGCTCGCGCGGCGGCGCATCCCCCCGTCTCGGGGCGGGGGCTGGCCCCAGGTCAGTGGCGCGCCGGCCCGGCGGGCGCGCTCGATCGTCTCGTCGACCTCGGCCTCGGTCTCCGCGCCGAGGCCGATGACGCACTCGCTATGGCCCGGTGCGGCGACCTGGTGGTCGCCGATCACCCAGCCGAAGCCTCCGGTCGGGACGAGGTGGCCGAGGCTCATCGCCGGCCCCTGGCCCATGGCGTGACCTCCCGGTGCGCCGGAGCGCGCCGGGAGGTCACTCACGCTGGGCCGGGACCCAACCCCTCCCCGAAGCTCAGCCGGTGGTGGACGTCGCCGCTCCCTGCTCGTTCCACGAGAACGCGTACGCCGGATCGTCGAGGTCGCGCGACAGCGTGGTCAGCTTGAGCGGCCGGAACGTGTCGCACATGACGGCGAGCTCCTCCGTCCGCGTCGAGCCCAGCGACTTCTCGACGAGCCCAGGCTGCGGGCCGTGCGGCAGGCCCGACGGGTGCAGCGTGATCGCCCCGATGTCGACGCCCTTGCGCGAGCCGAACTGGCCGTCGACGTAATAGATCATCTCCTCCGACTGCAGGTTGGAGTGGTGGTAGGGGATCGGGACCGCCATCGGGTCCCAGTCGAGCATCCGCGGGCAGAACGAGCAGATCACGAAGTTCGGGCCCTGGAAGCTCTGGTGCGCGGGCGGCGGCTGGTGCAGGCGCCCGGCCTTGGGCTCGAAGTCGTGGATGTTGAACGTGTAGGGGTACACGTAGCCGTCCCAGCCGACGACGTCGAGCGGGTGGTAGTCGAGCACGTAGTCCTGGTAGCCGCCGCGCACGCGGACCTTGACCAGGAACTCGCCGCGGTCGCGGTGCGTCTCCAGCGACGAGGGCGGCCTGAAGTCGCGCTGCGAGAAGGGCGCGTGCTCGAGCAGCTGGCCGTAGCGGTTGCGGTAGCGGTTCGGGGTCTCGATCTCGCCCGGCGTGTAGAAGGTGAGCCAGCGCTGGGGCGAGTCGAACCGGAACCGGTACGTCGTGCCGCGCGGGATGACGACGTAGTCGTGCCGTCGGTAGGGCAGCGTGCCGAAGATCGTCTCCACCACGCCCTCGCCCTCGTGGACGAAGATCACCTCGTCGCCCTCGCCGTCGCGGTAGAAGTAGTCCGCCTCGGCCTCCGGGATGCAGATCCCGATCTCGACGTCGGCGTTGTACTCGAGTACGCGCCGGCCGAGCACCGGGTCGCCCATCGGCTCCAGCCCCATCGTGTTGGTGAGCCGGTGCACGTGCGTGTCGGGGACCCACTCCTCGAGCTCGATCGGAGTGAACTCGCCGACATCGGAGATCCGGCACGGCGACCACAGGTGGTAGAGGATCGACTCGTTGCCCGAGAAGCCCTCGAACCCGAGCACCTCCTCGACGAGCAGCGGCGCCGAGCCGTTGCCCGAGGCGTCCGGGTCGCGGAACTGGACGTGCCGCTTCTGCGGGATGCGGCCCAGCGAGTGGTAGCGCATCAGAGGTTCCCCCTCAGCTCCTGCTCGCGCTCGATCGCCTCGAAGAGCGCCTTGAAGTTGCCCTCCCCGAAGCCGCGCGCGCCGTGGCGCTCGATGACCTCGAGGAACATCGTCGGGCGATCGCCGATCGGCTTCGTGAAGATCTGCAGCATGTAGCCCTCGTCGTCGCGGTCGACGAGGATGCCGAGGCGCCGCAGGTCCTCCAGCGACTCCTCGATCTCGCCGATCCGCTCCGGCACCTCGTCGTAGTAGGTGTCCGGCACGGTCAGGAACTGCATCCCGCGCTCGCGCATCTCGGTCACCGTGCGCACGATGTCGCGCGTCGCGACCGCGATGTGCTGCGCGCCCGCGCCGCCGTAGAACTCGAGGTACTCGTCGATCTGGGACTTGCGCTTACCCTCGGCGGGCTCGTTGATCGGGAACTTGACGCGGCCGTTGCCGCTCGTGACCACCTTCGACATCAGCGCCGAGTACTCGGTCGAGATCGCCTCGTCGGTGAAGTGGAGCATCTCGGTCATGCCGAAGACGTCCTCGTAGTACTTCACCCAGGTCTCCATCTCGCCGAGCTCGACGTTGCCGACGATGTGGTCGATCGCCAGCAGCCCGACGTCACCGGCGGCGCGCTCGCGCGCGGTGTAGCCGGGCATGAACGGGGCGGGTGGGGACGGATATCCGGAGCGGTCGACGAACGTGTGCAGCGTCTCGCCGTAGGTCTCGATCGTGGCGAAGCGGATCGTGCCGTGCTCGTCGCTCTCCTCCCACGGCTCGCGCACGCTGCGGGCGCCGCGGGCCGTCGCCTCGCGGTAGGCGTTCTCGACGCTGGGGACCGACAGCGCGATCACCTTCACGCCGTCGCCGTGCGCCGCGGAGTGGCGGCCGATCTCGTGGTCGGGGACGAGCGCGCCGGTCAGCACGATCCGGATCCGGCCCTGCTCGAGCACGTGCGACGTGCGGTCGCGCACCCCGGTCTCGAGGCCGGCGTAGGCGATCTCGCGGAAGCCGAGCGCATGGACGTAGAAGTACGCGGACTGAAGGGCGTTGCCGACGTAGAGCTCGACGTGGTCGATGCCGTGCAGCGGCATGAAGTCGTCGCGGCCCTGGGCATCGGGGGCGACGACAGGCTGGGTGGTCACGGGCAGGCCTCCCTCGTGGTCAAATTCGCTGCACTTCATGGTTGCGCTGTCGCGTGCCGCCCACAAGCGTGATCCATTGCGTGCCGTGCCACAATGACTTGGCTGTGGACGACATCGACC
>Ga0214469_1000431_pt1 | contig 14636 bp, 15 predicted proteins | sample RVTome_10_FD_187340 | JGI IMG/M metagenome (GOLD analysis project Ga0214469, IMG submission 187340) | Soil microbial communities from uranium-contaminated site in the Upper Colorado River Basin, Wyoming, United States - RVT153D57 HiSeq ... | reverse complement strand
GGAGTTCGGCGAGGCCGTCCACAACAACATGGCGGCGCACATCATCGACCCGCAGCCGCCGGACACGATGGAGCTCCCTCCCTCGGACGGTGTCCGGCGCTCGCTGATGATCACGCGCTACCAGACCGACAAGGTGGAGGAGCCGAGCGAGCCGACCACCAGCACGGTCAAGATCGACACCAGCGGCTCGAAATAAGGCTGAAGCCATGGCGCACTCGATCCGATCGCCAGCCTTCGCTCTCGCGCTGCTGCGCTGCGTCGATGACACGCGAGGCGGGGTGCTGGCGTTCTCGGTGGTCCTGCTGCTGTTCGTCCTCGGTACCGGCGGGCTGATCCTCGACTTCGGCCGGGTCTGGAACTCGCAGAGCGAGCTCCAGGCCTTCGCCGACCACGCCGCGCTTGTCGCCGCCGGCGAGCTCGACGGCACCAGCGATGCGATCACGCGCGCCGAAGCCGCCCTGGCACAGCTGATCACCGATCGCCAGGCCTACGCGAGCGAGGACGCCATTCTCGACGACACCGACCTTCAGGTCACGTTCCTCAACGGCCTCCCGGCCGACGATACCGACGACGACATCGGCCCGTTCGTCACCACGGACCCGGCGCTCGCCCAGTACGTCCGCGTCGGCGTCAACCCGCACACGGTCTCGACTATCTTCGCGAACGTGCTGCTCACGGTGAGCGGGAACAACCAGGTCGACCTCAATGTCGGGGCCGCCGCCGTGGCGGGCTACACCCAGTTCGTGTGCGATATCACCCCGCTCATGTTCTGCCCGCCGAGCGGCATGAATCGGGAGGAGCTGCGTGGCTGGCTCCCCGGTCGGCAGATCCGACTGAAGGCGCAGGGCTTCTGGGGGCCGGGCGCGTTCGGGCTGCTCGACGTCAACTTCGATCCCGACGGCCCCTGCGGCACGCCGAACGAAGGTGCCAACTTCTTCCGCTGCGCCATCGGGGTGGAGCGCTCGATCACTCGCTGCTTCGCCCGCCGGGGCGTCGGTGTACGTCCTGGCCAGGCCGTGGGGCCGGCCAACTCGGGCCTCAACACCCGCTTCGACATCTACGCGACTAGCTTGCAATCGAGCCGGAACGATCCGGATTTCGCGCCAGCGCCCAACGTGATCAAGGGTTTCAAGGGATCGGGAGGTAGTGGCTGCATCAACAACAATCCGACGCCCTCGAATGTCGCCGGGCTGCCACGGTCCCAATGCCTTCTGGATGAGAATTGTGGCGGACCCGACCCGCGCTTCGACTCTTCTTCGACAGTCGACCCCGGACAGCGCACCGACTACGTCCAGCAGAACTACGCGGACGTCGGAATGGCCGACAAGACGAACGGCGCGACGACTCGTTATCAGATGTATGTCAACGAGATCGCCAACTCCGTTGGCGGCGACATTCTCGACACCTCGGCCGGCCTCGAGGAGAGCGGACGGCCGACCTGCTCCAGCAACATGTCGTCGGATCCGGACCGCCGCGTGCTCGTCGCCGCCGCGGTCGACTGCGGCACGCTTGCGCCCGGCAACGCCGAGAACGTGCCTGTCATCGACTTCTACCGGATCTTCATGACCAACCTTGCCGGCGACCCGGACCCGGCGGACGTCTGGGTGGAGGTGATCGAGCACGTCGACCCGTTCGGCGGCGGGCCGCCCGGCTCCGGCTTCGTCCACGACTTCGTCCAGCTCTACCGGTGATGCCATGACACGGCTGCTGAAAGAGCTGAGGGGAGACGACCGCGGCGGCGCGATCGCCGAGTTCATGCTCGGCCTCGTGCCCCTGGTCATCGCCTTCGCGCTCATCTTCGAGTTCGGGCGCGCGTTCTGGAGCCACCAGGCGGTCATCAAGGGCGTCCGCGACGCCACCCGCTACCTCACCCGCGTCGAGGATCCGACCGATGCGACGGCGCAGGAAATAGCGCAGCGGCTCCTGCTCACCGGCCAGCAGGAGGAGGGCGGGACAGCGCGCTGGTCGAGCGGCAGCGAGCCGGTGATGGAGGTCTCGATAACCGAGGTCGACAACACGGCCGGCGCCTTCCGCGGCCCCGCCACGATCCGGATCGTCAACCTCGCGGCCAACGTCGAGCTGCAGCTGCCGCTGGGCGGCGTCTTCGCCCTGTTCGGCGGCGAGCCGCTTGGCGTCGTGACCTACAGCGTCGGCGATACCGCGCGCCATTACGGGAACTGACGATGCGATACTTCATCCGCCTCTTCGTTAGAGACCAGTGCGGCGGACCCCTGGCGGAATTCGCGCTGGTCATCGGGCTGCTGTTCGTCTTCGCGATCTTCGTATTCGAGATCTCCCGGTTCTACATGCGGACCGCGATGGCGGAGTACGCGACCCATCTCGCGGTCCGGATCGCCGCCGTTCGCCCGCCGGTCTGCGCCGGCGTGCCGGACACCAACGAGCGCTCGGCCGGCAGCGAGGACGCCCGCTTCGGCACCATGTGCTCCGATCCCTCCGCCCCATGCCTGGCCGTGACTCAGACCTGCACGGGAACGGCCGGCAATCCGGTGGTCGACGAGATCTTCGGCGTGGTCCAGGCCCTGCTGCCGGGCGGCGCCACGCCGGCCAACCTGCAGTTCCGCTACGAGGCCACGAACCTCGGTTTTCTCGGCGGGCCCTACGTCCCGCTGACCTCGGTCAGCCTCCAGGGCGTACAGCACGAGTTCATCCTGCCGCTCGGCCAGCTGTTCGCTCCCTGGGGCGATGGGGGCGGCGGCGGGGGCGACGGCACCGTCGCGCTCGGACCGATGACGGCGACGATGCCGGGCGAGGACCTGAATACCGGAACGAACGGCTAGCCTCTCCGAACGCGTGCAAAGCTCTCTTTCTCGTGGAGCGCAACATGACCCGTGGTAGTGCCCTCACCATCCTGGCGACGAGCCAATCGGCCGACTTCGGCAATCGGATCAGTAGCATGCTCGCCACGATCGAGAACCTGAACGTCGACACCCGCATCGGCGATCTGCCGTCCATCACCGGCGAAACGCTCGATGTTCTCGAGCACACGGACGTTCTGCTGGTGGACATCGACCCCGAGAACGAGCGCGAGCTGCGCCAGCTGGGTCGGATCATCGAGCAGCGGCGCGGTAGGACGGCGATCCTGGCGACCGCCAGGGACCTGTCGGCTCAGGGTGTACGTGCCCTCATTCGCCAGGGCGTCGACGACTTCATCCCGCAGCCCTTCGAGCATGCCGATCTCCTGGACGCGATCGCCAGGGCGCGCGCCAAGCTCCGCCAGGCGCGCAGGGGTGGCAAGCTGGGCAAGGTCATCGCCGTGAGCCGCGCCAAAGGCGGCATGGGCGCGTCTACCCTGGCCGCGCACATCGCCCTGGCGCTCTCCGAGAAGCGCCACCGCCAGGAGCCGGACAAGGAGGTGGCGCTGCTGGATCTCGACCTCCAGTTCGGTGACCTCTCGCTGATGCTCGATCTCGAGCCGAGCAACGAGATGGTCGAGATGATCAGAAACCCGGCCCGCCTCGACGGCGCGCTCCTGCGTGCGTCGATGACCCGGCACGCGAGCGGCCTCTCGGTGCTTCAGGCCCCAGGCGAGGTCGTGCCGCTCGACGCCCTGCCGAACGCCACGGCCGGAAAGCTGATCGAGCTCGCCCGAGAGGAGTTCGAGTACGTCGTGATCGACCTGCCGCTGGTGGTTCCGCGCTGGCTGGAGGCCGTGCTCCAGCATGCCGACCAGCTGGTCGCGGTGACCCAGCTCAACGTCGCCGCGATCCGCCAGACCCGGCGCTGGCTCGACTTCCTCAAGGAGGAGGCCCTGTACGACCTGCCCGTCTCGGTCGTTCTCAACCGCTATGTCTGGCGCCTGGGCGAGCGGGCGCGGCTCAAGCAGGCGATCCGCGCCCTCGACCACCCGATCGATCACTACGTGCCGGACGACACCGCCCTGGCGCTCGAGGCGATCAACCGCGGCACGCCCCTGTTCGAGATTCGCCGCCGGGCGAAGCTCTGCCGCTCGCTGCGCCAGGTGACCGCCGCCTGCGTAACGATGATGCAACAGCGCGAGCAGGCGGCGAACGCCGCCGCTCAGACCGCTTGAGGAAGGACGCCCGATGTTCCGGCGCTTTGCAGCTCACCAGGACGAGGTCGCTCCCGTCGCCAATGGCGGGGCGCACCCAATGGAACCCATGCCGCGCGACCAGGGGCGGCCCGATCAGAACGAACAGCTGCGCCGCTGGCTGGACCTCAAGACGCGGCTCCACGAGCGCCTGCTGGAGGAGCTCAATCTGTCCGCGATCGAGAAGGTCGCGAAATCGGATCTGCGGCGCGAGGTCGCGACCATCGTCAACGAGATGCTGACCAGCGAGGGGACGGCGCTCAACGCGAAGGAGTTCAACCTCCTGATCGAGGAGTTGCTCGACGAGGTGCTGGGTCTCGGCCCGCTGGAACCGTTGCTCAAGGATCCGACCGTCACCGACATCCTGGTCAACACCCACAGGCAGGTGTTCGTCGAGCAGTACGGCGTGCTAGAGCGGACGCCGGTGCAGTTCAAGGACGAGCGTCATCTGCTGCGCATCATCGACCGCATTGTCTCGGCCGTGGGGCGCCGGGTCGACGAGTCGCAGCCCTGGGTCGACGCCCGCCTCGCCGACGGCTCCCGGATCAATGCGATCATCCCGCCCTGCGCGCTCGACGGGCCGCTGCTGTCGATCCGTAAGTTCTCGCGCGACCCGCTAACCATCGAGCGCCTGATCGCCAATGGGGCGCTCACCCGCGAGATGGCGACGCTGCTCAACGCGATCATCAAGGCCCGCCTCAACGTGCTGATCTCCGGCGGCACGGGCAGCGGCAAGACCACGCTCCTGAACGCGGTGTCCAGTTACATCGACGCGCGCGAGCGGATCATCACGATCGAGGACTCGGCCGAGCTCCAGCTGCAGCAGATCCACGTCGCGCGAATGGAGACCAGGCCGCCTAACATCGAGGGGCGGGGAGCGGTGACGCAGCACGATCTGGTCCGCAACGCGCTCCGCATGCGGCCGGACCGGATCATCGTCGGCGAGGTCCGCGGGGCCGAAGCGCTCGACATGCTGCAGGCGATGAACACCGGCCACGACGGCTCGATCACCACGATCCACGCCAACTCGCCGCGCGACGCGCTCTCCCGGCTCGAGCAGATGATCATGATGACCGGGGTCGATTTCCCGCTGCGCTCGATGCGCGGCCAGATCTCGTCCGCGCTCCAGGTCGTGCTTCAGCTCGAGCGCATGAGCGACGGCCGGCGCCGGATCGTCAGCCTGCAGGAGATCACCGGCATGGAGGGCGACATCGTCACCATGCAGGAGATCTTCCGCTTCAAGCGGAGCGGGGTCGATGCCGAGGGGCACGTGCTCGGCCGCTTCGAGGCCACCGGCATCCGGCCGAGGTTCGCCGAGCGCCTGAGGATGCGCGGCATCGAGCTCAGCAATGACCTGTTCGCCGCGAATCGCAGCCTGGAGTAGCGCGCATGCAAGGCTCCGAGTTCATGATTGTCTATCTGGCGCTTTTCATCGGCGTCCTGCTGATCTTCGACGGCATCGTGCAGTTCCTCTCGCGCGGCGGCGAGGAAACGATCAACCGGCGGCTGCGGATGCTCGCTTCCGGGGCCGATCCGGAAGAGGTCCTCCGGCTCCTCCGGCGGCGCCGGCAGGCGGAAGGCCTGGCCCGCATTCCGGTGCTTCGGGAATGGCACTCGCTGGTGGTCCAGTCGGGCGTCACGACCGACCCGAACCGGCTGCTCCTCATGGTCCTCGGGGCCGCCGCCGGGCTCTACGTCCTGTTTCTCGTTCTCGGCTTCGCCGGCTTGGTCGCTCTGCCGCTCGCCTTGATCATCGGCATCCTGCTGCCGGTTCTGGTGCTGATCCAGATCCAAAGCCGGCGGGCTCGGGAGATCAGCCGCCAGCTGCCGGACGGGATCGACCTCATGGTACGCAGCCTTCGTGCCGGGCACCCGCTCAACACGGCCTTTCAGGTGATTGCCCGGGAGATGCCCGACCCGCTCGGCTCGGAGATGGGAATCGTCGCCGATGCGATCACTTACGGCGACGACCTGACGGATGCCGTCCTGGCGTTCGCCGACCGCGTCGGAGTCGAGGACGCCCGCTATCTCGCGGTCGCCATCAACATCCAGGCGGGTACCGGCGGCAACCTCGCCCAGGTCCTCGAAGCGCTGGCCAAGGTGATCCGCGGCCGGTTCGCCATGATGCGCAAGATCAAGGCGCTGTCGGCGGAAGGCCGGCTCACCGCAGTGATCGTCTCGGCGGTCCCGCTCATCATCTTCGTCGCCCTCAACCTGCTGTCGCCAACCTACTATGGCGACGTCGCCGACGACCCCCTCTACATGCCCTTTCTCGCGACCGGCGCCGTGCTCACGGTGCTCAATGCGATCGTTCTCCGGCGCCTCGTCCGCTTCCACTTCTGAGAGTGCGACATGAACGAGATCCTGATGGGACTTGTGGAGCTCGCCGGCGGCGAGACGCAACTGCTCGCTCTCGTGGGCCTGTTCGCCGGCGTCCTGATGGTGACCATGGGCGGGGCGGTTGCGCTCGCGGGTCGCGACGACGTCGAGCGGCGGCTCGCCCACGCACACGGCGACAGCCGCTCGGTCGGGCTCACGGTGCGCCGTCACGCCGAGGCACGGTCCTCGTCGAAGCTCGCAAGCTTCGCTGCGCCCAGCGACGAGCGCGAGCGGCTCGCGGTTCGTCGGCGTCTCATTCAGGCCGGCTATCGGGGACCTCACGCGGTGCGTAACTATTACCTGATCCGGACCGGTCTCGGCCTCCTGCTGCCGGCGCCCCTGCTGATCGGCATCTTCGGCTTCGCGTTCAATGCGGGCAGCTTTACGGTCAAGGTGCCGTTGATCAACATCAGCGCCAGCTCGACCCTCGTTGTTCTGTCTATTCTCGTCGCGCTTGGATTCTATCTGCCGCCGCTGGTCGTGCGCCGGCGCATCGCGCATCGCCAGCTGACCATCCGCGAGGGCTTTCCCCACGCGCTGGATCTGATGCAGGTCGCCATCCAGGCCGGGCTCGGCTTCGACGCCGCTCTGGCCCGCGTCGGCGAGGAACTGCAGGCCGCCCATCCTCATCTGGCCGAAGAGTTTTCCCTGGTGGTCCTCGAACTCCGGGCCGGCAAGCCACGTGACCGCGTGCTGCAGGACTTCGCTCAGCGCACCGGGGTCGAAGAGATCAACTCGTTCCAGACCGTGATGAATCAGTCGATCCGTTATGGTACCAGCATATCGGACGCTCTCGAGGTGTATGCGCATGAAATGCGCCACAAGCGGATGATGCGAGCGGAGGAACTCGCCAGTCAGATGCCAGTGAAAATGTCGATCGCCATGGTCGTATTCCTGCTTCCTACGCTATTCCTGATCTTCATGGGGCCGGTCGTGATCCGCTTCGTCCGGGTTATCACGCCGATGCTCCAAGGATTTGATTGAGGTCGCGTCCAGTGATGAAGAGCCTTTCGCTCATGGATGCCGGCGCTGTCCACGGGCGGTCGTGCCAGACCTCGCCCCGGCATACCCACGAGCGCGTCACCTCGGTTCGAACCCTGCTGGTCCCCAACATTTTGGTACTCTCGGCTGGCGGAAGTCCGACCAATTCGGGGGCATGCGCGTGACACACCATCCTCTTCTCCGCCGGCCGGGCCACCTTGCGCTGTCTGCGCCTTCGCCGCTCGGAAGGCCCCGCACGGTCGCCCTTGCGGCTCTCGCTTGCCTGGTCCTGTCGGGCTGCGCGACCGGTACGCGCCAGGCAGCGCCCACGCCGGAGCTCGCCGGGCGCGAATCCGTCGAGCAGCTCCGAGGACAGGCGATCAGCGCGCTTGAGACGAGGCGCGCGGCACGCGCCAAGCAGCTCTACCAGGCCATGCTGGCCCAGGCACCGGATGACCCGGGGGCGCTGATGGGCCTCGGCGAGGCTGAGGTCCTCCTGGGGAACTTCGAGGCGGCGCTCGACCACAGCCGCAGGGCGGCCGAGCTCGCAGGCGAGCGCACCGAGCTTAAGGGGCGGGCGCTGCACAATAGCGGCATCGCGCTGCTGCTGACGGATCGGGCCAAAGAGGCCGAGATGACGCTCGAGGCCGCGGTCGAGAACGATGCCCTGTCCTGGCGCGCCTGGAACGCGCTCGGTCGCGCGCGCGATGCGCACAGTGAGTGGGAGAAGGCGCGCGACGCCTATGAGCGCGCCCTGGCTCTGGCTCCGCGCGAAGCGATCGTGCTCAACAATTTCGGCCTGTCCAAGCTCAGCGCGGGCGACCTCGAAGGAGCCGCACGGCTGTTTGTGCGCGCGCTCGAGGTCAGCCCGGACCTAGCCACCGCGGAAACCAATCTGCGCCTGTCTCTGGCGCTGCGCGGCCAGTACGCCGAGGCCGTGGCCGGCGTCGACGCCGAGAACCTGCCTGACGCACTCAACAATGCCGGCTACGCGGCGCTTCTGCGCGGTGACTACGCGAAAGCGCGCATGCTGTTTCTCCAGGCGATCGATGCCAGCCCGAGCTTCCACGAGCCTTCCTGGTCGAATCTGCGCTTCCTCAGCAGCGTCGAGCAGCGGCAGGCGGCCGCGGAGGGGACCCCGTGAGCTTCGGTACGCTAGGCTTTGGCGCCTTGCTCGTCGCCGCCGGCTGCTTCGACGTCATGAGGCTTCGCATCCCCAATCTGATTCCGCTCGGCCTACTGGCGCTGTTCGCCCTCGAGGTTCTTCTGGGGACGAGCGCTGCGGCACCGCTCAATCATCTTGTGGCGATGCTCCTGGCGCTGGTCCTGCTGCTGCCTCTGTTCGCCCTCGAGATGCTGGGCGGTGGCGACGTCAAGCTGCTCGCCGCCGTCGCCCTGTGGCTGGGGATGGGTAAGCTCGCGCCGCTTTTGATCCTGGTGGGCATCGCGGGCGGCATCTTCGCGCTCCTGTGGCTCTCGATCCGCTGGCTCGTCCGAACCGGCCTGCCAGGCCGACGATTGCCGGCATCGCTCCAGGCGCGCGCCCCGCTGCCGTTCGCGCTGCCGATCATCGCCGTCGCGCTGCTCCTGTTCCAGAACGTGTAGCGCGCGGATGATATCGAAAGAGGAACCGATGACACGACGCGCGCTCATGATCCTCGCGTGCTTGCTGGCCGGAGCCTGCGCATCGAGCCTCCCCGAGCCGCGGCCTCTGGCCAGGGGCTTTCATCCCGCAGGCGGCGTTCTTGCACCGTACGAGGACGGCAGGCGCCACCTCGCCGCCGGCCGCTACGGCCTGGCCATCGAGCGCTTCGGCCAAGCGCTGGGCACCGATCGTCGTTCGGTCGACGCCATGAACGGTCTCGCGATCGCGTATACCCGGCTCGGTCGGTTCGACATTGCCCAGGCTTATTTCGAGCGTGCCCTCAGGATCGATGCTTTCAATGCGCCAACCCTCAACAATTATGGCCGGGCCCTGATCGAGCACGGGCGTCTGCAGGACGCGCGGCCGTTCCTTGAGCTGGCACTGCATCACGCAGCGAAGCATGAGGCGGCCGTGGTCCTCGCGAATGTCGCCGGCATCAAGCAGGCCGACCCACCCGCGCTGGTCGTGGCTCTCCGGGGCACCGCCAAAACCCCCGCTAGCGATGGTCGTCGGCTGGTTCGCCTCGCCGCCAACCGCTACCGGCTCGAGACGCCCGGCGGGCGTGCGGCGCCGCCCGCGCAAGGCCAGGTGGCACCCCGTTCGACAGCGCGCGACGCCAGGCTCCGGGCAGCTCCCGCGATCGCCGCCCCGAAATTCCGGCAGAGCGCCAGACCAGAGACGGAGAGCTCCGTGATGATCGCTGAGGGCATCGACGGGCTTGGCATCGCGCTCGCCTCGGCCGTCGACCTCGAGGCGCTCGGTCTGGCGCCGGACAGACCTGCCGCGGCGACGGACTCTGCGGCTCGGGAGCAGACGATCCTGTCCTTTCCGACGGCCGTGAGCCGTGCCACGGCGGCGGCGGCGGATGCCGGAGAACCGTCGTGACCGTCCACGCGCCACCCCCGGCGCCCGAGACGATCGAGCAGTCGGCCGTCGGCCAGAGGCTCCTCGTCGACCTCGTTCTAAAACTCATCCACGTCGAGGGGCTGAACACGGCCTCGGCGCTCAGCGCCCGCTCACGGCTGCCGATCGCCTTGATCTCTGAGCTTCTCGACGAACTCCGCCAGCTCGCGCTGCTCGAGCCCCTCGGCACCCACGGCCGCGATTTCGCAGCCGAGCTGCTCTACGCCCTCACGAGCAAGGGCCAGGACTGGGCGATGGCCGCGCTGGAACGCTCGCAGTACATCGGGCCGGCGCCGGTCTCGCTGGAGGCATTCCGGGCCCAGGTCGAGAAGCAGCGGCTTGCTGGCGAGCCCGTGGGGCCCGAGCAGCTCATGCGCAGCTTCAGGCAGCTGGTTCTCCCGGAGGATCTGCTCACCCGCCTCGGGCCGGCGGTGAACTCGGGCAAGTCGATGCTGCTCTACGGCGCCTCGGGCAACGGCAAGACAGCGATCGCCGAGGCGCTGCGAGAGGCGTTCCAAGACGTCATTGCGGTCCCCTACTGCATCGCGGTGGACGGTCAGATCATCAACTATTTCGACGCGCATGTGCACCAAGCTCTGCCGGACCGGTCCACCGATGGCTCGGGGCTGAGGACCGGCGCGATCCGCGACCGGCGTTGGGTCGCCTGCCGGCGCCCGGTGAGCGTGGTCGGAGGCGAGCTCACGCTCGAGATGCTGGACCTGGTGTTCGATCCGGCAACCAGGTTCTACGAAGCGCCCTCGCACCTGAAGGCGACGGGCGGGGTCTTCCTGATCGACGACTTCGGCCGCCAACGAGCCTCGCCCGAGAGCATCCTCAACCGCTGGATTGTCCCGCTCGAGCGCGGGGTCGACTACCTCAGTCTGCGGACCGGCAAGAAATTTCCCGTGCCATTCGACGGGCTCGTGATCTTCTCGACCAATCTGAAGCCGACCGACGTCGCCGATCCGGGCATGCTGCGCCGGCTGCACTACAAGATCGAGGTCACAGAACCCTCTCGAGACGACTATGCCCGCATCTGGTCGCTTGTGTGCGCCGAGCGCGGCATCGAGCTCCCGGAGGGCATGCTGGACTTTCTCGAGGAGCAGCTCTACATGCGCCACAGCGTCACGCGGGCCGGCTATCATCCCCGTTACCTCGTCGACCAGGTGTCCGCAATCTGCGAATACGAAGGCCAGCCCCTGAGACTCGACCGCGACCGGCTTAGCCTCGCCTGGCGCAACCTCTTTACAGGATGATTGTGCATGAACGGCCACTGAGAACGGAGCGATGAGAGCGCTCCAATCGCTCCGGGCGTGGGGCCCTGCAGCACATGCTCGATCCTGACCTCTAGCAGGGCGGCAAGATGTGGTAGTAAGCCGTAGCGGAGCGCCACAACTAGTCTGAAGATTCTCCAGGCAACATCCACCGCAACTTGTGTGTTTTGTAATCGCGGTAGGGACGCTCATTGCTGAGCGCCCCCCGCACAGATCCGGACGTGCGGCATTCCCGCATCCGGCTCCTACCTCGGGTGCTTGACGGCAAAGCGCTGGCTTGGCCAGGGGTGGAGGATGCGCGGGCGCGGGAGCCAGTCGTCGGCGAGCTTCGTCACCCGCGCCCACGTCGTACGATCCTTTTGGCTGCGTCGTTGAAGCGCGCGCCGCCATAGGTTCGTGACGTGATAGCGGAACGCCCCCAGGGACCGGCCGTTGGTCGGCACCGCATGGTAGGCGAAGAAGCCGGTCACGACCTGCCTCAGCCACTTCCCCTGCTCGGGAATCGGCTGGTGCCTCCGCCGTCGCATCTCCTCCTTGATCTCCCGGAGCTTGGCTCGCATGCGGTCGCGTCGGGTCTTCCGTTCGACCAGGAAGCGGCCCCGACGGCTTTTGCCGCAGACGAAAGTGAAGCCCAGGAAGTTGAAGGTCTCCGGTTTGCCGAGACCGCGCTGGGCGCGCCGGGCCGCCGCATGGCGGCCGAACTCGAACAGGCGGGTCTTCTCCGGATGGAGCGACAGCGAGAACTCCTGCAACCGCGCACGCATCGCGTCCCGGAAGCGATGGGCGTCCGTCTCGTGCTCGAAGCCGACGATGATATCATCGGCATAGCGGACGACGATCATGTCGCCTGTGGCCTCGCACCGTCGCCAGCGCTGCGCCCAGAGATCGAACACGTAGTGCAGGTAGACGTTGGCGAGCAGCGGCGAGATCACCGATCCCTGCCCGGTTCCCGTTTCGCTGACCATGACGACCCCGTCCTCCAGGACACCCGCCTTCAGCCACTTTCGGATGAGACGGACGATGCGCCGGTCGCCGATCCGGTGTTCCACGAAGCGAATCAACCAGGTTGACTGACCGCGTCGAAGAACGATCGAATATCGGCGTCCAGGATGTAGTTCACCTTCCTGCTGCTGATCCCGACCACGAGCGCATCCATCGTATCGTGTTGGCTGCGCTTGGGCCGGAACCCATACGAGAACCCGAGGAACTCCTCCTCGTAGATCGCGTTCAGCACGGCGGTCGTCGCCCTCTGGACGATCTTGTCCTCAAGGGCAGCCACCGCAAGCGGGCGCTGGTTGCCATCCGCTTTGGGGATGTACCGTCGTCGCGATGGCAGCGCCCGGTACGCTCCCCGTTGGAGCCGTGCGTGCAGGTCCTCGACCCGACGATCGAGGTCTGCCGCATAGGCCCGCCATGTCACCCCATCCACGCCGGGGGCGGCCTCCCGCTTGAGAGCGAAGAACACCGTCCGCAGCATCTCGGGGCCGAGATGGTGGAAGAGCGCGGTGAACCGTTCCTTCCGTCTGTGCCTTGCGGCTTGTCGTATGCGATCCAGCGCCTGGGACACGCTTTCCCGGTCCTGCGCCCGGCGCGTGCGTTGCTGGCCCGCATTCCCCTTGGCCTCCGCCCTTCGCTCCACCGGCTCCGCAACCGGTCGCCCGGCCTTGCTCGTCGGCTTCGTCGCTACTATGGCGGAGTCTGACTTCTCGCCTCCGTACATCATCGGCTTCGGCTCCTCGCCTTCCCGATGCGGACCGTCACCTCCCAGCGACGGCCACAGGCGAGATCTCCCGGTTCCCGCACAAGGAGCGTCCGCACATGCCAGGGTCTTTGACCACGCCGGGCCGGTCGAGCACTCGCATCACGCGCCCGCCCGTGTTGCCTCCCGCCATGACTACGGCGTCGGCGCCCGGCACCAGTTTTCCTTTCGCGGCTCGATGGCTGGCCTATGCGATCCCCTACCGACGCTTCGCCGCCGCCCTCACGGACGACGACGCACGGCTCGGGGCCGATGTGGATCGCTACTCCTTCATCGTAACGGACTTGCACCGTCTACTCCTTGCCGGTCTCCCGGCGCACAGCCATTGAAAATGCGGCGGAGAGGGTTCGACGACAGTTCCCTCCGCCAAGACGCCTTCGGGCGACACTCTCTCCGCCCGGCGATCAGTTCGCTGAAGCCCAGGAATTCGGCCGTTTTCGGCTAGGCGCTGTTGACCTCCAGGCCGCTGGACGTCCGAAATTCCTCTCCGACCGACACATTTCTCTTGGGCTGTTGACTCGTCCCGTTTGGTCAACAGCTCGGAAAAGCGTCGCCTAGCAGAGAGTTAGCGGTTCGCGCTGTCCACGGCAGTTTGCAAAAGTGGCTCGGATACCGAGGCGCAGCTTCGAAACGACCAACCATCTTGGGCTTTCGCCTTTCCGCTCCACGATGCCCGGCCAGCTGGGGGCCGGAGCGCTCTAGCTCAGCGATGTGTAGGTTCGAATCGTGGGCCCGCAACCACCTATACCGAACATCGATGGTGTGGGCTCGACCGTGTCGACGTGACCTTCTGAGTCCAGAGCGGACCTGCCCTACATCGGACTCGCTAGGCAGCTCGTGACCCGATTCAGATTATTGGGGCGGTGCGGTGGCCGGACGGGTGATGATGACACCGGGCTCGACGGCTCCTTCCCCTTTCTGGTGCTGGCCGAGTTGGCGGCGCACCGAGCGCGCTTCGCGTTTAGTGGAAGCGTGGTCGAGATGCCGCAGTCGCCGGCACACCCGTCAAGCGCCTCTACCTCAGTGCCGCGAAGCGGCAGCTACATGGACATGACGGACACCATCCAATACTGGGGCGCCAACATCATGATGGACATTCGCTAAGCTCGAGCAGGCGGCAGGGCCGCCGACCTCGTGCAGGCGCACAGTTGGCGGCGCGGATAGAGGGAGGCTAAGTCGATCACAGATCTTGCGGAGCAGGAGGGCGTCTGGGCTGACCATTGCGGTCGACGTGCGACATCTTCGCGGCGTTCAGGGCACGAGGAACCAGGTAAGCCACCACAGGCCCAGCGTCATTAGCAGGCCGTAGAGTGCTAGGCCAACGGTGGTGCTGAACGCCAGCGCGGCCAGCGTGTTGCCGAGCGTGTTCAGCGGGTGGTTCTGTCGCTCGGCGATCCGGCGCTCGACGCTCCGTCGCTCCTTGCCGGCGACGATTGTGACGTAGTAGCGCCCGAAGACGGTGATCCTGAGGTTGACCGGATGCTCGCCCCAGGCACGGGCCTCAGCATCCTGTCCTGTCGGCGCCCCTTCACTCGAGGCAGCCTCGGCGTGGCTGGCCAAGGCGGTTACGACCGCCTCGGTCGCGGCGTCCTGTGCAAGGTCTCGAGCGCTCATTTAGGTCCTTGC
>Ga0214469_1000429_pt1 | contig 14644 bp, 14 predicted proteins | sample RVTome_10_FD_187340 | JGI IMG/M metagenome (GOLD analysis project Ga0214469, IMG submission 187340) | Soil microbial communities from uranium-contaminated site in the Upper Colorado River Basin, Wyoming, United States - RVT153D57 HiSeq ... | reverse complement strand
CGCTGAGCGCTCCCGCCGGGAGCTCACCACCGAGGGTCTCGACCGCGAACCGGTACCGCGATCCCGCCGAATAGGCGGGGCAGTCGACGGCGTCGGACGGGCAGGGCTCCATCTCCGCGCTCCCGACGGGTTGTCCCGATGCCGAGTACCAGCCGATGTCGAGGGGCGTGGTCACGCCGGACATGGTGAAGGCGCTGTTCGACGGACTGTCGAACACGAACAGCATCCCGTCGTAGGCGCCGAGATCGGTGCGGTCCCGCAGGCCGTCGACCCGCTCCTCCACGTCGTCGGCGACGACGAGGCGCAGGCAGTCGCCGCCGACACCGAGGCGGACCTCGGTGAGCTCGGTGAACGGCTCGCCGGCCGGCTGTGCCCCCGAGAGCGTGGCCGCGAGGAAGCCGGCGGGCGGCCGTGGCGACCCTGTCGAGCCACGCCCGCCGAACAGGGCGATGGCAAGGCCGACGCCGCCGACGACGACCGCCAGGACGACGGCAGCGAAGACGACGAAGCGGGCGCGGGCGTCAGACGGGGGCACCGTAGAGGCCGAGGGCCTCGGCGACGTCGTCGGCCAGGTGGTAGGTCTCGTCACTCGACGGGAACCGGCCCGACCGCACGTCGTCGGCGAAACGAGCCACCGCGTTGGTGGCATCGGCCTTGAGCGCGGCGTACCGGCGGACGAACTTCGGCGTGTGCCGGTCTTCGAGGCCGAGCAGGTCGTGGTACACGAGCACCTGGCCGTCGCAGTGCCGGCCGGCGCCGATGCCGATCGTCGGTACCGGCACCGCGTCGGTGACGAGCCGGGCGACGGCGTCGGGAACGCACTCGAGCACGACGGCGAAGCACCCCGCCTCGGCCAGCGCCACCGCGTCGTCGACGATCGCCTGCGCGGCGTCGAGCCGCTTGCCCTGCACCCGGAAGCCGCCGAGGGCGTGGACCGACTGCGGGGTGAGTCCGAGATGGCCCATGACGGGGATCTCGGCATCCAGGATGGCGCGCACCGCGTCGAGGCGCTTGCGGCCACCCTCGAGCTTCACCGCCGCCGCGCCCGCGCGCACGAGCCGAGCCGCGTTCCGAACGGTCTCCTCCCGTGACACGTGGTAGCTGAGCCACGGCAGGTCGCCGATCACGAGCGGCCGGGGATCGGCACGACCGACGGCAGCCACGTGATGAGCCATGTCGTCGATCGTCACCTGGAGCGTGTCGTCGTATCCGAGCACGACCATGGCGAGCGAGTCGCCGACGAGGATCATGTCGACGCCGGCTTCGTCGGCGACCCGCGCCGAAGGCGCGTCGTACGCCGTCACCATGACGAGGGGCGGGCCATCACCCTTGCGGGCACGGACGTCGGGCGCGCTGATCGGCCCGTTCGGAGCAACCATCTCCGGACCTCCACCGTCCGGGGCACCCACGGCTCCCGGCAGCACCCCTGAGGTTAGTTCAGACCGCGTGGCGGCGGCCGAGGAGGTAGCGACGGTCGAGGTGGTTCCACGCGCAGTCGAGGCAGACCTCGACGACGTAGCACGCGAACTCGTCGTGGGTCGCGCCCAGCTTGGTGAGCTCGGCTTCGCTCGTGATGCACCGGCCGTTCGCGGCCTTGAGCTTCTCGCCGTACACGTACGACACCAGCCGCACGTTGCGCTTCCCGCATACCGGGCACGCTCGCCCGGCGTCCTCGCCCACATGGCGGCCGGCGCGCAGAAGCTCGGGATGAGCGTCGCAGACATCGAGCCGGGTGAGCGCGCCGCGGCGAAAGTCACGGATCACGGCCCGACGGGCCAGGGCGTAGTCGATGTGCCCGGGCACGGATCGGAGTGTACGAGGGTGCCGCCGCCGACGCGCGCGGCGATCTCCTCGTCTCGAGCGACGCCGCCGCGTCCGAACGCTCCGGCGCCGCGCGGGAGCTGAACAATCGACGCCTTGACGGTGAACGGGAGCCGACGCATACTCGTCGTTCGGCAGCTCTGCCGATATATCGAATCGATATACGGGACGGACGCACGTGCTCGACCTCGCCATCCTCGGCCTGCTCAAAGAGCAGCCGCTCCACGGCTACGAGCTCAAGAAGCGCCTGGGGGAGGCCTTGGGCTTCCTCTGGGGGGTCTCGTTCGGGTCGCTGTACCCCGCCCTGCGCCGGCTCGAGGACGACGGCGCCATCGAGAGCGCCGACGGTGCCGGACCACCGCTCGCCCCGCCGCCCATGCCGGCCACCGGCGCGGTCGACGGCGAGGTGGCCGTCGCCCGGATCCGCCGCCGCAGTCGTGCCGGACGGCGTCCGCGGAAGGCCTACCGCATCACCGACCGCGGCGATGCCCGCCTCAAGGAGTTGCTCGTCGGCACGTCGGTGGGTGGCAACGACGAGCGCGACTTCGCGCTCAAGTTCGCGTTCTGCCGTCACCTGCCCCAAGCGGCCCGCCTCGACCTCCTCCAGCGGCGCCGGACCGATCTCGGCGAACGCCTGGTGCGTGCCCGTGAGGCAAGCCCGCGCCGCCCCGATCGCTACACCCGCTCCCTCGTGGAGCATCGCACCGAGTCCATCGAACGCGACCTCGAGTGGGTCGACGAACTGATCGCAACGGAGCGGCGCGCGTCCGCGGCGGGGCCAGCCCTTCAGGGGACGGCCCCGGCCGCAGCGAGCCCGACCGAACAGGAAGGAGCCACGGCATGAGTGCCAAGGAGATCCGAGTCGCAATCGCAGGCGTCGGCAACTGCGCGAGCAGCCTCGTGCAAGGCGTCGAGTACTACCGCGCCGCCGACCCCGAAGAGCGGGTGCCCGGGCTGATGCACGTGCAGCTCGGCGGCTACCACGTGGGTGACGTGACGTTCGTGGCCGCGTTCGACGTCGACGCCGCCAAGGTCGGCCTCGATGTCGGCAAGGCGATCTTCGCCAGTCAGAACAACACGATCCGCTTCGCCGACGTCGACGAGATCGGCGTCCAGGTTCAGCGGGGCCCGACGTTCGACGGCCTCGGCATCTACTACCGCGAGACGGTCGAGGAGTCGCCGGCCGATCCGGTCGACGTGGCCCAGGCGCTGCGCGACGCGCGCGCCGACGTGCTCGTGAGCTACCTGCCGGTCGGTTCGGAGCACGCGCAGCGGCACTACGCCCAGGCGTGCCTCGACGCCGGCGTCGCGTTCGTCAACGCGATCCCGGTGTTCATCGCGAGCAATCCGGAGTGGGCCCAGAAGTTCGCCGACGCCAAGGTCCCGATCGTGGGTGACGACATCAAGAGCCAAGTGGGCTCGACGATCGTCCATCGGATCCTCACCCGCCTCTTCGAGGATCGGGGCACTGTCCTCGACCGCACGTACCAGCTCAACTTCGGCGGCAACATGGACTTCAAGAACATGCTCGAGCGGTCGCGTCTCGAGTCGAAGAAGATCTCGAAGACCCAGGCCGTCACCAGCCAGCTGGAAGAGGCGCTCGAGGACGGGGCGGTACACATCGGCCCGTCCGACCACGTGCCCTGGCTGGAAGACCGCAAGTGGGCTTATGTGCGCCTCGAGGGCCGGAACTTCGGCGACGTGCCGCTGAACATCGAGCTCAAGCTCGAGGTATGGGACTCGCCCAACTCGGCCGGCGTGATCATCGACGCCCTGCGCTGCGCCAAGCTCGCCCTCGACCGCGGGGTCGGTGGGCCGCTGCTGGGCCCGTCGGCGTACTTCATGAAGTCGCCGCCGGTGCAGTACCGCGACGAGGAGGCCCGCGAGATGGTGGAGTCGTTCGCGGCCGACGAGTAGAGCACCGCAGGTTGCGGCGGCCGAACCTACGATGAGCCGGTGAGCAACACCGAGAGTTGGGACCGCATCGCGGCCCGGACCCGCCCCGACCCGCCCACTGACGTCATCAGCTACGGGCCCGACGGCCCGACCGAGGACGACCTCCGCCTGATCGGCGACGTCGCCGGCAAACGCGTCCTCGACCTCGGCACCGGCACCGGCCAGACGGCCATCGCTTTCGCCAAGCGCGGGGCGGTCGCCATCGGGGTCGATGCCTCGCTGGGCCAGCTCGAGCGGGCGCGCAGCCTCGCCGAGCGCGAGGAGCTGCGCATCGAGTGGCACCACGGCGACCTCGCCGACCTCGCGTTCCTGCGCGCCGACTCCGTCGATCTCGCCTTCAGCGCGTTCGCGATCGCGGAGGTCGAGGACCTCGACCGCCTCTTCCGCCAGGTTCACCGCGTGCTGCGGTCGCACTCCGTGTTCGTGTTCTCCTACGAGCACCCCCTGTCGCTCTGCATCGGTCCGGAGCCGGCGGAACGGCCCGCCGTGGTCGAGGCCTATTTCGCCGAGAGGTCGATCCAAGTCGAGCGGGCAGGCGAGCCCGTCGTCGTGTTCCAGCGGACCGTGAGCGACGTGTTCGCCGCCCTCGGTCGGGCGGGCTTCCGGATCGAAGCGATCGTCGAACCGCGTCCACGCGACGGCCTGGTCCCGACGACCATCGTGTGGCGGGCCCGCAAGGAAGGCGTCTAACTCCTCTGGTCGCGCTCGCTTCGCTCGCCGCTCCCGCACGCAGCCTGCGCTCCCGGGGGCGGGCCAAGCCCGCCCCCTATCACGAGATGGCAGCTCCTCCATCGGGCTCGATTCCCCGATCGGCTGCCCAGGCGCGGAGGCGCTCGTAGGCGTCGGCTTCGTCGATGGGGCCCTCGTCGAGGCGGGCCTCGAGCAGGAAGTCGAGCGCCTCGCCGACGAGGCGGCTCGGCGGGATGCCGAGGAACGCCATCACCTGGCGCCCGTCGAGGGGTGGCCGGATGCGCTCGAGCTCCTCCTGTTCCCGCAGCACTTCGATGCGCGCCTCGAGCTCGTCCATCCGCCGCTGGAGGGCACGGGCACGCGCCTGGTTGCGGGTCGTGCAGTCACAGCGGACGAGGTGGTTGAGGTCGTCGAGCAACGGGCCGGCGTCGCGGGCGTACCGGCGCACGGCCCGATCCGTCCATCCCATGGAGTAGGTGTGGATCCGGAGGTGCAGGTACACCAGCCGGGTGACGTCGTCGACCATCGCGCTCGGGTAGCGGAGCGCCCGGAGCCGCTCCTCGGCCATGCGGGCGCCGACGACCTCGTGGTGGTGGAAGGTCACACCTCCCGGGCCGATCGAGCGCGTCTTGGGCTTGCCGATGTCGTGGAGCAGTGCCGCCAGCCGCACGCGCAGCGGCTCCCGGTTCGTGTTGCTCACCACCGCGATCGTGTGGGCGAGCACGTCCTTGTGCCGGTGGATCGGGTCCTGCTCGAGGCGCATGGCGTTGAGCTCGGGCAGGAACTCGTCGGAGAGCCCCGTGCGGGTAAGGAGCCACAGGCCCGCCGACGGATCCTCGACGACGAGCAGCTTGTTGAGCTCGTCGCGAATGCGCTCCGCGCTGACGATCTCCATGCGGGGATGGAGCTGTTCGATCGCGGCGACGACGGCGGCCTCGGGCACGAGGCCGAAGGCGGCCACGAAGCGGCACGCCCGCAGCATCCGCAGCGGGTCGTCGAGGAACGACACCTCCGGTGCGAGCGGCGTGCGCAACCGGCGTTCGGCCAGGTCGGTGGCGCCGTCGAACGGGTCGAGGAGGCGGGGCTCGGGGAGCTCGAGGGCCATGGCATTGACCGTGAAGTCGCGCCGTGACAGGTCGGTCTCGACGTCGTCGGCGAACGCCACCTCGGGCTTGCGGCTCTCCGGTCGGTAGACCTCGGCGCGAAAGGTCGTGATCTCCAACCGCATTTCCCCTACTCGTGCGCCGACGGTGCCGAACCGCTGCCCCTGGAGCCACACGTCATCGGCCCAGCCGCGCACGACCGCCTCCACCACGTCGGGCCGTGCGCTGGTGGCGATATCGACGTCGTCGTGCGGATGGTCGAGGAGCGCGTCACGCACCGTCCCGCCGACGAGGTAGCACTGGTGACCGGAAGCGCGCAGGCGCTCGGCCAGCTGCTGGACGGGCGAGCCGCGGTCGAGTAGCGGCCGCAGCCGCGGGGGGATCGGGGTCACGCACCCATTCTCCCTCCCTGCGGCTCACCCCGGGGTGAAGAAAGCGCAGGTATCCGCGTGGTTGCGGGTCGAGTTCGGTACCTTCGCATGCGTAGGGAAACACCACGCGGTAGACGGGTGGTCGGGCGAATGAGACTGTGCGGACGGCCGGGCTGCAGCGAGCCGGCAACGGCGTCGTTCACCTTCAACAGCGACGCGCGGGCGGTGTGGCTCGACCACGTCGGGCGCCTCCATGCAACCGCCGGCTACGTCTGCCACCGGCACGCCGACACCTTCATGCCGCCGCGGGGCTGGGAGCTCCACGACCGGCGCGATCTCGCCCGCGTGCTCGACCATCGCAGCGACCCGCAGCCGCCCGAGCCCGCAACCGACCCCGTGCTCGATGCGCAGACTCCGCTGCTCGCGCGTGCGTTCCGCGGCGCCCGCCGCGCCAGCTGACACCGCCGTCCCGACCACCTGATACCCGCGGGACCTCCGCGAAAGGGCGGTGGTACCGTCGCCGGTGAGGAAGCGAGGCCGGTGATGGACGTCGACTCCCCCGAGACTTGGCGCTGGATCTGGATCGCGCTCGCCACGGTCCTCGCACTCGGCGAGATCGCGGTCGCGGGCACGTTCTTCCTCCTGTCGTTCGCGATCGGGGCCGGGGCCGCGGCTGTGGTCGCCCTTCTCGGCGGCGCGCTCGCTCTCCAGTGGCTCGTGTTCGTGGTGGCGTCCGGCGTGAGCGTCGCGGTGCTCGCCCCGATCGGCCGGCGCCTCGATGCCCGCAATCCCGCACCCGCCGCCGGCGCGCACCGGTGGGAAGGTCGCCTGGCCACCGTGGTCACGGCGATTCCCGCCGGCCTCCACGAGACCGGGCTGGTGCGGATCGACCGTGAGGAATGGAAGGCCGAGACCACCAACGGCACCGCGCTGCCGGTCGGCGTGCTCGTCGTGGTCGCCCGCGTCGCGGGTACACGCATGGTCGTGATCCCACGACCGATCGAAGTCGCGCCGCGCGCCGAGCCCGCGCCGCCCGCGGTCCCACCCGAGTGATCGCGTTCAGAGGAGCTGCCCCATGGCGTTCGTGATCCTTCTCGTGTTCATCGCGCTGGTGCTGTTCGTCGGCGCGGCAGCCGGCGTCCGCATCATCCGGCCCTACCAACGCGGCCTCGTCGAGCGACTCGGCCGTTACAAGGCGACCGTCGATCCCGGCCTCCGCGTGATCGTCCCCTTCGTCGATCGGCTGCTCAAGGTCGACATGCGGGAGCACGTCGTCGACGTGCCTCCGCAAGAGGTGATCACGTCCGACAACGTGGTCGTGTCCGTCGACGCGGTGATCTACTACGAGGCGACCGACCCCCAGCGACTCGTCTACAACGTCGCCAACTTCCGGCTCGCGACCACGAAGCTCGCGCAGACGAACCTGCGCAATGTCGTCGGTGACATGCAACTCGACGACGCGCTCACCTCACGCGACACCATCAACGCCAAGCTGAGGGACATCCTCGACGACGCCACCGACAAGTGGGGCGCCCGCGTGGTGCGGGTCGAGATCCAGCGCATCGACCCGCCGCCCGACGTCGTCAACTCGATGCACAACCAGATGAAGGCGGAGCGCGAGCGGCGCGCCGTCGTCACCGAGGCACAGGGCGTGCGCGAGGCCGCGATCACCCGGGCCGAAGGTGACAAGCAGGCGGCCATCCTCGAGGCCCAGGGCCAGTCGGAGGCCATCCAGCGCCTTGCCGACGCCGAGAAGTACCGCCAGGTGGCGGTGGCCGAAGGCGAGGCCGAGGCCACCCGGAACGTGTACCGCGCCATCCACGAGGGTGGACCGAGCCCCGACCTCGTGGCGGTCAAGTATCTCGAGGCGCTGGTCGCGGTCGCCGACGGCCAGGCGACGAAGATCTTCCTGCCTACGGAGCTGAGCGGGCTCTTCGGCGCCGCCGGCGGACTGGCCGAGATGTTGCGCGGCGACGGCCAGAGCCCCGCGCCCGCGCCGACCGCGCCTGCTCAGTCCTCCTAACTGCCGTCGGGCGGGGGCAGACGTGCCCAGAGGTCGGTCGCCGCCGCCACGACGTCGCGCCCGGGCCCGTGCGCGGTGGCCGATTCCGCCGCGTGCGCGGGCTCGCCCACCAGCGGAGGGAGTGTCGCGGCCACCGAGGTGCGCAACGCGTCGAGGTCGTAGCCGCCCTCGAGGAACAGGATCAGCCGGCCGGGCCCGGGTGCGAGCTCCGCCATCCGCATCGCGAGCGCGCCGTAGTCACCGGCTGACAGTCCCAGGCCGGTGAGGGGGTCGGCGCGGTGTGCATCGAACCCGGCCGATACGAGCAACCAGTCGGGCGAGAAGCGTGCGATGAGCGGCTCGACGACGTCATCGAGCGCGCGCAGGTAGAGGTCGCCGGTGGCGCCGGCTGGCAGGGGGAGGTTGCAGGTGGTGGCCTCGCCCGCGCCGGCGCCGGTCTCGTCGAGTCGGCCAGTCCCCGGGTAGAGCGGCCATTCGTGCAACGACACGTACAGCACGCGCGGGTCGGCGTAGAACACCTCCTGGGTGCCATTGCCGTGGTGGGCGTCGTAGTCGATGACGCACACCCGCTGCCCGCGCGCGGCGAGTGCGACGGCCGTGACGGCGATGTTGTTGAGCAGGCAGAAACCCATGGCAGCCGCCGGCCGGGCGTGGTGACCGGGCGGGCGCAAGGCGAGGAAGGCAGCCTTTCCCTCCCCCTTCTCCAGGGCGTCGGCCGCCGCCAGGCCGGCGCCGGCGGCTCGGACCGCCGCCGCCCACGAGCCCGGTGACGCGACCGTGTCGGGGTCGATCCTGCCGCCGCCACCCGCACTCAGGCGCCGCAGGTCGCCGACGAGGGCGGCGGTGTGCACGCGCTCGAGCTCCGCATCGGTCGCGTCGCGTGACGGCAGGACCGCGATCGCGCCGTCGAGTCCGGCCTCGGCGATCCCCGCCGCCACCGCGCCCAACCGGGCCGGGCGCTCGGGATGGCCCCGGCCGGGGTCGTGGTCCTCGAAGATGGGGTCACTCGCAACCAGCAGCACCGACGGCTCCCTCGCTCCCTGCCGGAGGGTACCGCCGGTCGACCGGTACGCTCGCCGCGCGATGGTCACCGAGACGCTCCGGTGGCGGGGCGGCTGGGCCCGGATCGCGCCATGGCCGGGCCCCGAGCGCGACGTCGCTCACCTCACCGTCGGCACCGAAACCCCACCCTCGTACGAGGTCGTCGACCGCTGCCTCACCCGGCTGCGCCTGGCCGGGTACGGAGGGGTCGTCACCAACGCGCTCACCGCCGCCGACTGCCTCCCGTTCGTCGACGCCGGCTTCCGCGTGCGGGAGCGCCTCCATCTCCTCGAGCACGACCTCTCCGACCTGCCCGCTCCCGGAGGAGGCACCCGGCGAGCCCGACGCGGGGACCGGCCGCGGGTCCTCGACCTCGACCGGCGGGCCTTCGACCCGGCGTGGCGCCTCTCGGGACCGTCGGGTTTCGATGACGCGGTGCGGGCGACCCCGGTCGCCCGCGTGCGGGTTGCGGACGTCGGCGGCGCGCCGCCCGCCCCGGTGGCCTACGCCATCACCGGGCGCGCCGGTGCGCAGGGTTACGTCCAGCGGGTCGCCGTCGACCCGGCGGCACGCCGAACAGGATGGGGCCGGACCCTCGTCGCCGACGGCCTCCACTGGCTGCGCCGTCGCGGCACGCGCCGCGTCCTCGTCAACACCCAGTTGGGCAACGCCCCCGCGCTCTCGCTCTACGAGGCATGTGGCTTCCGGCGCCTCCCGGTTGGTCTCTGCGTGCTCGCGCGGCCGCTGTGAGGCGCTCACGCGCGCGCGGCATGGCGATCGCGGTCGCGGCGCTCGTGCTGGCGTGGCCCGCCTCGGCCGGGGCCGGCGGCGATCCGCCACCGCCGACGACCGGCGCACAATCCAGGCCGCAGTTCGACCTTGTCGCCATGGACCGCTCGTCGCTCGCTCCGGGTGAGACCGCGGTGCTCGAGCTCGCGGTCGACGACACCGGCGCCACCGACCTCGAGGTCGCGATCGTCACCCATCAAGCCGTCGACTCGCGCACGCGGTACGAGCGCACGCTCGTCGGTGAGGATCTCGGCCCGTCGGTCAGCGGTGGGGCGATCGGCTTCCCACTGGCGGGGCTCCCGCGCACGACGTCGGGGACCCGCGTGCTCCAGCTCGGTCTGCAAGACCCCACCCTCCCCCGCGACCCGAACCGCCTGCCGCTGACGCGTACCAACATCTACCCCCTCGAGGTCGAGCTGCGCGACCCGGACGACAACGCCTTGGCGGCATTCGTGATGCCGCTCGTGGTGATCGCGCCGAATCCCGACGGCACCCCGGTCGTCGGCGAGAGGCTCCGGGTTGCCTGGGTCTGGCCGCTGAGCGCCGCGCCTGCGATCCAACCGTTCGGGGAGCCCGACCCGGCCGTCGTCGAACAGCTGCACCCAGATGGGCGCCTCGGGCGCCAGGCCGCGGCGCTCGCGGCCGCGCCCGACCTCCCCTTCACGGTCGCGCCGGGACCGGAGACGCTCGACGCCTGGACCCTGCTGGCCGCCGCCAACGACCAAGCGCTGGCGGAGGGGCTGGCGCGAATGCAAGACACCTTGGAGACCAACCAGGTGCTCGGTGGGCCGTACGTACCCCTCAACGTGCCCTCGCTCGTCACCAACGGGTTTCGAGACGAAGTCGGTGTCGAGCTGGCGCGCGGTACCGAGGCGCTGAGCGCCCGCCTCGAGAGGAGGGTCGACCCCCGCACGGCGCTCACCGCACCGGTCGACAACGAAGCGCTCACCTACCTCCGCGGTGCCAACGTCGACCGGATGGTCGTGAACGGCGAGGCGCTAGTGCCGATCGACTCGCAGTTCACGCCCGCGCAACCGTTCACGCTCCAGAGCCAGACGGGAACGACGACCGTGGCGGCGACCGACCCGGGGCTCAACGCGATCCTCACGGCTGACGGTTCGCCTGCGCTCCGCGCCCAACAACTCCTCGCCGGGCTCAGCGTGGTTGCGCTGGAACAGCCCAACGCCACCCGGGGGATCGTCCTCGCCAACCCCGAAGACTGGGACGCTCCCGCGGCGTTGATCGACGCCGCGATCCGCGGCCTGCGCGGCAACCAGCTGCTTCAAGCGGTGGACGTCGACCAGTTCATCGCCCAGGTCCCGGCGGCGACCAACGACGACGACATTCCGGTCGTGCGAGCGCTGCAGCCCTACGTGCCCCCGCCGCCGCCGGTCACGCCACAGGCATACGCCCGGGCCCAGGACGAGCTCAACGCGCTGCGCTCGCTCATCGGTCCGGCCGATCCCCGCATCCTGGCCGGCGAGCGGGCTCTGCTGACGTCGCTCTCGTCGGCCTGGGACCGCGCCGGCGGACGCGCCCGCGCCCGCGCCGAGCTGGGCGTGATCGGCGCCGCTAGCAACGAGGTGCTGTCGCAGATCCGCGTGCCGGTCGGCAGCACGGTCACGCTCACCGCCCGCAAGGGCGAGATTCCGGTCACGTTCCTCAACGAGACCGACCGAACGCTCCGGGTGAAGGTCCGCCTCGAGAGCGACAAGCTCTTCTTTCCCGACGGTGCCGTGCGCGAGATCGAGCTGCCGCCACGCAACACCACCGTCGGCTTCACGGTCGAGTCGCGTGCGTCGGGCACCTTCCCACTCGAGCTGACCGTCACGTCTGTCGACGACGTCCTGGTGATCCAGTCGACGCGCGTGCGCGTGCGCTCGACGTTCGTCAGCGGCGTCGGCGTCTTCATCACGGTCGGTGCCGCGCTGTTCCTCGCCGGGTGGTGGCTGCTCCACTTCCGCCGGCGGCGCCGCCGGCTCGCGGGCGCCGCCGCATGACGGACGCCGACCCGGGGAGCCCGGCCGAGACGAGCGCCCCGGGCCGGCTCCTCCGATCGAGCGCGGTCGTGGGGGTGGGCACCGCCCTGTCGCGAATCACGGGCTTCCTGCGCGTCGCCGCCATCGCGTACGCCCTCGGCGGCGGCGTGGTCGCCGGCGTCTACAGCTATGCCAGCCAGACGCCCGCGATGCTCTACGAGCTCCTCCTCGGGGGTGTGCTCACCGCGACGCTCGTGCCGCTCTTCGTGCGGCACTACGAGCAGCGCGACGACGATGCGACCAGCGCGATCTTCACCGTCTCTGCGGTGGCGCTGCTCGCACTGACCCTGGTCGGTGTCGTCATCGCGCCCTGGATCGTCGACCTCTACACGCTGCGAGTCAGCGGGGCCGACCGCGCCGCGCAACAGGAGCTCGCCACCGAGCTTCTGCGCCTGTTCATGCCGCTGGTGTTCTTCTACGGGATGGTGGCGCTGGCGAGCGCGTTGTTGAACGCCCGGCGACGGTTCGCTGCCGCCGCGCTCGCGCCGATCCTCAACAACGTCGTCGTCATCGCCATGTTCCTCGCGCTCCCGCGCATCGCCGACGAGCCGCTCACCCTCGAGAACGTGCGCGGCGACACGACCCTCGTGCTCCTGCTCGGCCTCGGCACGACGGCCGGCATCGCCGTGGTCGCGCTCGCGCTCGCGCCCGCCGTCCGGCGCGCCGGGGTCCGCATGCGGTTCCTCTTCGATGTGCGCCACGCGGCGGTGGCAACCATGGCGCGACTCTCGGGTTGGACGGTGGGGTACGTGATCGCCAACCAGGTCGCGCTGTGGGTAGTGCTCGTGCTCGCCAACGGCGTCGATGGCGGCCCCTTCCTCTATCTGAGCGCGTACGCGTTCTTCCAGCTCCCACACGGTCTGCTCGCGGTGTCGCTGATGACGACGATCGCGCCCGAGATGGCAAGCGCGGCAGGGCGAGGTGACTTCGCGGCACTCCGGGAGCGTCTCTCGTTCGGCCTGCGGCTGACGATCCTGGTCGTGTTGCCGTCGGCGGCCGTGTTCGTCGGGCTGGCGCGCCCGATCGTCGTGGCCCTCCTCGAGCGCGGCGCCTTCACCGGCGCGGAGTCGGGCGTCGTCGCCGAGGCGATGGTCGCGTTCGCCGTCGGCCTCGTGCCCTTCTCCGTCTACCTGTTTGCGCTCCGCGCCTTCTATTCGCTGCCCGACACGCGCACTCCGTTCCTCTTGAACTGCTTCGAGAACGGGGTGAACATCGCGTTGGCCATCCCCCTCTACGCCTGGCTCGACATCCCCGGCCTCGCGCTCGCGTTCTCGGGCGCGTACACGGTGGCGGCGGTCGCCACGCTGGTGGTGTTGCGCCGTCGCATCGGCCGCATCGACGGCCGCCGGATCAGCGACATGACGGGCCGGGTTCTCGTGGTGGGGTTGGCGGTCGCAGCCGCGACCTGGGCGATTTCGCGCGGCTTGGGGTGGGACGGCACCGTTCAGGCCGCCGGCACGACCGCCGTCGGCCTCCTCGCCGCCGCCGTCCTCTCTCTCGGCGGCTTCGTTGTCCTCCGGGTTCCCGAGCTCGGCATGCTGCGCGCGTTGCTCCCTGGTCGGCGCACCGCGTCCGTGTAACGATGCGGCCGTAGTCCTGGTCCGACCGGAACCAGGAGGGGGGCTCCGTGGCAGTACGAGTCGTCACCGACAGCGCATGTGACCTACCCGACGACCTCGTCGCGAAGTTGGGGATCGAGGTCGTCCCACTCTCGATCCGCTTCGGCAGCGAAGAGTTCGTCGATCGCCAGGATCTGAGCACCGAGGAGTTCTGGCGCCGGCTGGGCGAGTCGCCGGTGCTGCCGGAGACGTCTGCCCCCTCGGCCGGGGCGTTCGAGAAGGTGTTCCGAGCCCTCGCCGACGACGGTGCCACCGGGATCGTCTGCATCAATCTGTCGTCGAAGCTGTCGGCCACCATGCAGGCCGCCCAGGTGGCCGCCAAGGCTGTTGGCGACAGCTGCCCGGTGGAGGTCGTCGACTCGCTCCACGTCACGATGGGCCTCGGGAACCTGTGTCTCGCGGCCGCCCGCAACGCCCAAGACCCCAACGCCTCGCTCGCGGCGATCGTCGCCGACGTGGTCGACCGTCGCGACCGCACGAAGCTCTACGGCACCCTCGACACGCTCGAGTTCCTGAAGAAGGGCGGGCGGGTCGGCAACGCCCGCGCCCTGCTCGGCTCCATGCTCGCGATCAAGCCGGTCGTCGAGGTACGAGACGGGGTGGTGGAGGAGGCGGGCAAGGTCCGAACCCGCTCCAAGGCGCTGCGGCTCCTCGTCGACAAGGTCAAGGAAGAGCCGCTGGAGAGCCTGGCGGTCATGCACGGCCAGGCCCCCGACCTCGACGAGCTCCTCGACATGCTCGACCCGCTCGTCCCCCGCTCCGAGATCGTCGTCGGCCAGGTCGGGCCCGTGATCGGCACCCACGCCGGCCCCCGCGTCATCGGCGTGACGTTCCAGACCACCTGATCTCGCTCGCTCGCTGCGGCCCGGGATACCCGGGCCGCGGGCGCTCGCTCGCTGGGCGAGCGGCTCCGCTCCCTCCGGTCGCTCCGCCGCCGCGCGATAAGAGCGGGCAAAACCGGGGCACTAGCGTCGGGCAGGTGCCGGAGACGGTCGCCCCCGGTCGAGTGCTCGGCGGTCGCTACCGCCTCACGCGTGAGCTCGCGCGCGGCGGCATGGCGACCGTCTGGGACGCGCAGGACCCGCTGCTGTCGCGTCGCGTCGCGGTGAAGATCCTGCACCCCGAGCTCGCGATCGACGACTCCCTTCGGGCGCGCTTCCGCCACGAAGCCGTCGCGGCGGCAAAACTCAGT
>Ga0214469_1000428_pt1 | contig 14644 bp, 9 predicted proteins | sample RVTome_10_FD_187340 | JGI IMG/M metagenome (GOLD analysis project Ga0214469, IMG submission 187340) | Soil microbial communities from uranium-contaminated site in the Upper Colorado River Basin, Wyoming, United States - RVT153D57 HiSeq ... | reverse complement strand
TCCATCGGCGGCTTCACCAGGCCGGCTCCGACCTGACCGGTCCCGGCGACCCGACCGGCCATACCGGTGTTGATCTGTGGCAAGATCCCGGTCCTGATCACCCGAGTCACGTCGATCCCGGTGGGCGAGCCGCGGAACTCCAGGATTGGGAAGGCGTACGCGGCGTTCTCGCCCAAGGTGATCTCGTACATCAGCTGTGAGGTTCGGAGCGCGTCCGGGACGCTGCCGCCGACGAACCGGACGATCGCCGGTGCCGACGCCATTGCGAACCCGCCCAGCCCGATAGTCTCCATGATCGCCGAATCGCCGATGTCGGGATTTGCGTCTTCGGGCCCGAAGTCGCCGAGGAACAATCCGTCCGGTATTTCGGCCGGCCCGGTGAACCACCGGTCACCGGTGCCGGAAACCCGGATGCCGAAATCGGTGCCGTTGCGGGCCATCGTCGTGACCACCGTGCTGCCGGCAATGCCGTCGGCGGCCATGGTCTGCAACTTCGCCGCCGGCATTGCCAGGTTGAGGAAGAAGTGGTCGTTGCTGGAGACGAATCGCACCGCGTCGGCCACCTGCGAGGTCGGCGCGCCGCTGTCGATCAGGTCGGGCAGCAGATCGCGCAGCAGCATCAGCGTGCCGGCCCGGTTGCGGTTGTGTCCCTCGTCCCCCATTTGCACCATCTGGGCGAGGATCGCCTTGATGTCGATCCGGCCGCGGCGGCGAACGGCGGTCTGGAGCATCGGGCCGAGCAAATCGGTCATCCAGCGCAGCCGCTCGATGACCTCGCGAGAGTAGGCGCCGTACCGGAGCACTTTGCCAAGGCCCTCGTTGAGCGAGCACCACGCCGTGCCGTCGTTGGCCTCGTCGCGCAGTTCGAACATCCACATCGACGGCGAGACGATGCCGGCCATCGGACCGACGGCGCCGTGGTGGTGGCACGGCTCCAAGGTGATGCCGGTGCCGTCGGCGAGTCGTTGCTCGGCCTGCTCGGGAGAGTCCGCGAGGCCCTCATAGAGCATGGCCGCGATGAGCCCGCCGCGCATCGGTCCGGACGCGCGGTCCCAGCGCAACGGCGGGCCGGCGTGCAGGAAATGTCCCGGTTCGAGCCCGAGCACCTCGCGGGCCGGCCGGATATCGACGAGCTCGGCGGTGGACCGCAGCATCCGGTCGATCGCCTCGGTGTTCGCATCTGCGCGCCGCGCGTCGCTCGCCACTCGCGCGAGGTGCTGCTCGGTACCAGGCAGCGGTGGCCGCCACTCGACCGGGGTGATAGCGACCGCTTGTGCGGCCAACGCCTCCGCGAACAAGTCGACGCCGGTGGTGACCACACCGGGCTCGCCCCGCAGCAGTTCGCGCGTCATCGGACCTCCTCCGCGAGTTCGACGGCCTTGCGGGCGGCGTGGGCGTTGGAGAGGTGGACCGACGCACCAGCGTCCCGCAGCGCTTCGGCCTGACGCTCGAGGCCCTGGGGGTCACCTGCGGTACCGATGAGCGCGATCACTACCGCCAGCTCGCGGGCGTCGGCGGCGGCCGTCGCGTGGGCATCCTTGATAGCGGGGACGAGGTCGCCAGCCGGATCGGGATGCGCGCCATGCCCGATAACGACGTCCAGTAGAAGCACGCCACAGTCGGGATCGCGAGCCTCTTCGGCCATTCGCTCGACGCGCAGCGTGCTGTCGATCATCGGATGCGGCCGGGCCTGGGTGAACTGGTCGTCACCGAAATCGATCATGATGTGGCCGTAGCGACGGACCGCATTCCCGGTGCGCATTTCGGCGACATTGCCCCACTCCGGCCGAAGCGGGATGTTCGAGTGGACCGGACCCACGGTCTGGCTCGCAATCAACATCGCCTCTTCGCACAGCGTCCCGCCGGAGAACAGTCCGCGGATGTACGGGTAGCGGCCGTTGCGTTCCTCCGGCGCCAGCCACCACCGCGGTTCTTCCCAGGACCGGCCGGCGGTGACGACGGCGGTTTCGGCTGTCGAGGTCAGGTCCGCGTCGCCCTGACCCAGCAGGTGAACGATCACTGGCTTGCCGAGCTCGCCGCCTCGTGCGGCGACGGCCTCGGCCACACTCGGACCTGGAGGCTTGCCGATCACCACGATGACCTCGGTCGCCTCGTCCGCGGCCAGCATCTGCATTGCCGTGAGGGTGCTTCGGCCACCCACCATCTCAGACATGTCGCGGCTGCCCACGCCGAGGCAGTGACTGGTCCCCACGCCGGATCCGTCCAGCAGGCACATCAGCTGTTGAGCACCCGTGCCGGACGCGGCGACGATGCCCACCGGCCCGGGCCGCACGACGTTCGCGAAGCCGAGCCCGACACCGCTCACCACCGCGGTGCCACAGTCCGGGCCCATCACGAGCAGCCCGCGCCCGGCCGCCTCGTCCTTGAGCCGGACCTCTTGCTCAACAGAGACGTTGTCCGAGAACACCATGACCGAGCGACCGGCCTCCAGCGCGTCCATCGCCTCGACGAACGCGTACTGGCCAGGCGTCGATACCAGGGCAATATCGGCATCAGAGCGCCGCAGTGCCGACGCCGTCGTCCGCGGGGGAGGAGCATCGCCGAAGCCCGCCGGCTCGGCCGCGACCCGGTTGGTGAGTGCCGAATCGATGTGTGCGCGCGCGGTGGCAAGCGCTTCGTCGTCGGTGGCCTCGATGGCTATGAGCAGGTCGGTCGGGGCGGCCCCGGATGGCGCGGTGAACCCCATACCGGCGAGCAACTCGAGGTTGAGCTCGGTGGCCATCGCGACGAGCGCCGAGCTCACTCCGTCGACGGCCGCGGCGTCCCGGCTGACCTGCATCAGCGTGACCGAGTCGAGGTACACGCCGCTGCGGACGTCAAGGTGCCTGGACATAGGGCGACTCTACGGCGGCGGACCAGCCGGGCCGGTGCAGGCGCCCCACCCTTTGCGAGTGACGGCGCGACGGGCAGGATAATGACGCATGAAACCGCCCCCGTTCGTCTACCACCGGCCGGGCGATGTCGACGAGGCGCTCGACACGCTGGCCGAAGTAGGCTCAGATGGCAAGATCCTCGCCGGCGGGCAAAGCCTTGTGCCACTGATGTCGATGCGGCTCGCCGCGCCGGCTCACCTGGTCGACATCAACGGACTTTCCGAGCTCGGTGAAATCCGGGTCGGGCACGACGGCGTCCAGGTCGGTGCGACGGTTCGGCATGCCCAGCTGGAGCGGGACGAGGCGGCGTTCGCCGCCCAGCCGCTGCTCCGCCAAGCGTTGGCGTACGTGGCGCATCCGACCATCCGCAACCGCGGGACGAGCGTCGGCAGTCTCGCCCACGCGGACCCGGCCGGTGAGCTGACCGCCGTGCTGGCACTCCTTGGAGGCACGGTGACAGTCCGCAGCAGGACGACCGAGCGCACTGTGCACGCCGCCGAGTTCTTCCTGGGGCCGCTCGAGTCCGCCGTGCGTTCGGACGAGCTAGCTATCAGCGCGTTCTTTCCCGGCCTGCCACCGAGGTCAGGCTCGGCCTGGACGGAAGTCTCGCGGCGCAACGGTGACTATGCGATATGTGGTCTGGGCGCGCTGGTCACGCTGGACGAGGACAGGACGATCGCGACCGCACGGCTCGGGTTGATCTCGGTCGGCCCGACGCCGGTCGTGGTGGATGTCAGCGAGTCGCTCGCAGGGCAACGCGCGGACGCGGCCACCTTCACCGAGGCAGCCCGACACGTCGAGGACGCCGTCGACCCCGAGCCGGACATTCACGCCACCGCGGAGTACCGTCGCCATCTTGCCGGCGTACTCACCGGCCGGGCGCTGGCCGATGCCACCGAGAGGGCTCTGGAGTCGACGACGTGAGCGAACTACACACCGTGGAGCTGACCGTCAACGGTGTTCCACGGACGGCGGATGTCCCGGCCAGGCGGCTGCTGTCGGACTTCCTTCGCCACGACCTGGAGTTGACCGGCACCCACGTCGGGTGCGAGCACGGGGTCTGTGGCGCCTGCACGGTGCTCGTCGACGGCGACCCGATGCGCTCGTGCCTGCTGTTCGCGGTCAGCGTCAACGGGGCTTCGATTACCACTATCGAGGGCTGCGGCCCAGCGACCGGTGAGCTCGGACCCGTCCAGCAGGCATTCCTGGAGTGCCACGGCCTGCAGTGCGGGTTCTGTACACCCGGGTTCGTCACCACGATCACCGCCTACCTCGAGGAGAACCCCGACCCCACCGAAGACGAGGCCAGACACGCCATCGCCGGCAACCTCTGCCGCTGCACCGGCTATCAGAACATCGTCGCGTCCGTGCTACGTGCCGCCGAGCTCAAGCGCGAAGCCAAGGCAGCGATATGAACCGGCCGCACGAAACCAACCACTGCGCACGCCCGGCGCACGCATTGGCGGAGGCCCGCGGATGAGCACTCGAGTCCTCGGTGCCCTCGGCGAGCCGATCGCACGGCGGGAAGACCCGCGCCTGCTCACCGGGCGCGGCCGGTACGTCGACGATTTCGGCCAACGAGCGCTCGAGGTGGCGTTCGTGCGCAGCCCCCACGCTCACGCCCGGATCCTCGACATCGACGTGACCGCGGCGGTGGACGTCGAAGGGCTTGTCGCCATCTACACCTACGACGACCTGGAGGGCCGGGTCGCCGAGCCGCTACCCATTCTCATCCCGCACCCGGCGTTGACCCACGGCCGTACCCAGTACGCACTGGCCAAGGACGAGGTCAACCACGTCGGCGAAGCGGTCGCCATGGTGGTAGCCGCAGACCGGTATGTCGCGGAGGACGCCGCTGGGCTGATTCAGGTCGACTACCAACCCCTCCCACCGGTGGTCGGCATCGAAGCCGCCCGGGAGGCATCGATGCTCGTTCACCAGGACGTACCCGGCAACGTGGCGGCGAACATGGTTCAGGAGCGGGGCGACGCGCGTGCCGCGATCGCCGCCGCTCCGCACGTGATCGAGCTCGACCTGGCCATCGAGCGCAGTGCATCGACCCCGCTGGAGGGCAAGGGCGTCTACGCCCGGTGGGACGCCGACGACGCGAGCCTGCGCGTCTACTCGGCTACCCAGGCCTCCACGAGCGTGCGCTCGGCGATCGCCGCGAAGCTGGACCTTCCCCCGGACCGGGTAGAGGTGATCGCGCCGGACGTCGGCGGCGGCTTCGGCGTCAAGATCGTGCACCCATGGCCGGAGGAGATCCTCGTCCCGTGGGCGGCGATCCGGCTGGGCCAGGAGGTCAAGTGGACCGAAGACCGCCGCGAGCACTTCGTGTCGGCGGCCCACGAGCGCGGCCAGTTGCAGCACATCACGGCCGGGTTCGACGACGACGGGCGGCTGCTCGGGCTGGATGTGCGGATCTGGCACGACAACGGCGCCTACACCCCATACGGGATCGTCGTCCCCATCGTGACGTCGACCCAGCTGCTCGGGCCGTACAAGCCGGGCGCGTACCGGGTCGAGTTCGACAGCCTGTATACGAACACCGTGACGGTCACGCCGTACCGCGGAGCCGGCCGGCCGCAGGGCTGCTTCGCGATGGAGCGGACGATGGACGCCATCGCGGCGCGACTCGGACTGGACCGTACGGTCGTGCGGGAGCGCAACTTCATCCAGCCTGACGAGATGCCATACGACCACGGGCTGATCTTCCAGGACGGCCGGCCGCTGATCTACGACTCGGGTGACTACCCGGCAACCCTCGCCAAGATCAAGAAACTGGTGGGCTGGGACGATTTCGAGGCTTACCGTGAGCAGGCGCAGGCCGAGGGCCGGCGGGTCGGCATCGGCTTGGCCTGCTACGTCGAAGGCACCGGCGTGGGCCCGTACGAGGGTGGCTGGGTGAAGGTGGAAACCGACGGCAGCGTGGTGGTGGCCACCGGGCTGACGACTCAAGGCCAGGGGCATCAGACCGCGTTCGCACAGGTTGTCGCGTCGGAGCTGGGCGTGCCGATCGATCGGGTGACGGTGGTCACCGGAGACACCAGGCGGTTCCGGTATGCCGTCGGAACGTTCGCCTCGCGAGCGGCCGTGATGAGCGGCAATGCGATCGCGGCCGCGGCTCGCAAGGTGCGGCATAAGGCGCTGCGAATCGCCGCCGAGGCGCTGGAAGCCGATCCCGGCGACCTGGAGATCCTCGACGGGGTCGTGCAGGTGAAGGGCGCCCCCGGCGCGTCGATTCCGCTGTCGACCGTGGCCGTACTGTCGAACCCGCTTCGGTACGCGTTCGATGAGGAGACCAAGCGCGCCACCCAGTTCGCCACGGTGGCCGACCCGGACAAGCCGCCGGTGGCCGAGGGTGACGAGCCCGGGCTGGAGGCGACCGGCTACTACTCGCCACCGCGATCGACGTTCGCCAACGGCATGCACGCGGCGATCGTCGAGACGGACCCGGACACGGCCGAGATCAAGATCTTGAGGTACTGCGTCGTGCACGACTGCGGCACGCTGATCAACCCGCGGATCGTCGAAGGCCAGATCCACGGCGGGGTCGCGCAGGGCGTCGGCGGCGCGCTGTACGAGCGGATGGTCTACGACCAGGACGGGCAGTTGCTCAATGCCTCCTTCATGGATTTCCTGATGCCGTACGCCACCGAGGTGCCGGTCGTCGAAACCGACCACCTGCAGACCCCCTCACCCCTGAACCCCCTCGGCATCAAGGGCGCCGGGGAGGCGGGCGTCATTCCCGGCGCCGCGGTGATCGCGGCCGCGATCGAGGATGCCGAAGGCATCCCCATCATCCGGATGCCGATAAGCCCGTCCGAACTGTACGAGCTGCGCCACGCGCACTCCGCATCGAAGGAGCGCCCATGAAGGTCACCGGATCGGCCGTCCTCAACGCACCGCGTGACCGGGTCTGGGCGGCGTTGATCGACCCCGAGGTGCTGGTTCGCACATTGCCCGGGTGCCAGCAGCTCGAGCAGGTCGGTCCGGACTACTACAAGGCGACGGTCAACGCCGGTGTCGCGTCGATCAAAGGGATGTTCTCCGGCGAAGTGAAACTCACCGACCGGGTCGAACCCGACTCGTTCGTCATGCACGCATCCGGAGCGGGCGGTCCCGGTACGGTCAACGCGGAGGTCCAGGTCAGGCTCACCGACGTCGACGGCACAACCACCCGCCTGGACTACGACGCAGATGCGGTGGTCGGGGGGGTGATCGGCGGTGTCGGGCAGCGGATGCTCACCAGCGTCGCCAAACGAACGGCCGACGAGTTCTTCGCCGCCGTCGACGACGTTCTCCTCGGCCGGGCCGAGCTGGCCGGGCCGGCGGTCGGTGTGCCGGGGGTGACCGGAGCGCCGATCGAGATCGCCGCCGAAGGCGAACGACCGGTCTACACCGCCCCGCCCCGAGCACGGCCGGCCACCTCGGTCGCCACCGTCCTGGGCCCGGCCGTGGTGGGTGCGCTGATCGCGCTTGTCGGCGTGCTCATCGGCTGGCTGATCGCCCGATGACATGACCGATTTGCCCGGGTGCCCGATCGACGAGCTCGCCGACCTGGTCCGGACGGGCGCGCTCAGCGCGGTCGAGCTCGCCACTGCCTGCCTGGACGCCATAGAAGAGCGCGAGGACGAGCTGCGGGCCTGGGTGCGCGTCGACGCCGAGTTCACCCTCGACCAGGCCAGGAGGCTGGACGCATTGTCCGCCGGCGAACGCGGGCCGCTGCATGGCATACCGGTCGCGGTGAAGGACATCATCGACACCGAGGACCTGCCGACGGAGTACGGCTCGCCGATCTACGCGGGGCATCGCCCGGCTGAGGACGCCGAGGTCGTCTCTCGGCTGCGGGCCGCCGGCGCAGTGGTCGTCGGCAAGACCGTCACGACCGAGTTCGCGCTGTTCCAGGCCGGCCCTACAACCAACCCGCACGGCTCCAGTCGAACGCCGGGCGGCTCGTCCAGCGGATCGGCAGCCGCTGTCGGGGCCCGCACGATTCCGCTGGCGCTCGGGACACAGACGGCGGGCTCAGTCGTCCGTCCGGCGTCATTCTGCGGTGTGGTCGGGGTCAAGCCGACGTTCGGCGCGATCCCGACTCGCGGAGTGAAGCCGTGCAGCCCGTCGCTGGACACCGTCGGAATATTCACCCGGGACGTCGCAGGTGCGGCGCACGTCCTGCCGGTCTTGACCGGTGCACCGCTGCGCGGGGTCGCGGATCGGGATCCAGTGCGGGTCGGATTCGCCCGCACTCCGGAGTGGCACCTCGTCCCGGCCGCGACTCGAACGATTCTCGAGCAGGCGGTGACGTCGGTGGCCGCGCAGCTCGAGGTCGTGGAGGTCGACGTACCGTTCGGGGGTCTGGCCGAAGCGCAGACGGTGATCATGCAGGTCGAGTCCACGCAGGCACTGGCCGTCGAGCGGGCCAAGCACGCCGCGCAGCTCAGCACGACCCTGCGGGCGGTGCTCCGGGCCGGCGATCACATGGCCTGGGCATACCAGGCCGCACGTGGATTCGTGGACCGGTGCCGCGCACGCCTGCCGGACGTTTTCGCCGGTGTCGACGTCCTGCTGGCCCCTGGCGTCCTGGGCGAGGCGCCACCGATGGCCGAAGGCACTGGCGATCCGCTGCTCTGCCGAGCCTGGACCGCGCTGGGCACGCCCGCGGTATCGGTGCCCGGGCTCACCGGTCCGGCCGGGTTGCCGGTCGGCGTCCAGGTCATCGCCCCGCCGGGCCAGGACGAGCTCGTCCTGGCCGGCGCACACCAGATCGCCACGATCATCGCTCCGCGATCGGAGGAGTAGCCGACATGGCCGACTACGCGCTGGTGGTCGGCGATGCCATGCTGCGTGGCCGGCCGGGCCGGTACAACATCGGTATCGCCGGTGGGAAGGTCGCCGCGATCGAGGCCGGTTCGCTGCGGGGCGATACCGAGATCGATGCGGCGGGAAACCTCGTTACCGAGTCTTTCGTCAACGCCCACTTGCACTTGTGCAAGGTCTACACGCTGGACCGGATCGGCGACGATGCGCTCGCCGCCTACACCGGAGCTTCGATGGGCGCGGCGATGACCGCGATCGAGCTGGCTGCCGCCGTGAAGGAACAGTACGACGAAGGCTGGATCGAGCCGAACGCCCGGCGGGCTGTCATCGAAGCAGTCCGTCACGGCGTTCGCCACATGCTCGCCTTTGCCGACGTCGACACCAGGGCCGAACTGCGTGGCATCCGCCCGTTACTCAAGCTTCGGGACGAGTTCCGCGGCATCATCGACCTCCAGGTCGTGGCATTTCCGCAAGACGGCCTGTTGCGTGACCCCGGCGCGGAGGAGTTGGTACGCACGGCGGTCGAGCTGGGTGCCGACGTGGTCGGCGGCATCCCGTGGATCGAACACAGCGACGAGGACGCCCGCGAGCATGTGCGGCGGATGTGTGCCCTGGCGGCCGAGCACGGGCGTAAGGTCGCGATGCTGGTCGACGACGCGGGCGACCCGGCGCTACGCACCACCGAGATGCTGGCCACCGAGATGATCCGGCATGGCCTGATCGGCCGGGGGATCGCCAACCATGCCCGCGCGGTCGGAACTTACGCCGAGCCCTCCGTGCGGCGGCTGGCCGGGTTGGCTCGCCGGGCTCGCCTCGGTTTCGTCACCGACCCGCACACCGGGCCGGTACGGCTCCCCGCCTTCGCCATGGCCGAGCTCGGTGTGCCGGTCGCGCTAGGTCAGGACGACATCGAGGACGCGTACTACCCGTTCGGCCGCAACAACATGCTCGAGGTGGCCTTCCTGGCGGTGCATGCGCTCGAGGCGGTGTCCCAGCCGGCCATGGATCGCATCTACGACATGGTGACGGCGGTTGCGGCGGACGTCCTGGGGGTGCATAGCCATCGTCTCGAAACGGGCGGGCCGGCGGATCTCGTCGTGCTGGACGGTTCCTCTGTTCGGGAGGTACTTGCCAGGCACAATCCGCCTCGCCATGTCGTCGCCGGCGGCCGTCTCGTTGCGGAGTCGGCGACCACGTCGACCTTTCACCTCGAATGAGATCTCGGGGTCCGGGGTCGCGTTCTCCCGCCTTCGCAATGCACACCGATAAGAAGCGCTTCCTCTCGTGCGCATTGCGAAGGCGCCGGAACGCGCTCGGCGGTGGCTCCTGGATCGCCGCCCGGCGGGCCAGGTTGAATGAGGGCGGGAGAAAGGAGCCGGCATGCCGCCTAACATCCGCATCGGCATCGATACAGGTGGCACCTTCACGGACGTCGTCGCCGTCGACGAGGATTCCGGGAAGATCGTTACCACCAAGACGCCGTCCACGCCGGCCGATCCCGCGGACGGCTTTCTCGCCGGTGTGCGAAAGGCGCTCGAGCTGCTCGGTGTCGATGCCGACGCCTTGGCGGCGGTGAGTCACGGCACCACCGTGGCGACCAACGCCTTGTTGCAGGGCAACGTCGGCAACCTCGGCTTCATAACCACGGAGGGCTACCGGCACCTCCTCGAGATCGCCCGCCAGTCGGTGCCGGACGGGTACGGCAACAGCTACTTCTGGGTCAAGCCCGATCGGATCGTTCCGGCCGATCTGGTACGCACGGTGGGTGGGCGGGTCGCCGTCGACGGCAGCGAGGTCCGGCCGTTCGACGAGGCGAGCGCGGTGGCGGCCGCCAGGTTCTTCCGGGATCGCGGGATCACCACGGTCGGCGTCTGCTTCCTGCACAGCTATGCCAATCCCGAACACGAACTGCGGATGCGCGACGTACTCAGCCGCGAGCATCCAGAGGCTACGGTGTCGATCTCGTCCGAGGTGCTCCGGGAGTATCGCGAGTACGAGCGCAGCGTGACCACACTCGTCGACGCGGCGGTCAAGCCGACAATTCGCCGGTACGTCGAGAACGTGCGGGGCCGGCTGGACGGCTTGACCGGCAAGTCGGTCCCGTTCTACGTCATGAAGTCCAACGGCGGTGTGCTCTCGGCAACCGAGGTCGTCCACCAACCGATCACCACTGTGCTGTCCGGTCCGGCGGCGGGGGCATTGGGCGCCGCGGTCGTGGCGACCGCCGCGGGGTGCGCCCGGGTGCTCACCCTTGACGGCGGCGGTACGTCGACCGACGTCACGGTCGTGCGGGACGGGCATCCCGCCCTGACCACCGAGGGCAGCGTCGGCGCTTACCCGAGCAAGATCCCGATGATCGACGTCGTGACGGTCGGCGCCGGCGGCGGCTCGGTGGCGTGGATCAGCCCAGAGGGCACGCTGAAGGTGGGCCCGCGGTCGGCGGGAGCCGATCCCGGGCCGATGTGTTACGGAAAGGGCGGCACCGAGGTGACGGTCACGGACGCTCACGTCACCCTCGGCCGGATCCCGCCCCATCTGCTAGGCGGCGAGATACCGCTGGACGTCGGGACCGCCCGCGCCGGACTCGCCGAACTGGCCGGGCGGCTCGGCATGGACGTGGACCGGTGTGCGGCGGGCATCCTGGAGATCTCCGCCTGGAACCAGGCCAATGCGCTGCGCCAGGTGACGGTCAAGCGCGGGCTGGACGCACGCGACTTCACCCTGGTCAGCTTCGGGGGTTCCGGATCGCTGCTGGCCTGCCGGCTGGCCGATGTGCTCGGCCTCGACGGCATCCTGGTGCCGCCGAACCCCGGCAACCTTTCGGCGTACGGGCTGCTGACCGTCGATGTCCGCAATGACTACGTCCGCACGGCGGTGGCGCGGCACAGCGCGGTTGAAATCGCCTCGGTGGAGAAGGTACTGGCCGATCTCGAGGTGGCGGCGGACGACGCCCTCGCCCGGGAAGGCTTCGAGCAGGAGTATCGGCGCTTCCTCCGTACCGCCGACCTGCGGTACTACGGGCAAGCCTTCGAGGTGCGGGTCGCCGTCCCCGACGGCCCGGTGACGGCGGGGCTGCTCGACGCGGTCGCTGACGCCTTCCATGCCGAGCATCGTGCCCTCTACGGGTACGACTTCCGCGGCGATCAGCGGCAGGAGGTCGAGTGGGTGAACCTGCGGGTGACCGGAATCGGGCCGATCCGCACGCCGTCCCTACCGGAGGTCAGGCCCGGCGCCGGCGCCGATCGGGCCCGCTCGGGCGTCCGCCAGGTGTACTACGACGACTGGACGGAGACGTCCGTGTACCAGCGGGCCGCCCTGGGCGCCGGCGATGTCGTGGCCGGGCCGGCGATCATCGAGGAGTTCGGTTCTACGGTGCCGATCCATCCCGGCTTCGCGGCGACCGTCGACCGGCACGGCAACCTGCGTATTTCGAGACCAAGCGGACCGAACTCGCGTGCCACGCCGGACACGTCGCACCAGATGGGACCACATGATCAAGGAGGTGCCCGGTGAAGCCGGACCCCGTCCTCGTCGAGATTGTTCAGGGCTACCTCGCCTCAGTCGAGCAAGAGGTGGAGACGGCGATCGGGCGGACTGCACGGTCCCCGATGATCCGCGACGCGCACGACTACCGGGCCGGCATCCACGACCGCAAGCTGCGCAAGCTCACCGGGCGGTCGTACTCCGCGCTTGTGCATCCGGTCGTGCGTGACTACCCGATCGGCACCATGAAGCCGGGTGACGTGTACTTCCACAACGACGTCTACCTCTCCGAGGGCGGCATCGGTCACCTGCCGGACCTGTGCGTCACGGTGCCGGTCTTCCACGGCAACGACGTCGTCGCCTTCGTCCAGGCGTTCGGCCACCACGACGACATCGGCGGCACGGTGCCCGGCTCGATGCCTTCGCACGCGACAAGCGTGTACGAGGAAGGCCTGATGGTGCCGCCGATCAAGTTGTGGGCCGAGGGTGTACCGAACGAGGCCGCGCTGAAGATCATGACGCGCAACTCGCGGATGCCGGAGTCACTGGCCGCTGATCTGGACGCCGAGTGCGCGGCGTGCCTGATGGGCGCCCGTCGCATGGCCGAGCTGTTCGACCGGTACGGCCGCGACACGGTCGAGGCGTGCTTCGACGCGATCATCGACAACACCACCGATACGTTCCGCCGCGAAGTGCTGGCCAAGATCCCCGAGGGCACGTACGTGTGGGAGGACTACGCCGAGCACGACGGCATCGACCCACCCAAGCTGCACACGCAGCGGATCACGCTGACCCGTGAGCCGGACCGGCTCGTGCTCGACTTTTCCGGCACCAGCCCGCAGGCGAAGGGACCGATCAACCACGCCGGCGACTACGCCGACGGGGTGTTCCTGAAGAAGTGGCTGGCTCCCATCCTGCGCAACCTGGCCGATTCGCCGGAGCGGAGTGCGGAGCTCGACGTCAACGAAGGTGTCGTTCCGCTGATCGAGATGCGGTTCCCGCCGCCGGGGACACTGCTGACGCCGATCTTTCCCGCGCCGACCAACGCGCGGACCTTCGTGATCCTGCGCCTGCTGGGTGTGCTCGCCGGTGTGCTGGCCAAGGCCGTCGACGGGCGGATGCCGGCCGACCAGGAAACCATCCGGTACACCGGCGTGTACGGCACGGACGCCGACGGGCAGCCGTACCTCATGCGTGAGGTCCTGGGCGGCGGATCGGGCGGACGTCCCTACGCCGACGGCGAGGACACCATCCACGTCGTTCCGGATTCGCGGAATCTGCCGACCGAGTTCAGCGAGTCGCGGTTCCCCTTCGTCGTCGAGCGGCTGGAACTGGCGGTCGACTCGGGCGGGCCAGGCCGCTACCGGGGTGGGCTCGGCTACGAAAAGCACATCCGGATGCTGCGCGACGCCCACTTCATGTCGATCGCCGACCGGTCCATCCTGTCCTGCTGGGGGGTGGCCGGTGGACGCGCCGGGCGGCCGTTCTCGTTGACCATCGACCCGGGCGGACCGAGGGAGCGGGACGTGGACGCGCTGGCCGACGCCGAGCCGGTCGCCGCCGGCGAGGTGATCAGGATCAGGACGACCGGCGGTGGTGGCTGGGGCGACCCGCTGGACCGCCCGGTCGGCGACGTGCTGCGCGACCTCCGCTGGGGCAAGGTGTCCATAGCCGGCGCCCGGGCGGATTACGGCGTCGTGGTCACCGGCGACGCGGACGACCCGGTGCTGGACGAGCCAGGCACCGCGGCGCTGCGCGACGAGGTGCGCTCGGCTCGCACCGGTAACGCCCCGTTCTTCGACCGCGGACCGGGGTATGCCCGCCTTACCGGTGGTGCCCGGGCGGCCGACGTCGATTTCCTACCCTCGCGCTGATCACTCAATGCCCCCGCTGACTTCGCCACCCCGCGCCGATCATGCAAAAGCGGGGCGACACGCCGTTATGTCTAAGTCGCGCCGTTGCTGGGAAGCCCCGACAATTCGGCGTGTCGCCCCGCTTTTGCATGATCGACGCTGAGGGGGTTGTACCGACGCGAGGGTGGGCTAGTCAGTGGAGGTCTAGTCGGTGGGCCTGACCAGTTGGTAGACCCGGCCGGTGGTCCCCCTCGGACCGGCGGTGTCGGAGGTCAGGACGTAGACCTCGCCGGCCCGGTCCTGACCGAAGCCGAGGATGAAATGGCCGAGGCGGCCACCGGGGCGTCCCTCGACCTCCAGCTCCTCAAGCTTCCACAGTCCCTTGGGCCGCGCCTTGGCGATCATCAACGTGCCGTTCGGCTGCCCGAACGAAGTGCTCCAGTCGCCGAACACATACCGTCCGCTCAGCTGCGGAAGCTCGCTTCCGCGGTAGACCCGGCCGCCCACCACCGCGACGCCCACGCCTCCGGGCACGTTGTTGGCATTGCCGTACTCGACGATCGGGTCGAGAAGCGGATCGCCGAACAGCGGTCC
>Ga0214469_1000425_pt1 | contig 14675 bp, 12 predicted proteins | sample RVTome_10_FD_187340 | JGI IMG/M metagenome (GOLD analysis project Ga0214469, IMG submission 187340) | Soil microbial communities from uranium-contaminated site in the Upper Colorado River Basin, Wyoming, United States - RVT153D57 HiSeq ... | reverse complement strand
CACCATCTCTATCAAACCCTTACCCGGGTCACCCCAGCAGCGCAGAGCTCGGGTTTGTTCGACTGGCTGCGCGCCCTCTACCCGATCTGGGCGGAGATGACGCCTGAACATGTCCGGGTGTCGACCCGGCTCGGTCTGGCCGAGCTCGCATTGAGCGGGTGTACCACCGCCTCGGATCATCAGTACCTGTGGCCGAACGGATCGCGGGTCGACGATCAGATCGAAGGGGCGGCCCCGGTCGGGATCCGCTTCCATGTCTCCCGGGGATCGATGAGCCTTGGCGAGTCGGAGGGCGGGCTCCCCCCGGACTCGGTGGTAGAGCCGGAGGAGCGGATCCTCGAAGACTCGAAGCGGGTGGTCGGCGAGTACCACGACCCGGCACCGGGGGCCATGACCCGGGTCGTCCTCGCTCCCTGCTCGCCATTCACCGTGACCGGCGAGCTGATGACGGCCACGGCCGAACTGGGTCGGGAGCTGGGGGTGACCCTGCACACCCACCTCGCCGAGACCTTCGACGAGGAGGAGTTCTGCATCGAGCATTTCGGAAGGCGACCGGTCGAGTACCTGGAGGATCTGGGCTGGTCCGGGCCTGACGTCTGGTACGCCCACGCCGTCCATGTCGCCGACGACGAGGTCGATCGCATGGGCGGGGCCGGGACGGGCGTGGCCCACTGCCCGACGTCCAACATGCGTCTCGCCTCCGGTCTCGCCCCGGTCAGCAGGTACCTGAAGGCGGGGGTGCGGGTCGGGCTCGGTGTCGACGGGTCGGCCTCGAACGATTCGTCGCACATGATGAGCGAGGTCAGACAAGCTCTGCTCCTCAACCGGCTGGCGGTGTCGCCCGGTCTCGGCTCCGGCCCGCAGATGACCGCCCGGGAGGTGTTGCGGTTGGCCACGGTGGGAGGGGCGCGGGTCCTGGGGCGGGACGACATCGGGAGGCTCGCCCCCGGGCTGGCCGCCGACTTCGTCGCCTACGACCTGAATCGGATCCAGTTCGCCGGTGCCCTTCACGATCCTGTGGCCGCTGTGGTCATGTGCGCCCCGGTCACCGTCGACCACTCCTGGGTGGGGGGCCGCCGCGTGGTCGAGAACCGCCGCCTCGCCAACCTCGACCTCCCACCGTTGCTGGAGGAGCACAACGGGCTGGCAGCCCTCCTCTGAGCGGTGGTGTCTCGCCGAACCTGAGGTTCTACGTCACACATACGCTACGAACTCTCTCCGGTTTGGGGGACGGCCCAGGGTCGTTTCCAAACTCGAGATCATTCGTTGCACATATGCAACGGGGAACCTCAGGTTCGGGGCGGGCAGATTCGGGCGGGCAGGTGCGGGGCGGGGCGGGGAGCCGCTCCGCGGGCACAGCGGTCTCCACAGAACTAACTTCTCCGCCCAGTGGAGATCGTGCACCCGACCTCGATGGATGAGGCACTGGCCGGGATCAGCGAAGGTGTGACCCCCCTGGCCGGGGGCACAGACCTGATGGTCGAGGTCAACTTCGGGCAAATCAGCCCCGAGCGGGTGATGGGTTTGAGGCGATTGGGGGAACTCAAGGAATGGCAGGGGCATCGGATCGGATCCGGTGTCACCTGGAGGCGAATCGAACGTGAAGGCCCACCGGGTCTGGCCGAGGCGGCCCGGACCATCGGCTCGCCGCAGATCAGGAACGTAGGGACCATCGGCGGGAACCTGGGCACCGCCAGTCCCGCCGGTGACGGTCATCCCTTTCTCGCCGCCGTCGACGCCTCCGTCGAGCTTGCCTCCGCAACCGGCACGAGGACAGTTCCCTGGAGCGAGTTCTTCGTCGATGTGAAGAGGACGGCACGGCGGTCAGACGAGCTGATAACGGCGGTGAATCTTCCCGAGCGGCTGCCGGGGCGGCAGGCCTTCGGGAAGATCGGGGTCCGCAACGCGATGGTGATCGCCACGGTGTGCGCCGTGGTGACCAGGTCCGAGGACGGCCGGGTCACCGTCGCCCTCGGCTCAGTGGCACCGACGCCGATCCGGGCTTCCGGCGCCGAGGCGATGATCTCGTCGACGACGAGACCCACCGATGCCGACCTCGCCGAGTTCCAACGTCTCGTCTCCGAGGAGGTCCGACCGATCACCGACCACCGCTCCACGGAGGAATACCGGAGGCATGGGGCCGGGATCCTGGCCCGCCGTCTCCTGGAGAGGTGTCTCCGGTGATCGTCGAGTTCACGATCAACGGGGAACAGGTGAGCGCTCATGTGAGCCATCCGGGGAGCCTCCTCGACCTGCTTCGGGACGATCTGGGTCTCTCCGGCTCGAAAGATGCCTGCGAGCAAGGCGAATGCGGTTCCTGCTCGGTGATCCTCGACGGCGAGCTCGTGTGCTCGTGTCTGGTGATGGCGGCCGACGTGGCCGGTTCGTCGCTGACGACGGTCGAGGGGGTTGGCTCCGGGGATGCATTGCATCCGGTCCAGGAGGCGATGCAGCGGGCCGGTGCGGTCCAATGCGGCTTCTGCACCCCGGGCATCGTGGTGGCCGCGGTCGATCTGTTCGGTCGCAACCCGAGCCCGACCCCACTCGACATAAGAGAGGCGTTGGCCGGGAACATCTGTCGCTGCACCGGCTACGGAGCGATCCTGCGCGCCCTCGAACTAGTCGCCTCGGAGTCGGGAACATGACCACGAGCGTGACCAGACGCAGAGTCACCGAAGGGGTGGTGGGGCAGTCACCGGCTCGACCCGACGGTGTCCCCAAGCTGCGTGGCGAGTTCGAGTTCGCCCAAGACCTGCGGGCCGAAGGGATGTTGTGGGGGGCGACCGTGCGCAGCCCCCACGCCCGGGCCAGGATCGTATCGATCGATGTCGCCCCGGCTCTGGCGGTGGGCGGCGTGCATGCCTGCCTCACCGCCGAGGACGTGCCGGGAAGGGCCACCTTTGGCTTGGAGCATCCGGATCAGCCGGTTCTTGCCGGCGACGAGGTGAATTTCTGGGGTGAGCCGGTGGCCGTCGTCGCGGCCGAGGACGAGGTCACCGCCCGGCGCGCCGCCGGGCTGGTCGAGGTGGTCTACGAGCCCCTGGAGCCACTCACCGATCCTGCCGAGGCCGATCGCCGCGACCAGGTGTTTCGCCGGTTGCAGATACGCCGCGGTGATCAGACGGCGCGGGGAACGGTGGTGGTCGAAGGTCGGTACGAGGTGGGGATGCAGGATCAGGCGCCCCTGGGGACGGAGGCCGGTCTCGCCATCCCTGACGGGCAGGGCGGAGTCGACCTCTATGCCACGAGTCAGTTCGTGCACGTCGACCAGGAGCAGGTGGTGGCGAGCCTGGGGCTGCGCCCGGACCAGGTGCGATCGCACCCCACCGGGATCGGTGGTGCGTTCGGGGCCCGCGAGGACGTCAACCTCCACATCCATCTCTGCATGCTCGCGCTGCACACCGGCCGGCCGGTCAAGATGGTCTACCACCGGTCGGAGTCTTTCGCCGGCCACGTTCACCGGCACCCGGCCTGGCTCAGATACCGTCACGAGGCCGATTCCGATGGCCGGCTGGTGAGAGTCGAGGCCGAGGTCTTGCTCGACGGCGGCGCCTACGCTTCGACCACCTCGGCGGTCCTGGCCAACGCCTCCTACTTCGCGGTCGGGCCATATCGATGCGACTCGGTGGCGGTGGACGGCACCGGCGCCCGAACCAACAACCCGCCCTGCGGGGCGATGAGGGGGTTCGGAGCCGTGCAGGTGTGCTTCGGCTACGAGACCCAGATGGACCGCCTTGCCGAGGCACTTGGGATGGACCCGCTCGACCTCAGGGAGCTCAACGCGCTGGGCACCGGCGACTCGATGCCGACGACGGGTCAGGTGATCGCGACACCGCTCCCCACCGGCGACGTGATCCGGAGTCTTCGGGCCATGCCCCTGCCCGAGCCACAGACCGAGACCCATCACAGCCATCTCCCCGGTGGATCGGGTCTGACCACCGAGCCCGGACAGGTGAGACGGGGCATCGGCTACGCCTTCGGCATCAAGAACCTCGGCTTCTCCGAGGGTGCCGACGACTACGCCCAAGCCCGCATCCGGCTCACCACCTCCGGGGCGGTGGTGGAGACGGCCGCCATCGAGGTAGGACAGGGACTTGTCACCGTGCTCGCCCAGATCGCCAGGAGCGCGCTCGGAGTCTCCCGGGTCGAGGTGACCCACGTCGACACTTCGAAGATCGATTCGGCCGGCTCGACTTCGGCTTCGAGACAGACCCAGGTCTCGGGCGGTGCGGTCCTGGAGGCGGCGACCCGTCTCCGTCGGAAGATCATGTCCGAGCACGACGGCGACGACCTCGACGACGACGGTGTATGGCGGGGGGAGCACCTGGTCGTGCCGTGGCCTTCCTTGGCCGACGCGGGTTGGGCGGAGACCGTGACGTTCCGTCACCCGTCGACCACACAGCCCGATGACGACGGCCAGGGTGTGATCCACGCCGACTTCGCAGTGGCCGGCCACCGGGCCGTGGTCGACGTCGACGTCGAGCTCGGTTTGGTCAAGGTGGTTCGGGTCGACACCGCCCAGGACGTCGGGCTCGCCCTGAACCCGGCTGCGGTGAGGGGGCAGATCGAAGGCGGCATCCTGCAAGGGGTGGGTCTTGCGGTCATGGAGGAGCTCGTGTTGAAGGACGGCGTGATGCTCAACGCCAACTTCACCGACTATCTGCTTCCCACCATCCTCGACGCTCCCGAGGTCGAGGCGTTGCTCATCGAGCATCCCGGCTCATGGGGCCCATTCGGGGCCAAAGGGGTCGGCGAGCCGCCGACGATCTCGTCCACGGCGGCGGTCGTTGCCGCGATCAGGGCCGCTTCGGGCAAGCAGTTGAATCGGGTCCCGGTCCGGCCCCAAGACATCGCGCTGTCATGACCGATCTCATCACACGTCTCCCCAAGACCGAGCTGCACGTGCACGTCGAGGGCACCCTGGAGCCGGAGATGATGTTCCAGATCGCCACCCGCAACGGGCTCATCGTCCCCTTCGAGGACGTCGACGAGGTTCAGGCCGCCTACCAGTTCGGCGATCTCCAGTCGTTCCTCGACATCTACTACCAGGGTGGTCAGGTGCTCCGCACCGCCGAGGACTTCTACGACCTGATGAGCGCCTATCTCGACCGGGCCGCAGCCGACGGGGTCCGCCATGCCGAGATCTTCTTCGACCCTCAGTCCCACACCGGGCGAGGCGTCGGCTTCGAAGTGTTCATGAGAGGGTTCCGCGATGCCATCTCCGATGCCGGCCGTCGGCTCGGGATCAGCGCCGATCTGATCCTGTGCTTTCTGCGCCACCTCTCCGGCAAGGAGGCGCTGGAGACGATCGAGGAGGCCGAGCCGTTCCTCGAGGGCGTCATCGGCGTGGGCATCGACTCCTCCGAGCGGGGACGGCCCCCGGAGCTGTTCGAAGCCGCCTTCGCCCGGGCCCGGGAGCTCGGGCTGCGGGCGGTGGCCCATGCCGGCGAGGAGGGTCCGCCCGAGTATGTGACGGGCGCTCTCGACGTGCTCGGGGCGGAGCGGATCGACCACGGGATCCGAAGCCTGGAGGATCCGGACCTGGTGGCACGACTCCGTCGTGAGGCGATCCCGCTCACCGTGTGCCCGCTGTCCAATGTCGCCCTGAAGGTCGTCGGCGAGCTGTCCGCACATCCTCTCCCGGCCATGATCGATGCGGGGCTGCTCGCGTCGGTCCACTCCGACGACCCCGCCTACTTCGGTGGGTATGTCGGCGACAACTACCGGGATGTGCAGGAAGCGCTCGCTCTCGACGATGCGACCGTGGTCGCCATGGCTCGCAACTCGATCGTGGCGTCGTTCCTCGACGAGACGAGAAAAGCCGAGCTGTTGCGGGAGTTGGAGCAGGTGTCAGCGGGGGACGAGGGCTAGCTGTCGGGACAGGGCGACCAGATGCCCCTTCTCGTCCCAAATCTCGCCGTCCTCCTCCAGGAGCCCGCCGCTGACGACCCGGGTGGTGAAACGAGCGCGCAACCACCCCGGCGCCGGTAGAGCCCGGATGTGAGTGGTCATCTCCAGGGTCGGGGTCCAGGCGAGGGGGAGCCTGGCGTTGAACACAGCGGGAGGGAAGGCGTCGGCGACGAGGAAGAGAGCGAAACGATCGACCGGCTCGTCGTCGTGGAGCCGGAGCCAGCCACGCATCACCGCCTCGCCGCTCGGTCTGCCCGCGATGGGTCCCGCATCGTCGGGATGGAGCCTCTCCTCGAATTGGGCCATCAACGGTGGGGGAAGGGGCGCGTCGACTGCGGGGAGGGCACGGGGACACTGCTCGGGTGGGGGCATCTCCGCGGGCCCCGCCGCGTCGTACAAGGTCTCCCCACCCAATGTCCCCGGCTCGGCGAAGCTGCCCAACAATGTCATGGACTCCTGGTCGGCGGTCATCCGCGCCCTCAAGGTGGAGAAGGTGCGTCCGGTCTTCACCGGCTCCACCGACACCTCGACCGGTCCGGCGGACATCGGCCGGATGAAGTGGGCGGTGAGACTCACCGGCACACGCCCGTCGGCCGCTTCGGACATGGCGCGGGCCGCGATGGACATCAGATAGCCGCCGTTGGCGACACCGAAGATGTCCCAGTCGGGCTGGACCTCGCCGGCAAACACGCCGGGGCCCGTGCGTTTCACGGCGCTGGCCTCGGCGAAGCTCAGAAGATCTCGACCCCATCCGAGGGGGTGACTTCACCGATGATGGTCGCCAACCTCTCACCAAGTCCGGAGACGACATCGCGGGCCCGGCCCGGGTCGACGACGAGGCAGAACCCGATGCCCATGTTGAAGGTGCGGAACATCTCTCTTCGCTCCACACCCCGACTTGCGATCAACTCGAAGATGGGAGGGGGTTCCCAGCTGGAGCTGTCGATCCGGGCGCCAAGTCCGGGTGGGAGCGACCTGGGCAGGTTCTCCACGATGCCGCCCCCGGTGATGTGGGCAGCGGCGTGGACGCCGCCTTCCTCGATCGTGTCGAGGACTGCCGGGCAATAGAGCACCGAAGGCTCCAGCAGCACGTCGAGGTGATCCTCGACGTCGTCTTCGAAGAGCTTGCGGATGAGCGAGAACCCATTGGATCGAAGGTTCGGGGAGAGGAGCCCCACGATCGTGTCGCCGGCGCTGACCCGGTGTGGGCCGATCTCGGCGCCCTCCTCGACGACTCCCAGCGCCGTTGCGGCGAGATCGACTGCATCCGGCTTCATGACCCCGGGATGCTCGGCGGTCTCCCCACCGAGGAGCGGGCTGTCCACCTTCTGACAGGCCTCGGCTATGGAGGCGACGATGGCAGCGTCGCGTTCGGCGTCGAGGGCGCCCACCGCCATGTAGTCGACCAGACCGAGTGGTCGGGCGCCCACCGCGGCGAGATCATCGACGCACATGGCGACCAGGTCGTGGCCCACGCCGCCCCACCGGCCCGAGCGTCGGGCCAGATCCAACTTGGTGCCCACCCCGTCGGTGGTCATCATCAACACGGGTCGGGTGTATCCGTCGGGGACACGAATCCCGGTGGCGAAGCCGCCGAAAGAGCCGGCCACGTTCGGTCCCCAGGTTGAGGTCACGGTCTCTGCGATCCGGGCGACATGACGTTCGGCGCCTTCGAGATCCACACCCGCCGCTTCGTAGGTGGTCATGTCAGGACCGCTCGAGCTGGAACTTGTCGAGGATCTCGGGGACGTCCGTGGGGTATTCCCCGGATAGACATGCGGTGCAGAACCCGGCGTCGGCCACACCTGTGGCGTCGAGAAGACCCTGGAGGGAGAGATAGCCGAGGGAGTCGGCCCCCAGGTGCTCCCGGATCTCTTCGACCTCGAGACGGGCGGCGATCAGGGTCGACCGGTCAGAGGTGTCCATTCCGTAGAAACACGGCCATCGGTACGGCGGTGAGGAGACACGCAGGTGGACCTCGGTGGCGCCGGCGTCCCGCATCATCTGCACCAGCTTCCGGGTGGTCGACCCGCGCACGATCGAGTCGTCGACCATGACCACCCGGTTGCCGCGAAGATTGTCCGGGATCGGATTGAGCTTCAGCCTGATCCCACGGTCGCGCAGACTTTGGCTCGGCTCGATGAAAGTGCGCCCGATGTACCTGTTCTTGACCAGGCCGTCGACGTACGGGATGCCGCTCGCCGCGGCGAACCCTTGGGCCGCGGGCAGCCCGGACTCGGGCACCGGGACCACCACGTCGGCCTCCGCCGGGTGCTCGGCGGCGAGAGCCTCGCCCATCTGGCGCCGGGCCGCATGGATGCCCCGCCCGTACATCTGACTGTCGGGCCGGGCGAAATAGACGAACTCGAACAGGCAGAGCCGGGGGCTGGTCGTCGGAAACGGGTGGTAGCTGTGCACACCGCCGGCGTCGACGACGACCATCTCCCCTGCCTCGACCTCGCGCACGAATCTGGCGCCGACCAGGTCGAGGGCGGCCGTCTCGGAGGCGATGACCCAGCCGCCGTCGGGGAGAGACCCCAGGCACAGAGGGCGGAAGCCGTTGGGGTCGCGCAGCCCCATCACCCGGCCCTGGTCCATGATCACCAGGGAGAAGGCACCCTGCCAGGTCGGAGCCACTTCCATCACCGCCATCTCCAGACCCCGGGAGTCGGATCGCTCGTCGTCGATTGCCCGGGCGATGCCCTCGGCCATGAGGTCGGAGTCGGTGGTGGCGCCGCGGACTCCAAGGCGAGCCGCGATCTCTCGGGTATTGGTCAGGTTCCCGTTGTGACCGAGTGCGATGCTGGTCGTCCCTACCTGACGGTGCGCCGGTTGGGCGTTGGCCCAGCTGTTCGATCCCGTGGTCGAGTAGCGGGTGTGCCCGATCCCGAGATGACCGTCGAGCCCGGCCAGGGCAGGCTCGTCGAAGACCTGGGCGACGAGGCCGAGGTCTTTGAACACGGTGACCGTCTCCCCGTCCGAAGTGGCTATCCCGGCCGACTCCTGGCCACGATGCTGCAGCCCGTACAGACCGAAGTAGATGAGGCTCGAGACGCGTTGGCGCGGGGTGTAAGCGGCGAAGACCCCGCAGGCTTCGCGGGGCCCGTTGGTGAGCAGGACTGCTCCCTCCTCGGTCACACTGTCATCGTAGGTCGGATCCGGTCGCCGACCTATTCAGGGGATGGGCCGGCGTGGAGCAGTCGTCGGTACGATTCGAGCAGTTCCAGGTAGTGACCGACCCCGTTGTCGGCACGCTCGATCTCGGATTCGGTCAACTCTCGAACCGGTTTGGCGGGAATGCCCATGGCCAGGGTCCAAGGGGAGATTTCCTTGCCTTCGGTGAGGATGGAGCCCGAGGCGAGCCAGGCGCCTTCCCCGAGGCGGGAACCGTTGAGGAGTTTGGCGCCGATCCCGATCAGGCACCTGTCTCCCACCTCGGCTCCGTGCACGACGGCGGAGTGACCGACCGTTACCCGTTGCCCGATCAGGCAAGGGGCTTCTTCGTCGCAATGGACCACGACGTTGTCCTGGATGTTGGTCTCCTCCCCGATCTCGATCCGGTCCAGCTCGGCTCTGATCACGACGCCGAAGAGGACGAACACGCGAGCTGCGATGCGCACCTGCCCGTAGACATGGGCGCCGGGGGCGATCAGGGCGCTCGGGTCGATGTCTGGCTGGGGCAGGTGGATGGCGGGCACGGGAACCCGAGAGTAGATCCCCCGCCCCCACGCCGTAGACCTGGCGAGTTATTGCTGGGGCATCTGTGGCCGGAAGACGAAGGCCAGCCCTTCCTCGCTGTTCTGGACGTCCATGACCGCCTCGGCCAGAGGCTCGGCTACCTCGGGATCGACAAAGACCTCGGTCTCACCCTGCTTGGTGACCTGATCGGTTTCCACCGGGCTCTCGACGAACTCGAGACGGACCGCTATGTCGCCGCCCGGCTGGGGACCGCCGGTGAGTCGGGTGCCGTGGCTTTCGGGTATTCCCTCCATCTGGCGGATGCTTTCGAGAGCAGCCGCTGCGTTCTCGGTGACCTGAAGCACGGTTTCCTCCTTCGTTGGACCGTGGTCCCACCCTAGGCAGCCCTCTTGATTGTGCACCCTGCGCCGCCTGATCTGCGCCGGGGGCTCAGCCGAACCGCTCGATGCCCTTCTCCAGCGCCTGGGGGGTGTCGACCGAGAACCAGCTCCGGCCATCTTCTCCCCACCGGCCCCATCGGTCGGGGGTGACGGGGATGAAGGAGACTCGGTCGAGGAGGGTCTGGATCGATCCCCCCGAATCTGCCTCCTCGATGGCCTGGGCCGCGATCTGCTTGGGAAAGATCGCACAGGTCACTTGGCGCATCCCCTCTTCGTCGACGGGGACAACCGGTAGGTCGGAGTCGATGGAGGCGAGCCTGCGCAAGGTCTCCGCCCGGACGAAGGCATTGTCCACCGCCACCACCAGTGCTCGATCCTCGGTCATTCGACTGAGAGCGGTGGCCAGCCCTGCCAGCGGGCCTGTCCCGGGTGTCTGGTCAGGCCAGGACTCGTACCCCTCCCTATGCCCGCCCAGGACCACGACCCGATCGGCCACCTCGGCCAGAGCCGAGGCCACGCGATCCATGAGCGTGCGCCCCGCCACCGAAACATCGGCCTTGTCCACCCCCATGCGCAGACTGCGACCACCGGCGAGGACGGCGCCGAGAAGTGTCATGAGATCAGGCTAGGTCCCGAGGCGACGATCGGTCAGTCGCCGAGGACGATGCCCAGGCTGCGGGCGGAGTCGACCCAGGGGTGTTCGAGGGGGACATACTTGGTGATCCCGGCGATCTCCTTGAGGGGTACCGGCTCGGCCGACTGGCCACGGGCGGCAACCAGGACACCATGCACACCGTCGGCGATGTACGAGGCGGCTGCGGTGCCCAGCCTCGTGGCGAGGAGTCGGTCCGCAGGCGAGGGTGTCCCGCCCCGTTGCACATGGCCGAGGATGGTCACCCTGGATTCGAGACCGGTGGCCTGCTCCAGCGCATTCGCCAGCTTTTCGGTTCGCGCTCCCTTCGCCAGCGCGGCGAGCTGCTCCTTGAGCTCGCGCCGGGTGTCCCCCTCCGCCGTCTCCAGTTGGGCGAGGATCGAGGCGCGTGCCGCGGCGTCTGTCTTGGAGTAGGCCCCTTCGGCCACGGCCACGATGGAGAAGGCGCTACCCGCCGCCTTCCGAGCCTGGATCGAGGCGGCGACGGCCTCGATGTCGTAGGGGATCTCGGGGATCAGGATCACGTCGGCGCCACCGGCCAGACCGGCGCCGAGGGCAAGCCAGCCCACCTCGTGGCCCATGATCTCGGCGAGGATGATCCGGTGATGGGAGTGGGCGGTCGAGTGGAGCCGGTCGATGGCGTCGGTGGCGATGCCCATCGCGGTGTCGAATCCGAAGGTGACGTCGGTTCCGGTCACGTCGTTGTCGATGGTCTTGGGCAGCGCCAGCACTTTGATCCCGACATCCTCGAGCTTGAGCGCGTTGCGCATGGTGCCGTCGCCCCCGAGGACCACCAATGCCTCGAGGTCGTGCTGTTCGACCACGTCGCGCATCAACGTGCGCATGTCCATCTTCTTGCCGTCGCCCATCTGCATCTTGTCGACCTTGGCCCGGCTGGTGCCGAGGACGGTCCCGCCCTTGGTGAGGATCCCGGAGAGCGAGTCGGAGTCGAAGCGAACGAACCGGTTCTGCATCAGCCCGAGGAAACCGTCTCTGAATCCGATCACATGCATGCCGTAGGCGCGCTGAGCCGCCTTGCCCACCGCTCGAATGGCGGCGTTCAACCCCGGGCTGTCGCCCCCTGCGGTGAGTATCCCGATGCTTCTGGCCACGACAGGATGCTACGGCCTCGCCGCCCCGTGTCCCAAGCCGGCGGGGCGTCCCCCGAACCTGAGGTTCTGCGTTGCATATATGCAACGAATCGCCTCCAGTTTCCGATCCGACTCTGGCGGCGTCGCCAACCCGAGAGGGTTCGTTGCATATGCGTTACGTGGAACCTCAGGTTCGGGGCGGGGGGGTGTGCCTTCAGGCCCCCACCATCCGGCGCGGGATGGCGTCGCGGTGGGTTTGGGCGAGCAGGTCAAGGGGGATGGGCTGCGACCGGCCCAGGGTCAGGGTCCGCCCGCCGATCACTCCGATCCGGCGAGCCGGCCCCTTCGGGAGATCGACCGAACCCGGAGCGAAGACGGCGATGAAGCGATGCGGGTCCTCGGAGAACAGGAGACCGGTGTCGATGTCTTCGATGGTCGCCCCTACACCGGCGGCGATGCACACCTCGGCCACGGCAACTGCCAGGCCGCCGTCGGAGATGTCGTGGAGCACCGGCACCGAATGAGCCAGCTTGGCGGCTATGGCGATCACTCGCTTCGCCATCTCCGGGTCGGGGACGGTGGGTCGTCCGGTCAAAGAGCCGTGCATCACCCGCTGGGCGGCGGACCCGGCCAGGTTGGGGCTGGGTATCTGGCCGATCTCCCAGATCTCCATGCCCTCGGCGGCCCGGGACAGACGGGGCGGAGGGTTCGGCATCGGGTCGGCGAGCCCGAGCATCCCCATCACCGGAGTCGGGTGGATATCCTCGCCGTCGGTCTCGTTGTAGAAAGAGACATTCCCTCCCACGACCGGGACGCCGAGCGCCTCGCAGGCCTCGGAGATCCCCTCCACACTCTCCCGGAACTGCCACATCACCTCCGGCTTCTCCGGGTTGCCGAAGTTGAGGTTGTCGACGACCGCCATCGGCCTGGCCCCGGTGACCGCCACGTTGAGACCCGCCTCGTAGACGAGACGGGCAGCGCCCACCCTGGGGTCGAGAAGACAGAGACGACCGTTACCGTCGGTGGAGACGGCCAGGGCCTTGTCCGTTCCCCGGACCCGAATCAGGCTCCCGTCGCCTCCAGGCCCGAGCACGGTGTTGAGGAAGAGCATGTGGTCGTATTGCTCGTGGACCCATGATGTCGATGCCAGGGCCGGGTCGTCGAGAAGCCGGAGCAGGACCGCGGAGGCTTCCTCCTCGATCGGATGGGCAGGGTTGGCCCACATCCGGTCGATCCAGTCCGGTCGGCGTATCGGCCGGTCATAGAGCGGAGCGTCGTCGGCGAGAGAGGCGGCCGGGACCTCGGCGACCACCTGCCCTTCGTGGCGGACGGTCAGGGTCTCCCCGGCCCGCACCACCCCGACCACGGCCGACTCGATCTCCCACTTCGAGGCGACGGCAAGTACCTCCTCCACCATATCGGGGGCGACGAAGGCCATCATCCGCTCCTGGGATTCGGACATGAGGAGCTCCGGAGCAGTCATCCCGCTCTCGCGGACATGGACGGAGTCGAGGTCGACATCGATGCCTACACCCGCCCGTCCGGCGGGCTCCGATGTGGCGCAGGAGAGGCCGGCTGCGCCGAGGTCCTGGACCCCGACCACCAGACCCTTCTCGTACAGCTCGAGACAGGCCTCGATCAGCTTCTTCTCCTCGAAGGGGTCGCCTACCTGGACACTGGGCCGCTTCTCCTGGGATTCGTCGTCGAAGGATGCGGAGGCGAGGACCGATGCACCCCCGATGCCGTCCCGGCCGGTGGCCCTCCCCAGCAGTATCGCCACCGTCCCCGGCGAGCCTGCGGTGCCGAGCACCAACTGGTCCCGGCGCAGGATGCCGAGGCACATCACGTTGACCAGCGGGTTTCCCGAGTAGCACGGGTCGAACTCGACCTCCCCGCCTACGGTCGGGACCCCCACCGCGTTCCCGTATCCGGCTATCCCCGAGACCACCCCGTTGAACAGATAGCGGTTCTTGGGATCGTCGAGCGGGCCGAACCGAATCTGATCCCAGAGGGCGATTGGGCGCGCCCCCATCGTGAATACGTCCCTGAGGATTCCCCCCACCCCGGTGGCCGCCCCCTGATAGGGCTCGACGAACGAGGGGTGGTTGTGGCTCTCGATGCGCAATGCGGCCAGCCAACCGTCGCCGATGTCGACCACACCGGCGTTCTCCCCGGGCCCAACCACGACCCAGGGGGCGTCGGTGGGGAATCTGCGGAGATGGGCCCGCGACGACTTGTAGGAACAGTGCTCGGACCACATGACCGAATACATGGCCAACTCGGCGGGTCGGGGCTCCCTCCCCAAAAGGCCCAACACCGAATCGTATTCCTCGTCGGTCATGCCCAGCCGGAGATGGAGGGGCTGGGTGGTGGTGGTCATGCCGGGATCAGCGAGTGGAGGAACCCCTCGAGGAGGACGCGCCCGTCACTCGACCCGAGGAGCTCGTCGACCCCGCGCTCCGGGTGGGGCATGATCCCGACCACGTTCCCGCCTTCGTTGGCGACGGCCGCCGCGGACTGCTGTGAACCGTTGGGGTCGTCGACGTAGCGAAGGGCCACTCGCCCGGTGTGACTCGGGTCGACCCAGTTGCCCTCGTAGGAGTTGAGCGGGATTCGGAGCCGCTGACCGATCTCGGCGGCGCCGGTGAGCACGGTGCCGGTGTCGGTCACCTCCAAGTCGACGAATCGGCAGATGAAGGCCAGGTCACGATTGGCGATCAGGGCTCCGGGCAGCAGACCCGCCTCGCACAGGACCTGGAACCCGTTGCAGATCCCGAGCACCGGCCTTCCCTGATCGGCCATACGCTCGATCTCGGTCATCACCGGGGAGAAACGCGCAATGGCCCCGGTGCGGAGGTAGTCACCGTGGGCGAATCCCCCGGGCAGCACCACACCCTCGAACCCGGACAGGTCTGTCTCCCGGTGCCAGACCAGCTCGGCTTC
>Ga0214469_1000424_pt1 | contig 14696 bp, 15 predicted proteins | sample RVTome_10_FD_187340 | JGI IMG/M metagenome (GOLD analysis project Ga0214469, IMG submission 187340) | Soil microbial communities from uranium-contaminated site in the Upper Colorado River Basin, Wyoming, United States - RVT153D57 HiSeq ... | reverse complement strand
CCGCGATCCGATCTGCGGCGACGGTACGTACGACGGGCGGCACTACGTGCTCTGCACCGCCGGGGAGACGCCTGGACAGGGCCTGGTCGTCGCCCTGCACGGCCGCGGATCGTCAGGCGCCGAGATGCGGGCCGTCACCGAGCTCGACCGACACGCGGCCCAAGCGGGACTGGCGGTGGTGTATCCCGACGCACTCGTCGATGGATGGGGTGACGACACCTTCGCCTCGCCGACCCGGCCTGGCGGCGCCGAGGACGTCGTGTTCCTGGAGGCGTTGGTCCGCGAGCTCCAGGCTGAGCCGCGGATCGACGAGGGGCCGATCGGTGCCGTGGGCTTCTCGAACGGCGCCAGCATGGCGCTGCGCTACGCGTCGGAGCGCCCCGACGGAGTACGAGCAGTGGTGTCGGTGGCGGGACAGCTGCCCCGGGACCCGGCGATCCGGCCTTCTGGTCGGGTGCCGCTGCTGGCGGTGTACGGGACAGCAGACCCGCTCCGACCCTACGAGACGGGGATCCCCATGGGGCCGGGGCGTCGACCCGGCGATCCCACCCCAACGCTCCCGACCTCCCTCACCATCGCCGCATTCGTCGCGGTCGCTGGGGGCTCGGCCGAGCACCGGGCGACGGTAGAGACCGACGCCGATCCCGCCGACGGCACGCGGCTGCGGACCGAACGCTGGACGGACGATGACGGCACGGTGGCGGTTCTGCGGACGATCGTCGAGGGTGGCCACACGTGGCCGTCGTCGCGCGGTCAGTTCAGCGGCGGCGGCTTCGGTGCGACGTCACGGGAGATCGACGCCAGCGCCGAGGCGATCGCCTTCCTGATCGACCCCGACGATGGAGGCCGGCGACTCAGGCAGTGACTCGGAAGTCCGCGATCGTCCCCCACGCGGCTCTGGCGAGCTCGGCGACCTGATCAGGACGGCTCGACGTCGATCAGCTGCGTCAAGCGCAGCGAGTTGCCCGACACGTCGCGGAAGCCGGCATCGATGCCGTAGGGGCGCTTCTCGGGGGTGTCGGTGAACTCGACGCCGCGAGCGACCAGGTCCTCGTAGGTGGCTTGGCAGTCGTCGGTGGTGAGGAACACCGTGCTGGTGAACCCCTTGGCGGTGAGCGTTCGGACCTGCTCGGTGGTCTCCTCGTCCATCAGCGGCGGGCCGGGGACGGCCATCAGCACGATCGAGACGTCGGGTTGCCCCACCGGGCCCACGGTCAGCCACCGGAAGTCCATCTCGGGCAGGGTCACGTCGGCGCGGACCTCCATGCCGACCTTCTCGGTGTAGAACGCCAGGGCCTCGTCCTGGTCGTGCACCCACAGCTGGGCGTTGGCGATGCGCAGCATCGTGTCCTCCTGGTCGTGATCGACCCTCGTCGATCGAGGGATCCGTTCTCAACCAGGGACGGTACGGACCACCGGCTCAGTCGTCTTCTCGAAACGTGCGGTGTCGGGGGCGGCCGTTGGCCCGCAGCACGCAGCCGGGCACCATCGCCCACGCCGCCGCCGGCGGGAAGCTGGCGCGGTAGGCCGTTGGCGTCTTGCCGTACATGCGCCCGAAGCTCGTGGTGAAGGATCCCACGCTGGTCAGACCGACGGACACGCACACGTCGGCCACCGACCAGTCGGTCGTGCGCAGCAGCGCAGCTGCCCGCTCGAGCCGCCGGGTGAGCAGGTACTGGTGGGGCGACTCGCCGAACGCGCCGCGGAACTCACGGCTGAAATGCGCGGCCGACAGGTGTGCCGCCCGGGCCATGTCGGCCACCGTCAGCGGGTAGGCGTAGCGGCGATCGGCCAGGTCCTTCGCCCGCACCAGATGCCGGGCCGGCGGTTGTTCGACCAGCACCGAGTACCTCCTCCGCTGTGCGCCCGATGGCGGGATCCGTCCTGGACATGATGCCGACTCGGCGGCCGTCCCCCACATCGGGCGGCGCGCGATGAGTTTCGGGTTGATGCCCGGTCTGTAGGTATGAGATGTGCGGTCGATCCGACGCCAGGAGGCGATCATGTTCGCAACGACCAAGGCCTTCAGCGGCTTTTCCGTAGACGACCTAGCCGCGGCTCGCCAGTTCTACGGCGAGACGTTGGGACTCCGAGTGTCCGAGGACAACGGCCTGCTCACACTGCACATCGCCGGCGACCGCGACACCCTCGTGTACCCCAAGCCCAACCACGCGCCGGCCACGTTCACGATCCTCAACTTTCCGGTCGATGACATCGACGTGGCGGTCGACGAGCTGACCCAGCGAGGCGTCGCGTTCGAGCGCTACGAGGGGATGGAGCAGGACGAGAAGGGCATCGACCGCAGCGGTGACGGTCCACCGATCGCGTGGTTCACCGACCCTGCCGGGAACATCTGCTCCGTGCTCCAGCTGGCCTAGCCGCCGGGCGATCGTCTCCGTCGCTGCACGCCATGAGCCGGCGAGCATGGATCGCGTTCGCCGCCGTCTCCGTGATCTGGGGAGTTCCGTACCTCTTCATCAAGGTCGCAGTGGACGACGGCGTGCCGCCCGCCTTCCTGGCCTGGGTGCGGGTCGTGATCGGCGCCGGCGTGCTGGTCGGCCTGGCCTGGCGGGCGGGCATCCTGCGCACGGTGCGTGACCGGATGCGGTGGCTCGCCGTGTTCGCCGTTGTCGAGATCGTCGTGCCGTTCCCGCTCATCGCCGCGGGTGAGCAACACATCGACTCGTCGATGGCCGCCATCATCATCGCCACGGCGCCGCTGTTCGTGGCGCTGATCGCCCTGCGTTTCGACGCCACCGAGCGGGCCCGAGGCCGGCGCCTCATCGGGCTCCTCGTCGGGCTGGGCGGCGTGGTTGCCCTCGTCGGCGTCGACATCACCGGGGACGCCGACGAGCTGCTCGGCGCAGCGGCGCTCGTCGCCGCGGCCCTCGGCTACGCCATCGGGCCCATGATCCTGAAGAGGCACCTCGCCGACCTCGACCAGCGTGCCGTGATGGGCGCCGGCCTGGTCGTCGCGGCCGTGCTGCTGGCACCGGGCGCCGCCCTCGATCCGCCCGACGCAATGCCCTCCGCCTCCGCGCTCGTGGCGCTGGCCGTGCTCGGCCTGGTGTGCACCGCGGCGGGGCTCGTGGTCTACGGCATGCTGGTCGCCGAGGCGGGTGCCGGCAGGGCGCTCGTCATCACCTATGTGAACCCCGTCGTGGCCGTCGCGCTCGGGGTCGCCTTCCTCGGGGAGCGCCCCGGGCCCGGCGCACTCGTCGGCCTCGCGCTCATCCTCGCGGGGTCGTGGCTTGCCACCACCTCTCCGAGCGGGCCCGAAGACGACACCGTCGTCGGGGCGCGCCCGCCCGATCTCATCGATGCCGCCTGAGCCCCCGCGCGCGGCCGCGCGACACCACGACGTCAGGCGTCTGGTTTGCTGCCGAACTCGGCTCGCACGCCGAGCAGGCGCACCGGGCGGGTGTGCTCGAACCGCTCCAACACGGTCAGGGCCGCCAGCGCGATCTCGCCGGGGTCGCTCGTCGGCGCGTGGAGGGTGATGCTGCGGGTGTGGGTGAAGACCAAAGCGTGTCGCCAGCTCGGCGGGGTCGGCCCTCGCCAGCTCGGCAACCGTCGTGATGCCGGCGTGCGTCAGCTTCCGGGCGGTCTTGGGGCCGATCCCCCACAGGGCCTCGGTCGACCGACCGGCCATGACGCTCCACCAGTTGTGCCAGGTCAGTCGGTATATCCCCGCCGGCTTGGCGAAGCCCGTGGCCAGCTTGGCCCGCAGTTTGTTGTCGCCGATGCCGACCGTCCGACCGGCGGGCGATCTCGACCGCGGCGAGGAACTCGTCGAGATCGACGTGCAGTACCCACCAGTCCCGCTCGACCACCTCGGACACGGGGTCAGTATGCGGGCGCTACGGCGACGGGAGTTCCGTTCAAGTGCGGCCGTCGTCGGTTGTCGGGTAGCCGGCCGCGGTCCAGGCGCTCATCCCGCCGAGGACGTTGACGACGTCGACATCGGTGCGGGCGTCGATCAGGCTGGCCGAGACGGAGGACCGGTAGCCGGATCCGCACGCGACGGCCAGGGTTCGGCCGGTGCGGGGAACGTCGTCGAGGCGTTGCGGCAGTTCGGCGCCGGTGATGAACGTGGCGCCCTCGACATGGCCGTCGGCCCATTCGCCGGGCTGGCGGACGTCGAGCAGGTCGACGTCGCCGTCGGCGAGGCGGCGCCTGAGCTCGTGGGCGGTGATCTGGGGGAGCCGCTCGAGGTCGAGCGCCGCGGTACGCCAGGCCAGCATCCCACCGGCTAGCCATCCGACCGGCAGCTGGTAGCCGATGCGCAGCAGGTCCCAGGTGACGGGCCACAGGTCGGCCGGAGAGTCGAGGACCAGGACGACGGCGGCGTCCTCGTCGAGCACCGTCCCCGCCCAGGTAGCGAAGGCGGCGCCCTGCCCGACGTTCAGCGCGCCCGGGATGTGCCCGCCGCCGAACGCCTCGGGCGTGCGGGTGTCGAGCACGGTGGTGCCGTCGCGCATTGCGCGGCGTACGGCGTCGGGCTCGAGCGCCGGCGGTTCTCCCAGCACGCCGAGCGGGGCGACGCCGGCAAGGTTCTGGCGTCGCATCCGCTTCCAGTAGGGAGGCACCGCCGGCAGGTTGTCCAGGCGCAGGCACTGCTCGACGAACTCGGCCTTGGACGAGACCGTGGCCAGGATGTCGTTCGTGCGCCGCTCGTAACCGACGGTGGTGGACAGGCGACTGCCGATGTTCCCGCCGCACAGCGACCCGGCGACGTGGGTGGGGAACACCTCCACGTGGTCGGGCAGCCCGAGGATCTTCGTCTGGATCGTGCGGCAGAACTCCTTGGCCGCGGCCTCGGCCTGGTCGCGGCCGCCGAGCAGGTCGGGGCGGGCAAGATCCCCGACGAGCAACGCCCCACCCGACAGCAGCATCGCCGGCACGTCGACCGACGCCGACCGGTCGTAGACGAGCAGGCTGATGTGCTCAGGCGTGTGCCCGGGAGTGTGCAGCACCTCGAAGCCCACCTCGCCCAGCTCGAACTGCTCGCCATCACGAAGCGGTCGATGGTCGAAGCCGACCTCGCCCGCCGAGGAGGCCAGCAGTTCAACACCGTCACGCTCAGCCACCTCGGTCAGGCCGGACAGGTAGTCGTTGTGCCCGTGGGAGTCGAGCGCGTAGCGGATCCGCAGGCCCTGCCCCCGCGCCACGTCGAAGTAGTCCGAGACGTCGCGCTGCGGGTCGAACACCAACGCCTCACCGGCCTCCTCGGACCCGACCAGGTAGGAGGCATGCCCCAAGCCCCGCACGTAGAACTGCTCGAAGAACACCTGCCTCCTCCCTTCAGCGGACGCCCGAACCGGCCGGGAACGCCGAAGCCCGCCCTGGCAGCATGACAACAACCTACGAGCTGGAGGACGGCGGGCAGTGCGGGGTTCCGCGCTGCCGTGGGCGAGCTCGTACTCGGATCCACTCGGACGACCCGTTGCTACGCCTCGGTAACATCGGGCCGTCCCCCAGGGCACCGCGGGCCGATGATCTACTCCTTCGCCGATTTCGAGCTGGACACGTCGTGCTTCGAGTTGCGTCGTGGCGACACGGGCGAGTCGATCGCCGTGGAGCCCCAGGTCTTCGACGTGCTCCACTTCCTCGTGGGGCACGCCGACCGGGTGGTCACCAAGAACGAGCTGCTCGACGAGGTGTGGGGCACCCGGTTCGTCACCGAGTCGGCACTGACCTCCCGCATCAAGGACGCCCGCAAGGCGGTGGGCGACAACGGGCGGGCACAGAAGGTGCTCCGCACAGTGCACGGACGCGGCTACCGGTTCGTCGCCGCCGTCGTCGAGCGACCGGAGGGCGGGCTAGAGGCAACCCGTCCCGCCGGTCCCTCGCCTCCCGCCACCACTGACCGGCCCCGGCTGCTGGAGCGCGGCCACCAGCTCGCCACGCTCACGGCCTGTCTCGATGCGGCGAGGTCCGAATCCACGGGTACGGCCGTGTTCATCGCCGGCGAGGCCGGCCTCGGGAAGACGACGCTGGTCCACGCCTTCACCGACGTGGCCGCGGGTCAGGACGTCCGGATGCTGGTCGGCGCCTGTGACGACCTGGTCACGCCCAGGACGCTGGGGCCCCTGCGAGACATCGCCCGCGAGCTGGGTGGGCGGCTCGCGGACGCCCTCGCCGAGGGCGCCGACGTCGAGGAGATCTTCGCGGCCCTGCCCGAGGTCCTCGCCCAAGAGCCCACGGTGCTGGTCATCGAGGACCTCCACTGGGCCGACGACGCCACCCTCGATGTCGTCCGCTTCCTTACCCGCCGGATCACGACGTTGCCCACCGTGCTCGTCGTCACCTACCGCGACGAGGACATCGTTGCCGGCCACCGCTTGCGCGGGGTGCTGGGCAACCTGAGCGGCGCATCGAACCGCCGCATCGCCCTGGCCCCTCTGTCGCTGGACGCCGTGACGGTGCTGGTCGGCGACGTCGGTCTGCCCGCGCATGAGCTGCACGCCGTAACCCGCGGGAACCCGTTCTTCGTCAGCGAGGTGCTCGCCGCGCGCGACCTGAGCGTCCCGCCCACCGTGCGCGACGCGGTCCTCGGCCGCGTCGACGCACTCAGCCCCGCTGCCAGACGGCTCCTCCAGCACGCGGCGGTCATCCCGTCGCGGGCCGAGCGCTGGCTCCTCGCCGAACTGGTGCCCGATGCCCATCTCGCCACTGCGGAGGCGGAGCAGGCCGGCGTCCTCGGCGGGGACGAGGGCCACGTCTGGTTCCGCCACGAGCTGGCTCGCCAAGCGGTGGAGGAGTCACTCAGCATCGCTGGGCGCATCCGGGCCAACCAGGAGGTCCTCGACGTGCTCGCCGGCCACGACGCGCCGGATCCCGCCCGCCTCGTCCACCACGCCGAACGGGCGGGCGACACCGGCGCCGTGATCGCCCACGCCCCGGCGGCCGCCCACGAGGCGATCCGCCTCGGCTCCTACTCGCAGGCCATCCACCACCTCGAACTGCTCCTCGCCCGGACGGACCAGCTCGACGACCGGACCGTCGCCGTCGCCACCAGCCAGCTCGCCTACGCCTTCTACATGGTCAACCGCTTCGCCGATTCGGCCCACCACGGCCGTCGGGGGGTGGCGGCGGCCGAGGCGGTGGGCGATCCCGTGGTGCTCGCCGACGCACTCCGCTGGCTCTCGAGAACGCTCTACTGGTCCGACGGGCCCCGTGCCGCGACCGCGGCCCTCGAACGAGCGATCCCGTTGCTCGAGCAGCTGGGCGACGAGGCCCGCCTGGCGACCGCCCACGCCGATCTGGCCCGGGCCCACAGCGACCTGGTGACCGTCGGGCCCGTTGCCGAGCCCGATCCGGCGGTGGTCGAGCACGCGGCGCGGTCCCTCGAACTGGCAGAGCACCTGGGCCACACATACCTCCGCTGCCATGCCCTCCAGTACCGCGGCACCGGGCGCCTCGCCCTCGGCGACGCGGGCGGGGCAGACGACGTCGCCCTCGCCGTCGAGCTCGCCGAGCTCGACCCTCGCGATGAGCTGCCCGCCCGCGCCTGCGTGAACGCCTCCGGCGGCAGCTTCCGGGCCGGACGCCTCGACGACGCCGAGCGCTACGCGCTGCTCGGGCTCGCGCGGGCGACCGGCGGCGAGTTCAGCGCGGGCGCCTACCGCCTCGAGCTCACGCTGCAGGGGGTGCACCTCAGCCGCGGCGAGTGGGGCGAGGCCGAGGCCGGCCTGCGAACGCTCGTCGCGTGGCCCGGAGAGCCCGGAATCATGCGCCCGTTGGCCGCGTCCCTGCTCGTCCGCCTGCTGGCGCGGCAGGCGCGCCACGAGGAGGCGGCCGACCTGCTGCGTGATGCTGTGGCCGGCACATCGGGTTCGTCCGAGATCGCCGTGGTGGGCCCCGTTGCCGCCGCCGCGCTCGAGGCGGCGTGGCTCGCCGGGCGCGCCGCGGTCATGCCCGACCTTGCCGCCCCCACCCTGGCGCTCGCCGCCGAGCTCCGGCATCGCACAACCGAGGCCGAGCTTGCCCGCTACCTGCAGCGGGCCGGGCACCAGGTGGCTGCACTGCCGGAGGGGGTTGGGCCGTGGGCGCCGGCCCTCGCCGGAAGGTGGCAGGAGGCAGCCGACGGCTGGGCGGCGCTCGGCTGCCGCTACGAGCGAGCCGTCGAACTGGCGCTGGCGCCCCACCCTGACGCTCGGTCGCAGGGCCGCCGGGAGCTAGAGGCGCTCGGCGCAGCCGGCGCGCTCGCCGCCATCACCTGACGGCTGCCAGCTGACAGCCGTGACGTGCCACCACGCGGAGCACGTCGCCGCCGGCCCAGGCGGCCAAGAGTGCGTTCGAGCGCGCTACCTGCGCTCTCGCTCCAACTCCGCTTGTACGTCGGCGTCGGTCACGGGCCGCCGGACGAACACATCCCAGGCGTGGAGGACGAGTCCGATGCCCCAACCGCCGAGCAGCCACGCCGGCCAGAAGTACCCGGCTCCGGTGGCCGCCCACACAAGGACCAGGAACGCGTTGACGACGACGTAGGCGACGGCATGCGAACCGAACTCGCGGCGCTCGGTGACACGCTTGCGCGCCCGGGCCCACTCCTCCGGTTCATGATCGATGGTCGCGTGTGTCATGGCTCGAGGGTGCGCCGGCAGCCGCCGTTGGGCCAGGGCACAACGTCACGTCGTAGCGCACCGAATGACGCCCCGTGGATCGGCTAGACCTGTCCGAGGGGTGGTGCGGTGCCCGATCAGGTGGCGCAGGTACTCGATGCGGTAGCCGAGCTCACCGACCCGCTCCTGGACGAGCTGGCGATGCTCGTGCGGATCCCGAGCGTGAGCGGCAGCGATGCCGAGAACGACGCCCAGGCGCACGTCGCCGGGCGCCTTGCCGCCGCCGGCCTGGACGTCGACCACTGGCCGATCGACCTCGCCGCCCTGAGCGCACATCCCGACTTCCCGGGCACGGAGGTCGAGCGACGCGAGGCGTGGGGCCTCGTCGGCCGGTTGCCCGGTGCCGGCGACGGGGCGACGCTGATGCTGAACGGCCACGTTGACGTGGTACCAGTGGGCGATCCGGACATGTGGACCGGGCCGCCGTTCTCCGCCGACATCCGGGCCGGACGTCTCCATGGCCGCGGCAGCTGCGACATGAAGGCCGGGCTGATCGCGTCCCTGTGGGCGGTACAGGCGCTGCGCATGGCCCGCGTCCGGTTGCGCGGTGACGTGGTGCTGGCGTCGGTCCAGGGTGAGGAGGACGGTGGTCTCGGCACGTTCGCCACGCTGCAGCGCGGCTGGCGAGCTGACGCGTGCGTGATCGCCGAGCCGACCGAGCTCGACGTGGTGCCCGCGAACTCAGGCGCGCTCACCTTCCGCCTCCGCATCCGCGGCCGGGCCACGCATGCGGCCCGGCGCACCGAGGGCGTGAGCGTGATCGAGAAGTTCTGGCCGGTCTGGCAGGCGCTGGCCGAGCTCGAACGCCGCCGCCACGAATCGGTTGACCCACTCGTCGCCCGATGGCCGCTCGCCCATCCCCTGTCGATCGGTCAGATCCGCGCCGGCGACTGGGTGTCGTCGGTCCCCGACCTGCTCGTCGCCGAGGGGCGGCTCGGGGTGGCCATCGGCGAGTCGACCGATCACGCGCGCGCCGACCTGGAGGGCGCCCTCGCGGATGCCTGCGAGCGCGACGTGTGGCTGCGCGAGCACCCCGTCGAGGTCGAGTGGTGGGGCGGACAGTTCGCATCGGGCCGCATCACTCCGGAAAGCGACCTCGTGGACCGGGTGCAGGCCGCCCACCGCGTCGCCGCCGACGGTCGCCCGCACGGCGTCTACGGCGCCCCGTACGGCAGCGACCTCCGGCTGCTCACCGGCCTTGCCGGCATTCCGACGCTCCAATACGGGCCCGGAGACGCCCGACTGGCCCACGGCCCGGACGAAGCCGTGCCGTTGGCCGACGTCGTCACAACCGCACGCACCCTCGCCCTCGTCGCGCTCGACGTCTGCGGCGCACGCTGAACAGCGGGGGCGGACCCGCCGCCGACAGCGCGTCCGCAAGGTCGCTCAATCGCTGAGCTTCGTGCCAGGTCTGTGGCGCGTCAGGAGCGCGACTGCGCCGCTGGCGACCACCGAGGCGGCGGCACCACCGCTCCACCAGTGCTGCGGAAGCTCGGTCAGGCCGGTACCGAGGTCGTTGACCGTGTAGCCGAACAGGACGAGCGAGACCGCCAGCGAGACGCTGGCAAAGGTGTGCAGCGGGCGGCGCATCGGAGCCTCCACATGTCCGCGGACGGCGAGGAGCAACACATCGAGAGTGTCGGCCAGGGGGCGGGGCGAGCGGTCCAGCAGCGCGAGCAGCTCCTGGCCGTAGCGGCCACGTGTTCGTGCAGGAAGCATCCGGACAGCGAGCCGCCCTAGCCACCGGCTCATGCGAACGCGGCTCCGGCGCGGCGCAGGACGGCGGTCATCGAGCTGAGCTCGTCTCGGAGAGCCCGCCGGCCCGCAGCCGTGATCTCGTACGGGCGCCGGCGATCCTCACCAGGTAGTGCCTTGATCAAGCCATCACGTTCCAGCGATCCGATCGCGCCGTACAGCGTGCCGGGACCGAGACGGTTCCGGGCGAAGCCTTCGATGTCCTGCTGGATCGCATAGCCGTGCTTTGGACCGTCGCTGAGACTTGCGAGGACGAGCAGGCGTCGGTCGGCCACGGCACCAGACTACTACGTCAGACGTAGTAACGATGGGCTGAGTACCGGGCTTGGCCGGCGACGAGCTCACGAGCGGCGCCATCTACGAGTGTTTCGAACCCTGTAATCGCCGCACGGGGGCGATTCGTGGGATCGTGCGGATTGATCACCGCATGGCAGAGACGCGCATCCCTCCGAGCCCCCCGTCGAGCTCCCGAGCAGAGCGGGCCGCCGCAGTGCGCTCCCTCCCGACCCGGCTCGTCGGTCGTGTCACGACGGCCGAGTGGTTCATCGGAGGCCTTGTCGCCGCCATGATGCTCGTGCTCGTCGTGCTCGAACCCGACATCCTCGAGGCGCCGGTCGAGAACCCGAGAACGATCCTGTTCACGGTCGGGGGCACGATCGCCGCGGTGGTTGCCCTGGTCGCCATGCTCTGGTTCAACGTCCCCGCGATCCTCCGCATCCCTGTGTTGTGGGTGCCGTTCGCCATCGTGAGCTGGTGGCTGATCTCCCCCTTCTTCCTCGACGACGTCGTCGAGGAGGAGTTCTCGACCTCGATCGCCACCCAGCTCGACGAGGGCGAGGAATCGACGACCCCCGACCCCACGGTCGGCTCACCCGGTGCTGCCTCACCAGACGCCGCCGGGTCCGACCACTCGGTCGAGGCCGACCCGGCGGAGGAGCCGGTTGCGGAGCCGGCCGTGCCCGTGCTGCTCGGTGCCGGGCAATTCGTCGGCCTCGCCGGACACTCGGGCACGGGTGACGCCGGCATCTTCCGGAACCCCGACGGGTCCTACGTCCTCCGGTTCGAGAACTTCGACATCGAGAACGGCCCCGACCTCGAGGTCTACCTGGTGCCCGGCGCCGACCGGACGACGCTCGACCCTGGCTCGATCCACCTCGGCCACCTCAAGGGCAACGTCGGGGACCAGACCTACGACCTGCCTCCCGGGACCGATCTCGTCCCGGGTCCGTACACCGCGCTCGTCTGGTGCGAGGCGTTCACAGTCGAGTTCGTCGGAGCGACGCTGGCGATCAGCTGAGCGGAGGCCTCCAGCAGCGGCGGCGGGGCGGTCGGTCCCGGAGCGCTTGGCTTCAACGAGTGCATCGACTATCGTCGATGATCGATGAGCGTCGGTCGAGGCTCTGCCGAGGTGTGGGCGAGCTGGTTTCGCGCGTTGGGTGATGCGTCGCGGGTCTTGATCCTCAACCAGCTGGCGCTGGCTAGGCGTCCGATGACGGTGGGCGAGATCGTCGCCGCAGTGGACGTCGGACAGTCGACGGTGTCGCATCACCTCAAGCTGCTCGCCGAAACGGGGTTCGTGCTGGTCGAGCGGCGCGGCAACGCCAGCTTGTACCGGGTCAACGAACGCTGCCTCGAGGTCTTTCCGTCAGCGGCCGAGGTCGTCATGGGCCAGCTGCCTCGCTACGACCCGAACCCGGCGGCGTGCCTGGCGCCATGGCAATGCGACGACGACGGCCGAGTCGATCGCACCGAGCGCGACGGCCCGGCCCGCCGAGGAAAGGCGACGAGATGACGGACAACGACGCGCTGATGGACAACCTGAAGGCCCACTACGGGGCCGCCGCACGCAAGGCTGCGACCGGGGCAGCGGTGATCGACGACCGCGGCGGCGCCGCGATCGACGCCTGCTGCGGCCCGGTGGCGCACGACTCGATCGAGACGTTCGGCGCCGGGCTGTACGACACGGCCGACCTGACCGAGCTGCCGGCCGAGGCCGTCGCCGGAAGCATCGGTTGTGCGAACCCGGTCGCCCTGGCCTGCCTCGAGCCGGGCGAAGACGTCTTGGATCTCGGTTCCGGCGGAGGGATCGATGTGCTGCTCTCGGCTCGCCGAGTCGGTCCCGGGGGCCGCGCCTACGGGGTGGACATGACCGCCGAGATGCTGGAGCTGGCCCGAGCCAACCAGCTCCGGGCCGGGGTCGACAACGCCGAGTTCCTCGAAGGCCGCATCGAGGCGGTCCCCCTGCCCGACCTGAGTGTGGACGTGGTGGTGTCGAACTGCGTGATCAATCTCTCCGCCGACAAGGACGCGGTCTTCGCCGAAGCGCACCGGGTGCTGCGCCCCGGCGGCCGGCTCGCGGTCGCCGATGTCGTGGCGGACCGGGAACCCGACGCTGAGCTGCTCGCAGACGACGTGGGGTGGGCGGCGTGCATCGCCGGTGCTGTCACCCGTGACCGCTACCGGGCACAACTCGAAGGTGCCGGGTTCACCGACGTCGAGATCGTCGACAGCCACCTGGTAGCCGAGGGGTTCTGGTCGGTGTTCGCTCGCGCGAGGAAGCCAGCCGAGCCCGACAACGCCCAGTAGATCGCTACTAGTTGACTCAATAATCACTGATGTAGTTCAGTGGCGCGGTAGTGATTGGAACGAGGGCGGCCTCGCTTGCCGGCCCCCGTCAGGAGGCGCACGATGCCGGATCTCGACTCGCTCAACCCCGACCAGCAGTTGGCCCTGAAGACCGCCGCTCGCAACCTGAAGGATCAGTTCACGGGCACCTTCTCGGTCGAGACGATCGAGCTGTTCCTGCAAACGAGCTACGACCAGTTCGCGGGTCGGGCGAAGTTCACGAACTTCTTGCCGTTGATGGCGGAGCGCTTCGCGCGCCAGCGCCTCAGCGCCCTGGCCCGAGTGGAGGGCAAGCACGACGACGGGGTGCCGATCGTGTTGTTCCTGTGCGTGCACAACGCGGGGCGGTCTCAGATGGCGCTGGGGTGGTTCAACCACCTCGCCGGCGACAGGGCCATCGCCTGGTCGGGTGGATCAGAACCCAGCACGGAGATCAATCCTGCTGTCGTCGAGGCGATGCGCGAGAAGGGCATCGACATTGCCGGCGAGTTCCCCAAGCCCTGGACAAACGAGATCCTGCGGGCGGCGGATGTTGTCGTGACCATGGGTTGCGGGGACGCGTGTCCGATCTTCCCCGGCAAGCGCTACGAGGATTGGGAGCTCGACGACCCCGAGGGCGAGCACGTCGGGGCCGTGCGGCCGATTCGTGACGAGATCCACGCGCGTGTCCGTGGCCTCCTCGCCAGCGTCGAGGTGCCGGTCGGCTGATCGCCTCGGCTCCCGACCGACGCCGGTGGTGCACTCACCATCTGACTCCAGCCCGGTTGACTCAACAGGCGTTGACTCATACCTTCGACCCCGTGGACCCAGCGACCGAGGCCCGGGCGGCGCTGCACGCGGCCCTGGGTGAGCCGGCACGGTTGGCGATCGTCGAGGAACTTGCCATCTCGGATCGCGCCCCTTCGGTGCTGTCGGCCCGGTTCGGTCTGCCGGGCAACCTGCTGGCGCACCATCTCGACGTCCTCGAACGGGTCGGCCTCATCGAGCGGCACGTGTCCGCAGGCGATCGTCGGCGCCGCTACGTGCGTCTGCGCCGCCACGTGCTGCGGGACACGGCGCTCGGCACCACGCGTCGGCGGGCTGGGCGGGCCTTGTTCGTGTGCACGCAGAACTCGGCCCGCTCGCAGCTCGCCGCCGCACTGTGGCGCGAACGGACGGGTGGGCCAGCGTCCAGCGCCGGCACCCACCCGGCAAGGCGGGTGCACCCCGGCGCCGTCGCCGCCGCGCGTCGGGCCGGCCTCGACCTGAGCGGCGCCCATCCCCGAGTCCTCGAACCCGACGACCTCGACGTCGATCTGGTGGTCACTGTGTGTGACCGGGCCCACGAGGAGCTCGACCCGCCCGAGGCTTGGCTGCACTGGTCGGTCCCGGACCCGGTCGAGGCCGGCACCCGGCACGCGTTCGACGCCACCCTTGCCGAATTGGACGATCGGGTCCGGGGGCTGATCACCAGCCTCGATGGCCCCGCCGCGATGTGACCGCCACCCACGATCACACCGCCACCGGCCGTCCCGGCCCGGCCGACCTCGCTCAGGAGCGCCCGCCTCGCGGTCCAGTGGTTCCGCCGCTCGGGCGCCGCTTGACCGCGGAGTTCACCGGGACCGCCTTCCTGGTCGCGGGCGTGGTCGGGTCGGGGATCATGGCCGAGCGGCTCACCGACGATCCAGGCCTGCGGCTCCTGCAGAACGC
>Ga0214469_1000423_pt1 | contig 14705 bp, 13 predicted proteins | sample RVTome_10_FD_187340 | JGI IMG/M metagenome (GOLD analysis project Ga0214469, IMG submission 187340) | Soil microbial communities from uranium-contaminated site in the Upper Colorado River Basin, Wyoming, United States - RVT153D57 HiSeq ... | reverse complement strand
ATTGAGGCTGAGACCACCGAGCAGGCCCTGCGATCGACGAAGTGGAACGGCCGGCTCCTCGTCGTCGGGTTTGCGGCCGGGGGCATCCCCTCGGTCCCCCTCAACCTCCCCCTCCTCAAGGGCAACTCCATCGTCGGTGTCTTCTGGGGCAGGTTCACCCAAGAGGAGCCGGAGCGGCACCGGGCGAACTTCAGCAAGATCATCGAGTGGACGGCCGAGGGAAAGATCGCGCCGATCATCCAGAGGAAATACAGCCTCGACGACGCGAAGGCAGCTCTCCAGTGGGTCGCTGATCGCAAGGCCGTGGGCCGGATCGTCGTCAATCCGTGAAGGACTTCGCCGTGATCGGCGGTGGCATTGCGGGAATTTCTGCCGCAGCCCACCTGTCAGCCCACGGTGCGGTGACCCTGCTGGAGATGGAGGCGAGCCTCGCCTACCACACCTCGGGACGGTCTGCCGCAATGCTGGTCGAGAACTACGGGTCGGACGGTGCCAGGCCATTGGTGAAAGCGGCACGGCCCTTTCTCGAGAGCCCGCCGCCCGGTTCGGTGGACAACCCCTTGCTCTCGGACCGAGCAGTCATGTGGGTCTCCGGCCCCGGAACCTTGGCAACACTGGAGGAGCGCTATACAGAGGCCCGGGAACGCGGCGCCGCCTGCAAACTGCTCGCTCCGGCGGAGGTCGTCGAGCAGGTACCGGTGGTGCGCCAAGACTGGCTTGAAGGTGGGTTGTACGAGCCCTCGGGAGCCGACATCGATGTGGCCGGGCTGCACCAGGCTTTCGTCCGAATCGCCAGGGATCACGATGCTGAGATCTTGACGAGCTCGCCGGTGACCCGGATCGACCGCGACGGCGAGGGCTGGTTGATCCAATCTGGCGACCGAGCGCTCAGGGCGCGAACCATGGTCAACGCGGCCGGAGCGTGGGGCGACCACATCGCAGTCATGGCCGGGGTCGACCCGATCGGTCTGCAGCCGATGCGCCGTACTGCATTCATGGTCCCGGGAAGCGAGCAGTCGTCGGCTTGGCCGATGGTCGTAGAGGCGAGAGAACGGTTCTACTTCCGACCCGATGGCATCCAGTTCCTCTGCTCGCTGGCCGAAGAGGTTCCCTCGGAACCGACCGACGCCAGGCCTCGAATGGAAGACGTCGCCCTGGCCATTCAGCGGATCAACGATGCAACGACATTCGACATTCGCGCGGTCAACTCACAGTGGGCCGGGCTGCGCACGTTTGCTCCCGACCGCGAGCTCGTCATAGGGGAGGACCCCACATCCCCGGGTTTCCATTGGCTGGTGGGCCAGGGGGGCATAGGGATTCAGACCTCTCCCGCCTACGGTCGGCTGCTCGCCTCTCTGGCCACAGGAGCTGAGTTGCCTGGGCACTTCGCCGAGGTCGGGGTAGACCCCGAGCGCACCTCACCTGCCCGATTCCGCGTGCGCTGATCAATTCACCCTCATCGGCCACCGCCGGGTGCCAGAATGGCGAATCCTTTGGACATCCCGGTAGTCGTCGACGCCCTCTCCAAGACCTTCAAGGTCCCGGTTCGCGAAGCCGGGTTGGGTCAATCGGTGATGAGCCTCTTCAAACGTGAGTTCCGGGACGTGGAGGCTGTGAAGGAGATCCGATTCACCCTCGACGCCGGAGAGATCGTGGGCTTCCTGGGTCCCAATGGAGCGGGGAAAACCACCACGATCAAGATGCTGACCGGGCTCCTCTTTCCCACCGCCGGGACGGCGAGAGTGCTGGGCCACGAGCCTTGGCGTCGGGAGAAGGAGTTGCTGCGTCGAATCGCCCTCGTCATGGGACAACGCAACAACCTCGCCTGGGATCTACCCGCGGTCGATTCGTTCGAGCTCAACAAGGCGATCTACGGGATTCCCGAAGACGTGTTCCAGAAGCGCAAGGGCGAGTACATCGAGATCCTCGATGTCGCCGACATCGCCACCAAGCCGATACGCAATCTCTCGCTCGGTGAGCGTATGAAGATGGAGATCGTCGCCGCCTTGCTCCATGGTCCCGAGGTGCTGTTCCTCGACGAGCCCACCATCGGCCTCGACGTCACGATGCAGCGTCGTCTCCGTCAGTTCATCCTCGACTACAACGCACAGAACGGTGCCACCGTCCTGCTGACGAGCCATTACATGGCGGACGTTTCCGCGATGGTCTCCAGGGTGGTCGTGATCGATCACGGCTCCATCCTCTACGACGGGCCGCTGGCGGGTCTCTCCGACCGCTTCTCGGCCCACAAGACGATCCGCGTAGAGGCGACCGACCTTCCCGAAGACCTGGGTCAGCTAGGGCGGGTTCTCGAGCGCAACCCGGCACGAGCATCCATCGAGGTGCGGCGCGAAGACGTCTCGACGGTGGCCGGCCACCTACTCGCGGTGGCGACCGTGACCGACCTCGCCATCGAGGAAACACCCCTGGAGGACGTGATCGACCGCGTCTTTACAAGCGAAAGTGGCGGAAGTGACGACACCCAGAACTGAGTTCAGCCTGGTGCGCTACTACCGCGCCGGGATGCGCATCGGATTCCAGAGGGAGATCCAATACCGGGTGCGCGCCTTTCTGATGCTGTTCGGCTTCATGATCGAGCCCACCATCTACCTCGTCGTCTGGACCAGCGTCGCCGACGCCCAGGGCGGGGAGATCGCCGGTCTGACCACCGGGACACTGGCGGCGTACTACATAGTGTGGACCCTGGTCCGGGTTTACAACCTCGCTTACGCACCGGACGCATGGGAGTGGAGGATCCGCGAGGGAAGGCTGAACGAGTTCCTCTCACAACCCATCCATCCGTTTCATCGCGACTTCACCTTCTTCGCAGGTGCCAAATTCGTCTGGACGCTCGCCTGGATCCCCGTCGCCGTGTTTCTCACGCTCATCTTCGATCCGGTGTTCGACTGGGCGGTCATCAACGTGGTCGGGTTCGTGATCGCTCTCTGGGGCGGTTTCATCGTCAGGTTCCTCATGCTCTACGCACTCGGGATGATCAATTTCTGGACCACGCGGGGCTCGGCGATCTTTGGCATCTTCATCGCTTCTGAGCTGGTGCTGTCCGGACGCCTCGTGCCGCTGGAGCTCATGCCTCAGTGGATCAGCGACATCGCAGCCTGGCTCCCCTTCAAGTGGACCTTCCAGTTCCCCATCGACACCTTCATCGGTCGGCTCTCCCCACAGGAGATCGTCTCTGGCATCGGGTTCCAGGCGTTCTGGAGCATCGTGCTCGGCCTGGTGTTCGTGCTGGTCTGGAATCGGGCAATACGGAGATACGGGGCGGTGGGGAATTGAGCCGACCGGCCGGCCCGATCCACCTCGCACGGCTCCATTTCAAGCTGGGGACGCTAAACGAGCTGCAGTATCGGGTGAATTTCTGGGTGCAACTGCTCAACTCGGCGCTCAACCTGGCGACAGGGCTAATTGCCATCGCGGTCGTCTACAACCAGACCGACAGTCTCGGTGGATGGACGTCCGGTCAGCTGCTGGCGGTGCTGGGAGTGCATGTCCTCATCGGCGGCTTCCTCAAGACCTTCGTGGTGCCCAACATGTGGTCGCTCATTCGGGACGTGCAGGAGGGGACCCTCGACTACACACTCACCAGACCCGTCGACTCGCAGCTGATCGTGAGCATCCGTCAGATCAACATATGGAGCCTCATCGACGTGGCGCTCGGTGTCGGGGTGGTGGCATGGGCCGTGACCGACATCCAGGCTGACCCGTCGGCCGGAGATCTGATCGCTTTCTTCGTCGCCCTGCTGTGCGGAGCCGCCATCGTCTACGCGATCTGGCTCACTGCGGTGACGATCGCCTTCAAGGCCGTGGACATCGGCGATCTCATGCAGATCCTCAATGGCGTCTACGAGGCCGGTCGCTGGCCGGTCACGATCTATCCCCTATGGCTCCGAGGATCGCTCACCGTCGTGATACCACTCGCCTTTGCCATCACGGTCCCCGCAGAGATCATCAGTGAGCGGATCGAGGGATGGTGGCTGATCGCCGCTCTGGGTGTCGCCTCCGCCGCCCTGGCGGTGAGTCGCCTGATCTGGAAGTGGGGAATCCGCAACTACTCCGGAGCCTCGGCATGACAAGCCCGGTCAGAACCCGGCCCCGCGGCGCTCCAGGAAGTCGGCCAGAGGTGTCGGCATCGTGGCCGTGCGCGAGCCCCAGTCGTATACGACTGCCGTCCTCGCGAGACGGTCGTGCCAGGCCTGACGTTGCGGGTTGAAGACCACCCCCAAGAGCCCTACTCCGAGTAGGAGGAGGCTGAGTGGGAAAGCCAGGACTCGAATCAGGGGCTGCCGCGGCGCCATGGCGGCGTGCCCGTCCGCACTCACCACGCGCAGGCCAAGGATCGTCTTCCCGATGGTCTTGCCGAACACGGCGTAGCTCACCCACAGGTAGACGAAGCTGAACAGGAGAAGGGCGGTCCCGTAGACGAGCCCCGAGGTTCGCGGCATCGCGAAGCCTGGTGCGACGAGACCTACAACGAAGACCAGAGCAGCCACCAGCAACGTGAACCCAAAGCTCACCACCGCGCCATCGATGATCACGGCCAGGAGCCGGGTCAATGGCCCGCCGTAGCGCCCGGTCCTGATTCCCTCCTTGTCCTCGCGATGCTCCTCGACCCATTCGACGAGGCGGCCAGGGCCCTCCGGGTAGTTGGCGGGCTCGCGGCCGATGAGGCGGTTGCATGCGCGAAAGACGATCTCGTCGAGGCCGACCAGGGGACGCCGGAAGAAGTCGAGCGCCGAGCCGGTCAGATGACTGGTGCTCTCGACGACGATCTCGGGGATCCCGGCCCTGTCGACCAGGGCTTCGACGTCAACCCGCTCCATGAGAGCATCGACGTCCACCCGTTCCATGAGGGCATTCACATCGACCCGCTCCAGCAGCCGGTTCAAGTCGACTCTGTCGAGAAGTGCCTCGACATCGACCCGATCGAGGAGCTGGTTGACGTCGACCTTCGCGAGCAGGCCGTCGACATCGACATGATCGAGCACAACGTTCGGATCGACGATTTCGAGCATGCGGTCGCTGGCTCCCGACGCCATGCGGCCGAACAGACCCCGACTCCCGTCTCTGGCTACCCTCGCCATGGAGGAGACGGTACTTACCCGGTCACGGCACCGGTGGAGGCTGAGCCGACGAGCCGGGCGTACTTGGCCAGCGCACCCGTGGGATATCGGGGATCTCTCGGCTTCCAGTTCTTGCGTCGCCTGGCCAAGGTCTCGTCGTCCACCACCACTTCGAGCTCTCGCGCCTTCACGTCCACCCTGATCGTGTCTCCCTCCTCGACCAAGCCGATGGGACCGCCAACCTCCGACTCCGGGGCAACGTGGCCTATGCACAGACCGGTGGTGCCCCCGGAGAAGCGCCCGTCGGTGATGAGAAGCACATCGTTGCCGAGGCCGGCACCCTTGATGGCGGCCGTGATCTGAAGCATCTCACGCATTCCCGGTCCACCTCTGGGCCCTTCGGTCCTGATCACCACCACGTCGCCGGGCTCGATCCGATGGTCGAACAGGGCGGCGAGTGCGTCCTGCTCGCCATCGAAGACGCGCGCCGGGCCCTCCCGACGCTCCAACTCGATCCCGGCGAGTTTGACCACGGCGCCGTCGGGGGCGAGATTGCCGCGCAGGATGGCGATGCCTCCCTCTGGTGCGAGGGGCTGGCTGAACGGCCGGATGACCTCATCCCCCTCAGGTGGCCGCACGTCGGCGAGATTCTCGGCCATCGTCCTCCCGGTGACCGTCAGCGTGTCGCCGTGGAGGAGGCCCTCGTCGAGCAGGGCCTTGAGGACGCTGGGCACGCCGCCCACGGTGTCGAGGTCCACCATGTGGAACCTGCCGAACGGCTTGAGGTCTCCGACGTGAGGGGTCCTCCTGGAGATCCTGTCGAAGTCCTCCAACTCGATGTCGATGCCTGCCTCGTGGGCGATCGCCATCAGGTGGAGCACGGCGTTGGTCGAGCCGCCGAGTGCCATGACGGTGGTCATGGCGTTCTCGAAGGCGGGCCTGGTCATTATGTCGCGGGCCGTGGTCCCGGCTTCGATCAACGCCATCACGGCCTCCCCCGACCTCCGGGCGTACTCGCGAAGACGCGGGTCGATGGCGGGCACTGCCGCAGAACCGGGAAGGGAGATGCCGATCGCCTCGCCCACCGATGCCATCGTGTTTGCAGTGAACATCCCGGCGCAGGAGCCCGCACCCGGGCAGGCCGACTTCTCGATCTCGGTCAACTCGTCGCGGGTGATGCGACCCTCCGACTCGGCCCCGATGCCCTCGAACACATCGACGATGGAGATGTCCCGGTCCCGATACCGTCCCGGGAGACTCGATCCTCCGTACAGGAACACGGCAGGGAGGTCCATGCGGGCGGCGGCCATCATCATCCCGGGCAGTGACTTGTCACATCCGGCGATCGAGACCATCGCGTCGAATCGCTCGGCGTGCATCACCAGCTCCACAGAGTCGGCGATGACCTCACGCGAGACCAGCGAGGCGCGCATTCCCTCGTGGCCCATCGAGATCCCGTCCGAGACAGCGATGGTGGAAAACACCAGCCCCACTCCCCCGGCCCCGGCCACTCCGGCTTTGGCGTGCCCAGAGAGCTCGGGACCGGTGACATTGCACGGGGTGACCTCGTTGCCCGCCGATACCACTCCTACCTGGGGCTTTGCGAAGTCATCGTCGGTCAGGCCAACTGCTCTGAGCATGGCTCGGGCGGCTGCCTTGGCCGGCCCCTCGGTCACGTCTGTCGATCTCGACTTGGTCGTCATCGCCGGGATCCTACGGCTCCGTTTGTCCGCGTCGACGCGAAACGACAACAATCCAGCCAATGGCCACCATCTACTACGACCGTGATTGCGACCCCGACCTGATCAAGCGGAGCAAGGTCGCCGTGATCGGATACGGGAGTCAGGGGCATGCCCATGCCCGCAACCTCTTGGACTCAGGTGTGGATGTGGTTGTGGGGCTCCGCCCGGGCTCGCTCAGCGCCGACGAAGCCGAATCGGCCGGGCTAACCGTGCGCCCGGTCGCCGAGGCGGTGGCCGCCGCCAACGTCGTGATGATGCTCGTCCCCGACCAGGTCATGGCCGCAGTCTTTCACGAGAACGTCGCACCCCATCTCGAGGAGGGTGACACCCTGCTCTTTGCCCACGGCTTCAACGTCCATTTCGGCGAGATCGTGGCGCCGGAAGGGATCGATGTCGCCATGATCGCTCCCAAGGGCCCAGGGCATCTGGTCCGACGCACCTACGAAGAAGGCTCCGGCACCCCGTGTCTGCTCGCGGTGCACCAGGACGCCACCGGCAATGCCAGGGACCTGGCCCTGTCGTACGCGTGGGCGATCGGCGGTGGACGGGCCGGCATCCTCGAGACCACCTTCAAAGAGGAGACCGAGACCGACCTATTCGGCGAGCAGGTCATCCTCTGTGGGGGTGTGGCCGAGTTGATCAAGGCATCCTTCGAGACCCTCGTCGAGGCCGGCTATCAGCCAGAGTCCGCATATTTCGAGACCCTCCACGAGCTGAAGCTGATCGTAGACCTCCTCTACGAGGGCGGGCTCTCCTGGATGCGCTACTCGGTGTCCGACACCGCTGAGTACGGGGACTACACGAGAGGCAACCGCATCGTCACCGACGCCACCCGCGAGGAGATGAAGAAGGTCCTGTCCGAGATCCAGTCCGGTGCCTTCGCAAACGAATGGCTGGCCCAGGCCCGGGAAGGGGCACCGTTCCTCCACGAACAGCGGGCCGCCAACCGCGCCCACCAAATCGAGGAGGTCGGCGCAGAGTTGCGCGGCCTCATGCCCTTTCTCGACACCAAGAACGCCCCCTGACCCCCTTTTGTGAAGCGAAAACGCGCCGTGAGAGCGTTTTCCCTTCACAGAACGGTTCAATGTCTTGACATAGACGACCGATAACGGCAATACTCACGGGAGCCAGATGAAGATGACGTACCTCACCGCCGACCTCGTACTCCTTATCGAGTAGCGCGCGCAGTCGACCCTGCGTGCGCTGAACCCTCCCTCTCGGGGGGTTTTTTAGTGCCCGAAGAATCACACATGACACAAAAGCCATACACCGGATCGCATTCATTGCTCCAGAGCCTCGAGCACGAGGGCGTGGAGACGATCTTTGGTGTGCCAGGCGGGGCGATCCTCCCCGCATACGATCCTCTGCTCGACAGTCCAATACGTCATGTGTTGGCCCGTCATGAGCAAGGGGCCGGCCATATGGCCGAGGGCTACGCGATGGCGACCAGCAGGGTGGGTGTGGCTATGGCCACCTCCGGGCCAGGGGCAACCAACCTCATCACACCCCTCCAGAATGCAAAGATGGACTCGACTCCGCTGGTCGCCATCACGGGCCAGGTGGGCACTGCCGCAATCGGCAGTGACGCCTTCCAGGAGGCCTACACCACAGGTCTCGCGATGCACTGCACCAAGCACTCCTATCTGGTGACCGACGCCGACGAAATCCCCGACGTCGTCCACGAGGCATTCCACATCGCCTCCACGGGACGGCCGGGGCCAGTCCTGGTCGACATCCCCAAGGACGTGCTCAATCAGCACACGACATGGTCACCTCCTACTCTGGCCGGTCTCCCCGGCTACAAGCCACCGTCTTCACAAGGGCACCCGCGCCAGATCAAGGCGGCGGTCGAGCTCATCGAGTCCGCTCAACGTCCCGTGCTCTATGTCGGCGGTGGCGTCATCCGCTCCGGCGCAACCGCCGAGCTGCTGGCCTTCGCGGAGGCGGCCAACGTCCCCGTCGTCACCACCCTCATGGCCCGGGGTGCTTTCCCGGACCAACATCCCCTGGCACTGGGGATGCCGGGCATGCATGGCACCTACACCGCCACCACGGCCATCCAGAATTCAGACGTCCTCGTTGCCCTCGGTGCCCGTTTCGACGACAGGGTGACCGGCGACGTCGCCTCCTTCGCCCCCCGTGCCCGGGTCATCCACGTAGATGTCGACCCGGCCGAGATCGGCAAGGTGCGCAATCCCGAGATCCCAATCGTCGGAGACGCCCGCCTGGTCATCCAGGCCCTCTTGGCCCGGCTGATAGCCGACCGCGCGGAAGCCGCGGCACCCACTCGCGCAGAGTGGCTCCACCAACTCGGTATCTGGAAAGAGAGCAAGCCCCTCTCCTACGAGCAGCCGGAGGACGGGCCGATAAAGACCCAGTTCTTCATCTCGCGCCTCCATGCCGCCACCAACGGGGAGGCGATCGTTGCCTCCGGTGTCGGCCAGCACCAGATGTGGGCTTCACAGTTCTGGAGCTTCAACCGCCCCGGCACCTGGATCAACTCCGGGGGGCTGGGAACGATGGGCTTCGCAGTCCCGGCCGCCATCGGCGCCAAGGCGGCCCGGCCGGACGAGCTGGTGTTCGCTCTCGACGGCGACGGCTGTTTCCAGATGACGTTCCAGGAGCTCATCACAGCCACCACCGAGGAAATCCCTGTGAAGGTGGTGGTTTTCAACAACGGTGGGTACGGGATGGTCAAGCAGTGGCAGAACCTCTTCTACGGCGGCCGCATCTCCGCCAGCGACCTGGGAACGTCTGTCCCCGACTACCCCAAGCTCGCCGAGGCGATGGGGTGTGTCGGGCTGCAGGTCGAGCATCCCGACGAGGTGGATGCCGCCATCGACAAGATGGTTGCTGTCGACGATCGCCCCGTCGTGCTCGAAGTCGTGTCCGATCTCGACGAGATGTGCTTTCCGATGGTGCCGGCGGGTGGCTCCAACGACCACATCGTCATGGGACGAGAAGACCTTTGAGCCAGCACACGTTGTCAGTGATCGTGGAGGACAAGCCGGGCGTCCTGTCCCGGGTGGCATCGATGTTCTCCAATCGCGGGTTCAACATCCACTCACTCGCCGTGGGCCCGACCCACGTGGCGGGCCGCTCCCACATCACCGTCGTCGTCGACGCACCCGAGCTCGAGCAGCTCAAGAAGCAACTGCACAAACTGGTCAATGTCATCAAGGTGACCGAGTTGGACCGCGTCGACGCCCTGGAGAGCGAGGTGATGATCGCCCGAATCTCGTGCGACCCGGTGAACCGGGGAGAGATCGGCGACACGGCCGGGTTGTTCGGAGCGCGGATGGTCGACCTTGCCCCGAACTCCATCACTTTCGAAATGGCCGGGACCCCCGAGCACCTCGCCTCATTCGTCGACCACATGAAGCCATACGGCGTCATCGACCTCGTGAAGTCGGGACGCGTCGCCATGAAGAAGATTTCCGACGTAGCGCGCATAGCGGTAGGCCAAGCGTGAGACATCGGGATAGCCAGGACCAGGACGAAAGAAACTGAAATGACACGGACAATCACCTTCGACAACTCCATGCAGGACGGCGACCAGCGCGCCGCCTTCAAGAGCGCTTTGGACGATATGGGGGTCACCTTCACGTCGTCGTCATCGTTCGAGCGGGCCTTCTCACGCACGAAGGAGGCGGCAGGGCGCAACGGCGAAGTGAGAGGCGACAGGCTCCAGGCCATTTTCGACGAGGTCGAATCGGGCATGGAGATCTTCCGGGGTGTGGCCGATTCCTACAAATGACTGAGCATCGGATCGCCGTCGTCTCCGGCGACGGCACCGGTCCGGAGGTGATCGCCGAGGCGGTGAAGGTCATCGAGACGACTGCCGAGCTCTTTGGGTTCGAGCTAGAGCTGACGCCCTTCGACATCGGCGGTGAGCGCTACCTGCGCACCGGCGAGACACTTCCCGGCGACGTACTCGAGCACCTGCGCGAGTCCGACGCGATCCTGTTCGGCGCGGTGGGCCATCCCGAAGTGGAGCCCGGGGTACTCGAACAGGACATCCTGCTCAGACTGCGCCGCGAGCTCGACCAATACATCAATCTGCGCCCGGTCAAGCTCCATGACGGCGTCCGCTCGCCCATCGCCGACGTGACACCCGACGACGTCGACTTCATCGTGGTTCGCGAGAACAGTGAGGGCCTCTACGTCGGCAAGGGCAGCTTCACTGCCAAAGGCTCGCCATTCGAGGTGGCCGTCCAGGAGTCGGTCAACACGCGGTTCGGCGTCGAGCGGTGCGTTCGTTACGCCTTCGAACTGGCGATGACCCGCCCCCGGCGCCATGTGACTCTCTGTGGCAAGACCAACGTCCTCGAATATGCCTGGGACCTCTGGATGAGGGTCTTCAGCGATGTTGCCGCGGATTTCCCCGAGGTGGAGACGAGTTATGCCCATGTGGACGCGGCCTGTCTCTGGATGGTCGAGGACCCGGGACGGTTCGATGTCATAGTCACCGACAACATGTTCGGCGACATCATCACCGATCTGGCAGCCGCCATACAGGGCGGGTTGGGAATCGCCTCCGGCGGCAATGTCAACCCAACGGGAGTCTCGATGTTCGAGCCGATCGGAGGCACTGCGCCAGGATTCGAGGGAACAGGGCAGATAAACCCACTCGCGGCCATCGGGGCGGCCGCCATGATGCTTCGTCACCTGGGCGAGACCGCGGCGTCCAACGCCATCGAGACCTCAGTGGCTTCCATCGCCGGAGAGCTTCCGTCTCTCCGCGCTGGTGAGATGGGAGCCACTACCGCCGAGGTTGGAGATCGGGTGGCAGCGCTGGTTCGGGAGACGGTCGAGGTCTCCGCGTGACCCACAGGACTCTTTTCGACAAGATCTGGGACGACCACGTCGTGACTGGCGACGACCCTGCTCTCCTCTATGTCGACTTGCACCTCGTCCACGAGGTCACATCGCCGCAAGCCTTCGCCGGCTTGGAGCATGCCGGGCGCCATGTGAGGAGACCTGACCTGACAGTGGCCACTGTGGACCATGCCATCCCGACCATGGCCCGCTCTTTGGGGATACGCGACCCACAGTCGAAGAAGCAGGTGGACACGCTCGGGGCCAACACCGAGAGGCATGGCATCACCTTCTTCGGCCTCGACGATCCCCGGCAGGGCATAGTCCACGTCGTGGGCCCGGAAAACGGTTACACCCAACCCGGCAAGGTGATCGTCTGCGGTGACAGCCACACGTCCACCCACGGCGCCTTCGGTGCTCTGGCATTCGGGATCGGCACCTCCGAGGTCGAGCACGTCCTGGCGACACAGACCCTATGGCAGAAGCGACCGAGGACGATGGCGGTCGAGTTCGACGGGTCCCTCCCCCCCGGAGTGACCGCCAAGGACTTGATCCTCGGGATGATCTCCCAATTGGGAGTGGGAGGTGGTCAGGGCCACGTCATCGAGTACCGCGGCGAGGCCATCAGCCGACTCTCGATGGAGGAGCGGATGACCGTGTGCAACATGTCCATCGAGGGCGGGGCGCGCGCAGGCTTGATCGCTCCGGACGAGACGACCTTCGAGTACCTCGAAGGGCGGCCCCAGGCACCCGGAGGCGCCGACTGGGACGCGGCCGTCGAGTACTGGTCTCGACTCGTGACAGACCCTGACGCCGGGTTCGACACCACCCATCACATCGACGCCGCCAACCTGGTCCCCCACGTGAGCTGGGGCATCAACCCGGGACAGACTGCACCGATAACCTCCTCGGTTCCCGATCCCGATGCGTTCGCCGATCCCGTCGAGAGAGACTCCGTGCTTCGAGCCTTGCAGTACATGGGCCTGCGGCCGGGGACACCATTCGTGGACATTCCCGTACAGCACGTATTCGTCGGCTCCTGCACCAACGGGCGAATCGAGGACCTGCGAGTGGCGGCCGGGGTGGTTGCCGGCAAAAGGGTCGCCGGCGGGGTCAACGCCGTGGTGGTTCCCGGGTCGATGCAGGTGAAGGCTCAGGCGGAGGCGGAGGGGTTGGCAACGATCTTCGAGTCCGCAGGCTTCTCATGGCGGGAGGCAGGATGTTCGAGCTGTCTGGCCATGAACGACGATGTCATCCCCGCCGGGGAGCGTTGTGCCTCCACTTCCAACCGCAACTTCGAGGGCCGCCAAGGTCGCGGGGCGCGCACCCACTTGATGAGCCCGGCGATGGCGGCGGCTGCAGCCGTCGCGGGCCATCTCGTCGATGTGAGGAGCTGGTCATGAAGCCGGTTTCGGTGGTCACAGGGACGATGGTTCCTCTTCCCCAGGCGGACATTGACACAGACCAGATCATCCCCAAACAGTTCCTCACCCGCACCGAGCGGACGGGATATGGCGACTTTCTGTTCTACGACTGGGCCAGGACTCAGGATGGCACACCCAGCTCGGACTTCTTCGTCAACGACCCCGACCGTGCCGGTGCGAGTGTGTTGGTCGCCGGGCGCAACTTCGGGTGCGGGTCGTCGCGCGAGCATGCGGTGTGGGCCATTCAGGACTGGGGGTTCGAAGTCGTCATCGCTCCCTCGTTCGGCGACATCTTCAAGAACAACTGCGTCAACGTTGGCCTGCTCGCCGTCTCCCTCCCCGAAGAGGACGTCGCTCGGCTTCATGACATCGCCCAGGATGCCAACGCCACGATTCGGGTCGACCTCGAGCTCCAGGTCGTGGAGGCGTCGGACTACGTCTTCGAGTTCGAAGTGGAGCCCGAGGTCAAGGAGCGGCTACTCAAGGGCCTCGACCCCATCGGGATGACTCTCCAAGAGGACGATGCCATCTCCCGGTATGAGGCGCGTCGGCCCGCCTGGCTGACCGGGACCTCTGGCGCTCAGTAGGCGTCGGGGTCGTCGAACGGCTCCTCGGTGTCGGCAAGCCGGTCCGTGATCCAATCATCGATCTGGGCCCAGACGTCGAAAAGCCAAGTCTCCAGCTCCTCGGGCGGTGGGACCCTGTCGGCGGGGAAGTGCCACACCCGCACCGCCACGTTGGTATCGGTTGGGATGCCTCTCCAGATGTCGCCCGGCGTGACGAAGGTCTCGAGCCCGGCGTGGCCGACGAAGAACACATCTGTGCCGGCAGGGGCGGCGCCGATCGCGGCCATCACCCCCTTCGATCGAGGCGGGAGCGTGTTCTTCAACTCGAGGGCCCGCTCGGCGAGGTCGGGACGCCCCATCTCCCTGAGCTTCTCGATGGAGCGCTTGGCTCGCTTCTCGGTGTAGTTGGCTCCTTCGGGGAAGATCACGAAAGCATCCCGGCCCTCCATGGTGCCTGCCATCTCCTCGATGACCTCCACCACCGCATCTCGATCCCCACTCCGCGACGGAACGAATGCCGAGGGGATCCGGTTGATCATCACGTCGATCATCGGATCCCACTGAAGGAACGCCTTCATGACGATCCGGGGCCTTCGACGCAACTGATTGGCCAGCGCGTCCATGAGCAGGATGGAGTCACCAGGCCCGGCGTGACGGCTGAAGACCATGACAGGCCGCTCTCCGGTGGTTCGTGGCGGCTCCCCCTCCCGGACGACGGCCAGCTTGAAAGTGAACTTCGCCGACGCCACCACGCGGCGCAACATCCAGGCGAGCAGGCGGTAGTGGGCATCCACAAAGGTTGGGCTGCGCAACTCGAGCCCGAAGCCGGAGAGGATCCACAGCGTGAACATCATGGTGAGCGAAGCCGCTTCGACCAGCAGGTAGAGGAAGAGGAACCATACGATGCGGAGAATCCTCCATTTCCCGGGCACGTAGCGGGAGATGAATGCAGCGACCACCGCCGCAACCGGCAGGGTGACAAGGGCCGCCACGACGCCAAGGACGACACCGGGCCCTATCACCAGCCGCCGGACCGGCCTCGGCGGGGGCCTCACGGTCCACTCGACTCGAGGTACT
>Ga0214469_1000421_pt1 | contig 14726 bp, 13 predicted proteins | sample RVTome_10_FD_187340 | JGI IMG/M metagenome (GOLD analysis project Ga0214469, IMG submission 187340) | Soil microbial communities from uranium-contaminated site in the Upper Colorado River Basin, Wyoming, United States - RVT153D57 HiSeq ... | reverse complement strand
CTTGCAACACCCCCGACTGGCGCCGCATCTCGCAACACCCCGACTGGCGTGGCATCACACGTCGTTTACGTGGCATCACTCTTCGTGAACGTCAATGACCACGCGTCGGCGCGGCTCCACGCCTTCACTCGACGACGTCACGCCGCCGGTCCGTGCCACGAGGTCGTGCATCACCTTGCGCTCGTACGCATCCATCGGTTCCAGGCGGAATGGCTCGCCGGTCTCACGCACTTGCGCGATGCCGTCCCGGCAACGGTCCTTCAGCTTCTCCAACTGTCGGTAACGGTAGCCCTCTATGTCGACGCGAACGTGCGACCGCCGCTCGACCTGCCGTTGCGTCGCCGCGCGCACCAGCTCCTGTAGCGCGTCCAGCGTCGCTCCTCTCCGACCGATGAGAAGCCCGCTGCCAACTTCCACGACGTTGACGAAAGCCTGACTTTCGTCGACCTCGATCTCGATGTCACCCGGCAGCTCAAGGATGTCCAGCAGTCCCTCGACGAAGTCGGCCGCAAGATCGGCCTCCTCGTTGAGTTGCGCGACCCGGGTCTCATCATCGTCGGCGTAGCCGACGTCGTCCGCCTCCTCGGCCTCCGCCTCCGCGTCGGCCTCGTCCGTCTCGTCGTCGACGTCGTCCGCGTCATCCGCGTCTTCGGCATCCTCAGTGGTCACCGGCGCGGCAACCGCATCGTCGGTGTCCGACGTCGCCTGCTCCGGGGCATCACCGTTGGCCGCAGCATCGCGAACGGTGACCCGAACGTGTGCACGACGGCTGCTACCGAACAGCCCGCGGCGGCCTTCGCTCACGACCTCGACATCGACTTGATCGCGGTCGACCCCAAGCTCGTTCAGCGCTGCCACCGTGGCGTCCTCGACCGTCGACGCCCGCTTTTCAACCATGCGCGTCATCGCCGCTTGTCCCCTGTCTCGTCGTGTTGCTTGCTGATCTTCTTCGGACCGCCGGCCTGATGCCCGTTGCGGTTCGCGCCGTTCTTCGACCCGCCGTCACGTCGATCGGCACGGGTGCTCCTGGTCTTCGCCTTCTTCGAGCCACCTGACGGGCCGCCCTTCTTCTCCCGTCCCTCGGCCTTGTCGGCCGCCTTCCCGGTGTCCTTCTTCGACGCCGTGGACTTCTTGCTTTCCTTCGACGTGGCGGGCTTCCGGGACGGCTTCGACGGCTTCGACGGCTTGGCTGGGGGAGTGGTGTGCTCGACCTCGCGCAGCATGAACCACTGCTGACCCATCTGCCACAGGTTCGTGGTGACCCAGTAGACCAGCACACCGACCGGCAGGTTGAATCCGAGGAACGTCAGGAACACCGGCATCGCATACAGCATCATCTTCTGCTGCTGCAGCTGCTGGTCGTCGGCCATCGCGACAGTGCGACCCATCATCTGCTTCTGCTGGATGAAGGTGGTCACGCCCATCGCCAGCAGCATGAGGATGGCGACGATGCCGGCCTGGTTTGCAGGCGCCTGCAGCGTCGTGCCGATGGGAAACGGCGCGTTGACCAGTTCCGGGATGACATCCGGGCTACGCAGGACGCTGAAGAGCGCGATGAAGATCGGCATCTGCGCCACCAGCGGCAGGCAACTCGACGCCGGGTTGACGTTGTGCTCCTTGTAGAGCGCCATCAGCTCTTCCTGCTGTTTCTGGCGCTGCGCGCGGTACTTCTCGGGATCCGTCCGCATCGTCGACCGGTCGGTCTTGTACCGCTGTTGGATCCGCTTCATCTGCGGACGCAGTTGCTGCATGGCCTGCATCGACCGGAACTGCTTGACCGCGATGGGCATCAGCAGCACCCGCACAGCCACCGTCAACAGGATGATCGCAACGGTCCACGCGTAGCCACCGAACAACCCCGTGGTGACATCGTGGAAGAAGCGCAGAACCATGCCAAGAGCTTCGAGAAGCTCTGTCCAGATAGCCATCTACCGAACCTTCGCCGTGGTCGGGTGAGCCGGCGCGCGCCGATCGGCACGCGCGGGGACATGATCGACGCCACCGGGATTCCAGGGATGGCAGCGACCGAGGCGCCGCGCAGCGAGCCAAGTGCCGCGCAGCAGACCAAATCGTTGGAGCGCGGTGATCGCGTACTCAGCGCACGTGGGGTGGAAACGGCAACGCATGGTGTCGATCCGCGGCATCCAGTGCCAGGCACGCAGCAGGAGCACCAGCGGAAGGACCGCCAGGCTCGGCCGTTCTTCGCTGGTCGGCGTGTCGCCGTTCACTGGTGCGTCCGTCTACGTGCCATGGCCGTCAACCGCTCCAGGTCGCGGGGCAACGCGTCGTACGGTGCGTCGATGGCCGCCGGTCGGGCGTCGACGACGAGGTCCGTGGCAGGCAATCGCGCCTGGCGCGCGGCTGCGCGCAACCGGCGCTTCGCCCTGTTGCGCCGCACCGCGTTGCCGACGGCCTTGCCGGCGACGATCGCCACCCTGGTGTGCGCCTCGTCATCGTCGCGATCGAGCGCGTGCACCACCATGGTTGTGCCGGCAGCGCGCAGCCGCGCCGAACGAACGGCGCGGATCCGCTGTGACGATGCGAGTGACTCCACGTCGGTCAGGCCGTGAGCGTCTTCCGGCCCTTGGCGCGGCGGCGGCGGATGATCGCACGACCGGCACGGGTACGCATCCGCGAGCGGAAGCCGTGCTTGCGCTTCCGGCGGCGGTTGTTCGGCTGGTATGTGCGCTTCATGCTCGTCCTCGAGTTCCATCATCCGCGAAGTGCGACACGTCATGGGCCACTGCGAGGCGTGGCCATCCAGTGGCGGCGAAGCAGTGGCGGCGCCGTGGTGGCGCACACAGCGAACGGTCGTCGTGCACAGGCAACTGGAGGTCCCGCCGCGCAATCTGTGGGTCAGCGGAGCCGTTGCAACGACGACCATGTCGTTTGCGTTCCTGTGAAGTGTAGAAACGGCCCGAACCCCCCGCAACCACGATCCCTCGGCGTCTCGGTCTGAGACCGCGCCGGCGACGCTGATGAACTACAAGAAACGTGTTGCGGGTGGCCTCAGGGCGAACCTATACTCCGGCCCCGCGTTCGGTCGGCACACCAGACCCGAACCAACGCTCGTCGCCTCAGACGGGCCCGCCGGTCAACAGCAAACGTGGCGGGGTTCGCGGTTCGGCATGTCCGTCCGGCGTCACCGCTTCCCTGGTGCAAATACCTCGCGAACACGATTCTCAAGGCACGCACGCCGGTGGGAGGCCATCGACAATGGCACGCGTCCACAGCTGTGGATAGCTATGTGGACAACCGCCCCGATGGTCAGTAGCGATCAGTTGCGGTCGCCACAGACGAGAAGGAAGGACCGTGCCGGTGGATACCGTGGTGGGCGATCTGAACCACATCTGGGAGCGGAGTTTGGGGATCCTGCGGGAGGATCTCACGGCGGCGGCGCTGCATGCGTGGCTCGACGACACCCGGCCGATCGGGTTCGAAAACGACACCGTGGTCCTGGCGGCCCCGCACCGCTTTGCCCGCGAACAACTCGACGCGCGCTACGGCGACGCCCTGCGCGCAGCACTCACGACGGCGGCCGGACGTGCGCTCAACGTCCTGGTGATCGTCCGCAATGACGAACCAGCGCACGATCCCATGCCGATCGCCGCGCCCGCACCGCAGACGCCGCCCAGCACGCCCTACGTGCCCGAGCGGCAGCCTCTCCTGCCCGCCGGCGCCGGCGGGCGGCTCAATGAGAAGTACACGTTCGACCGCTTCGTCATCGGCGCGAGCAACCGGTTCGCGCACGCGGCGGCATTCGCTGTCGCCGAGGCGCCGGCCCAGGCCTACAACCCGCTGTTCATCTACGGCGGCGCCGGGCTGGGCAAGACGCACCTGCTCCAGGCCGTCGGTCACTACACGACGTCACTGTTCAGTGAGTTGCGCGTGCACTACGCGACCAGCGAGCAGTTCACCAACGAGTTCATCGACGCGATCCAGAACGGCCGCCGGGTCGGGTTCCAGCGGCGCTACCGCGACGTCGACGTGCTGATGATCGACGACATCCAGTTCCTGGAGAACAAGGAGCAGACGCAGGAGGAGTTCTTCCATACCTTCAACGCGCTGCACAACGCCCAGAAGCAGATCGTCATCTCGTCGGATCGCCCACCGAAGGAGATCGGCGCGCTCGAGGAGCGCCTCCGCACCCGGTTCAGCTGGGGCCTGATCACCGACATCCAGCCTCCCGACCTGGAGACCAGGCTCGCGATCCTGCGTAAGAAGTCGCAGCAGGACCACCTGCCGATCCCCGACGACGTGCTCGAGCTGATCGCCAGCCGCATCTCATCGAACATCCGCGAGCTCGAGGGTGCCCTGATCAGGGTCGCCGCCTTCGCCAGCCTCCAGCGCACTGAAGTCACGCTCCAGCTCGCGCAGATGGTCCTCAAGGACCTGCTGCCCGAACCGTCGGCGGCCGACATCACCGTCGGGCTGATCATGACCGAGACGGCCAACTACTTCAGCCTCACGCTCGACGACCTGTGCTCGACCAGCCGCACCCGCCAGCTCGTCAACGCCCGCCAGATCGCCATGTACCTCACGCGGGAGCTGACCGACCTGTCGTTGCCCAAGATCGGCCAGGCCTTCGGCGGCCGCGACCACACCACCGTCATCCACGCCACCAACAAGATCGGTGGCCTGATGCAGGAGCGGCACGCGATCTTCGACCAGGTCCAGGAGCTCACGACGCGCATCAAGAACGCCGCGAACACCTAGGTCGAATCGCGATGAACGCCTGTGGACTTCCTGTGCACGACCCGGTGGGACAGCGTGTGGACAACCCCCGCCTTTCCACCGCCCTCGAAAACCACATTCGTGTCATGGGGACAACCCCGGGGTTGTCCCCGCGTCGTCAACAGGATGCCCACCGACTCTGCACAAGCTCCGCACCCCGGCTGACCTGGAACGACGGCCACTTGTCCCCAGGATGGCGGTTCCCCTACTACTACGACAGATTTGAATTAACCTCAAAGCCCTTACACCCGAAGCACCGCCGTGTTGTGTACAACTTCGCGGAGCCTGGTTCCACGAAACACGCGTCGGACCGGCTCCGCCGGACTACCAACTGCATCTCTCTCCTTCGGAGGCTGTCATGAAGTTCCGGGCTGAGCGCACCGAGTTCGCTGAGGCCGCTGCGTGGGCGCTGCGAACCGTCGGTGCCAGGGCGACGCTGCCCGCCCTGTCCGGCGTCCGCATGGAAGTCGCCGGTGACCGGCTGTTGCTCGGCTCGACCGACCTGGAGGTCTCCAGCACGCTGTCGATCCCCGTGCAGGCCAAGCGGGAGGGCACGGCGCTGGTACCCGGACGTCTGCTCGGAGATGTCGTTCGCAGCCTGCCCAACGCGGCGGTCAGCGCGGAAGCCGACACCGACCGGCTGCACCTGGAGTGCGGCAACGCCCGCTTCGACCTGCGCCTCATGCCGCTCGAGGACTTTCCTTCGCTCGCAACGCCTGACGGCAGCACCGAGCCGGCGGTCATGAAGGCCGACGAGTTCGCCGGTCGTGTGGCCCAGGTGGCCAGAGCGGCCAGCACCGACGATGCCCGGCCCGTCCTGACCGGCGTCTACGTCGAAGCCTCTTCGGACGACCTGGTCATGGCGGCCACCGACTCGTACCGGCTGGCGGTCCTGACGCTCGACTGGCAACAGGACGTCGAGGGCACTGTGCTGCTGCCACGCCGCGCACTCGACGAGGCCCGTCGCTCGGCCGAGCAGCTCGGTGGCGACGTCCGCATGACCCTCGAGGCGAACCAGGTCGGGTTCGACTTCGGCGACCGCCAGCTGGTGACACGGCTCATCGAAGGCTCGTTCCCGCCGTTCCGTCAGCTCATCCCGAGCGGGTTCGAACGGCGCCTGGAGGTCGAGCGCGCCGATCTGATCGAGGTCGTGCGCCGCGTGTCGGTGGTCGGTGATGCCAACACGACCGCGACACCGGTCACGCTGCATCTGACCGCCGACACCATCCGGGTCACTGCGGGCAGCGGCGAGGTCGGTCAGGCCGAGGAGTCGCTGCCGGGGACGCTCGAAGGCGATGACCTGCAGATCGCGTTCAATCCGCGCTACCTGACCGATGGTCTCGACGCCACCGGCACCCAGACCGTGGCCATGGAGTTCCGCGACGAGCTCAAGCCGGCCGTCATCCGCCCGGCACCGGCGGGTGATGACGAACCAGTCGCCGACTTCCTGTACCTGCTCATGCCCGTCCGCCTGTAGCCGGCGGTGCTGCTGGAGCAGCTCGAGCTCACCGACTTCCGCTCCTACCGCTCCGCGAACGTCCGCTTCCAGCCAGGTGCCAACGTCATGGTCGGGCGCAACGCCCAGGGCAAGACCAACGTCCTCGAGGCGATCTACTACCTCGCCGGAGGCTCGAGCCACCGGACCAGCAGCGACGCGCACCTCGTCCGCGCAGGTTCCGAGGCGGCGATCATCCGGGCACGTGCGCGCACCGATGCGGACCGCGAGTTGCGGGTCGAGCTCGAGCTCCGGCCGGGAGGGCGCAACCGCGCGCGGGTCGGCGGTCAGGCTCAGACCCGGGTCCGCGACGCCTTCGGCCTGGTCCGGGCGGTGCTGTTCGCGCCGGAGGACGTGCAGATGGTCCGCGGCGACCCGTCCGACCGCCGCAGGTTCCTCGACGAGCTGCTGACGCAGCGGCGTCCGGCCTATCACGCCGCACGTCAGGAGTACGAGCGGGTGCTGCGCCAGCGCAACGCGCTGCTGCGCACCGCCCGTGGCCGCGGATCACCACCGGCGGCGACGCTGGACACATGGACCGATGCGCTGATCGCAGCCGGCAGTGCGCTGCTGGCGGCCCGCATCGCCGTGGTGCATGCGCTGGCCGGGCCGGCCGCGCGGGCCTACGCGGACCTGCTGACCGACGATGCGGGAGCAGCCGCCCAGGTGCGCCTCGACTACCAGCTGTCGACCGGTCGGACGGTGACCGGTCGAACCGGGGACGGCGTCCCGGACCCCGCCGAGCTCGCCAGGGAGCTGCGCGCCGGGCTCGACGAGCGCGCCGAGAGCGAGGTCGAGCGTGGCGTCACGCTGGCCGGGCCGCACCGCGACGACCTGCTGTTGACGCTGTCGGACCTGCCGGCGAAGGGGTTCGCCAGCCACGGTGAGACCTGGTCGCTGGTGCTGGCGTTGCGGCTGGCCAGCCGCGAGGTGCTGTTCGAGGTCGGCGATGAACCGGTGGTGCTGCTCGACGACGTGTTCGCCGAGCTCGATGAGTTCCGTCGTGACCGGCTGGCAGCGCACTGCCGGCGCTTCGGGCAGGTCCTGGTGACCGCCGCGGTCAACGACGACGTGCCGCTCGAGGGCCCGCGCTACACCGTGCGTGACCGGACGATCATCATGCCACCTGAGCTCGTCGAGGACTGAGCGATGCCCGAATGGCAACCAGTTGCGTCCGACGGGCCAGGCCGGGGAGCGCGTACGCGCATCTGAGCGTCATCGCGCAACTGCATTTCGTGGAAACCGACTGTATGTCACATCACAAGCCGTGTGCTTGGTACGGCTGGGTCGAACGACGATGTGGAGATGTGACATGGATTGGTATCTGAAGGCACTGAAGAACTACGTGGGCTTCGAAGGTCGCGCCCGCCGCAAGGAGTACTGGAACTTCGCGCTCTTCAACTTCCTCATCAGCCTCGCGTTGGCGGTCGTCGATGCCATGCTCGAGACCGGAGTTCTGACGGGCCTCTACGGCCTTGCCGTGCTGCTCCCCGGTCTGGCCGTGTCGGTCCGGCGTCTGCATGACACCAACCGCAGTGGATGGTGGCTGCTGATCGGCCTGATCCCGGTCGTGGGCGCGATCGCGCTCCTCGTCTTTGCCTTGCTCGACAGCGATCCCGGCCCCAATCGCTACGGCTCGTCGCCGAAGCCCGCGCTTGCGACGCCTCCGCCGGCCGTCGCGTAACGACTCACCCGATCCACCGGGCGCACCGTGACCTCGCGGGAGTCACGGTGCACCCCGCCGACCATCGACCGTTGCTATCGTGCGGCCATGACACAGCGACGGCGGTGGTTCGATCCGCTCGGTGAACCCGGTCCCGAGGCACAGTTCCATCGCACGCCGCCCGCGATCAGCGAAGGGCTGCGCGCGCTGGCCGCGCGGCGAGGGTGGCAGTCGCACCTCACCGCCGGCGACCTGAACGCGGCGTGGCACCAGGTCGTTGGCACGCAGTTGGCGTCACATACAGCCCCGCTGCGATTACAGGGTGGTGTCCTGGTCCTCGCGGCGAGTTCGCCGATGTGGGCGGCCGAGGTTCGACAGCACACGCGCATGATCACAGAGCGTGTCAACGAGCGTCTGGGTGAGGGGACAGTCAGACAGGTCACCGTGTCCGTACGACGCGCAAAAAGCCCCTGACCAGCGAAAACGCGCGTAGCGGTGCATTCAAGCCCACGGCCTGGCCATGGTATACTTAGAAGTGCGTCGGCAGGTTCGGGCCGTCAGACCAGGATCCGATCGCACGCAGGGTGTGCGGACGTAGAGATGAGCCTGCTGTCGCTATCTGTGACGACACGAGATACCGGCTGGGTCGCTACTTGTGGTAGGTGCGGACAGCCGGCGTTTTGTCGTTGACGACGCACGAAGGGTCGACTGAGCGTGAGCACGAGCCCATCTGAGTACGGGGCCAAGGACATCACAGTCCTCGAAGGACTTGAGGCTGTTCGCAAACGACCTGGCATGTACATCGGCTCCACTGGGCCGCGAGGTCTCCACCACCTCGTCTACGAGATCGTGGACAACTCGGTCGACGAAGCCATGGCCGGTCGCTGCAGTGAGATCGAGATCACGCTCGCCGCCGACAGGTCCGTCAAGGTGACCGACAACGGCCGGGGCATCCCGGTCGACGACGTGCCGTCACTCGAGCGCTCTGCCCTCGAGGTGGTGCTGACCGTGCTCCACGCGGGCGGCAAGTTCGACAACAAGTCGTACGCGGTGTCCGGCGGCCTGCATGGCGTCGGCGTCTCGGTGGTCAACGCGTTGTCCGAGCGGCTGATCGCGGACGTCAGGCGCAATGGCCGCCTGTACCGGCAGACCTACCGTCGTGGCATCCCCGACGGGCCCGTCACCGACGTCGGGCCGGCCGAGGGCACCGGCACCACCATCACGTTCTGGGCTGATCCCGACATCTTCGAGACGCTGGACTACAACTGGGACACGTTGGTCACCCGGTTCCGCGAGACGGCGTTCCTCACGGCGGGCCTGCGCATCACCGTGACCGATGAGCGCAACCTCGACGAGCACGGGCAACCCATGCACGTCGACTTCCGGTACGAGGGCGGGCTGCGTGACTTCGTGAGCCACCTGTCGGCGGCCAAGGAACCCCTCCACGAGACCGTGCTGGCGTTCACCGCCGCGGAGGAGACCCCGGATGGTCCTCAGGAGGTCGAGGTGGCCCTGCAGTGGAACGCGACGTTCCACGACTCGATCCACACGTTCGCCAACACCATCAACACGCATGAGGGCGGCACCCACGAAGAGGGCTTCAAGAAGGCGCTGACCGGTCAGGTCAACCGGGTCGCGCGCGACAGCGGGCTGTTCAAGCCCAACAGCAAGGAGAAGGATCTCACCCTCACCGGTGAGGACATCCGCGAAGGCCTGGTCGCCATCGTGTCGGTCAAACTGTCCGACCCGCAGTTCGAGGGGCAGACCAAGACCAAGCTCGGCAACACCGAGATCCGCAGCTTCGTGGAGCGTACGTGCAACGAGCACCTCAAGATCTGGTTCGAGGAGCATCCGCACGAGACCAAGGTGATCATCAACAAGGCGATCCAGGGCGCGCGCGCCCGGTTGGCCGCGCGCAAGGCACGTGATCTCACGCGCCGCAAGGGCCTGCTCGAGTCGCATTCACTGCCGGGCAAGCTGGCGGACTGCCAGTCCAACGATCCCTCCGAGACCGAGATCTTCGTGGTCGAGGGCGACTCGGCCGGCGGCTCGTCCAAGCAGGCGCGGGATCGGCGGATCCAGGCGATCCTGCCGATCCGCGGCAAGATCCTCAACGTCGAGAAGGCGCGTCTGGGCAAGGTCCTCGAGAACCGCGAGATCCAGGCCCTGATCACCGCCATCGGCACCGGCATCGGCGACGACTTCGACATCGAGAAGGCGCGCTACCACAAGATCGTCATGCTGATGGACGCCGATGTCGACGGTGCGCACATCCGCACGCTGGTGCTGACCTTCCTGTTCCGGCACATGCGCGAGCTGATCGACGCCGGCTACGTCTACATCGCCCAGCCGCCGCTGTACCAGATCACTCCCGCCAACTCCAAGAACAAGCACAAGGACTCCCACTACGCGTTCACGGATCGCGAGCGCGACCGGATCCTCGCGGAGCTGCGCAACGGTGGAGCCACCAACGGTGGTGGCGAACGCAAGGCCAAGAAGCTCGAGATCGCGCGCTTCAAGGGCCTGGGCGAGATGGACCCGGACCAGCTGTGGGAGACCACCATGGATCCCGCGGTCCGGATCATGCGCCGGGTGACGATGGAGGACGCCGCGACGGCGGATCAGCTGTTCACCACGCTGATGGGTGACGACGTCGAGGCGCGCCGGGACTTCATCGTCCGCAACGCCAAGGACGTCCGGTTCCTCGACGTCTGATCCACTGATCCGATGAGTGATCCAAACGACCGTGCCGGTTCACGCGGCCACAGCGGTCGGGATGAGAGCATGAGACAGGCCGCGCCCACCGGCCTCCCACTGGCGACAGCGGTAGGCGACGCAGGGCCTCAGATAGCGACAGCGGTAGGCGACGCAGGGCCTCAGATAGCGACAGCGGTAGGCAACGCAGAATGAGTGACGACGTCTTGTCAGATACAGAACCGGGTGAGCCGGATCTCCGCTTCGAGCCGATCGAGCTCGAGGAGGAGCTGCAGCGGTCCTATCTCGACTACGCGATGTCGGTCATCGTGGGTCGTGCGCTGCCCAGTGCTCAGGACGGGCTGAAGCCGGTCCACCGTCGCATCCTCTACTCGATGTATGAGGGCGGGATGCGGGCGACCACCAAGCACCGCAAGGCGGCCGCCGCCGTCGGCGACGTGATGAAGAAGTACCACCCGCACGGTGACTCGGCGATCTACGACGCGCTGGTGCGCATGGCGCAGCCGTGGGCCATCCGGTACCCGCTGATCGACGGGCACGGCAACTTCGGCTCGGTCGACGGCGACGCGGCCGCGGCGATGCGCTACACCGAGGCGCGCCTGTCGCCGCTGGCGATGGAACTGCTGCGCGACATCGATGAGGAGACGGTCGACTTCGTCGACAACTACGACGGCGAAGAGCAGGAACCGGTGGTGCTGCCGAGCAGGTTCCCCAACCTGCTGGTCAACGGCAGCTCGGGCATCGCCGTGGGCATGTCGACCAACGTGCCGCCGCACAACCTGGTCGAGATGAGCAACGCGGTCATCGCGTGCCTCAACGACCCCGAGATCACGCTTGAGGAGATCCAGAGGATCTGCCCCGGTCCGGACTTCCCCACAGGTGCTCAGATCATGGGCGTCTCGGGAATCCGTGAGGCCTATGAGACCGGTCGCGGATCGATCCGCATGCGCGCGATCTGTGAGGTCGAGGAGCACAAGACCGGCGAGCGCATCGTCGTGACCGAGTTCCCGTACCAGGTCAACAAGGCCAACGTCGCCATCAAGATCGCGGACCTGGTCAACGAGCGGCGCATCACGGGCATCCGCGATGTGCGCGACGAGTCGAACCGCGAGGGCAACCGTCTGGTCATCGAGCTGCAGCGGGGCGCGAACGCGCAGGTCGTGCTCAACCAGCTCTACAAGATGACGCAACTGCAGGACACCTTCGGCGTCATCAACCTGGCGCTGGTCGATGACGTGCCGCGCACGCTGGGCCTGCTCGACACGATCAAGATCTACATCGATCACCAGCTCGACATCATCACCAGGAGGACGCGCTACCGCCTGCGCAAGGCCGAGGAGCGTGCGCACATCCTTGAGGGCCTGATCATCGCCCTCGACCACCTCGACGAGGTCATCAACCTGATCCGCAACGCGGCGTCGGCCGACGTGGCGTTGGGGGAGTTGCAGGAGCGGTTCGAACTGTCCGAACTGCAGGCGCGCGCGATCCTCGACATGCAGTTGCGCCGACTGGCCGCGTTGGAGCGCCAGCGGATCCTCGACGAGTACGCCGAGTTGCAGGAGCGGATCGCCGACCTGCGGGACATCCTCGCGCGGCCCGAGCGGGTGCGCGAGATCATCGTCACCGAACTGTCGGACCTGCGTGATCGTTTTGGCGACGCGCGCCGCACCAAGATCCTGCCGGGCGAGGGCGACCTCGACATGGCCGACCTCATCCCGGTCGAGGACGTCGTCGTCACCGTGACGCGCGCCGGCTACGTCAAACGGACGAAGGTGAGCGAGTACCGCACCCAGCGACGCGGTGGCAAGGGCGTGGCCGGCACCAGCCTGAAAGAGGATGACATCGTCCGTGACCTGTTCGTCACGACGACACATCACTGGCTGTTGTTCTTCACCAACGCCGGTCGCGTGTACCGGGTGCGCGCCTGGAGCATCCCCGAGAAGTCACGTACATCACGGGGTGTGTACCTGACCAACGTCGAGGGTCTGACGCTGGAGCGCGACGAGCGCATCGCCGCCGTGCTGACACTGCGCGACTTCGAGCACAACGGCGGCCACTACCTGATGTTCGCCACCGAGCAGGGGATGGTCAAGCGCACGGCGCTGGAGGAGTACGACTCGCCGCGCCAGGTGCTGCGCGCCATCAACCTCCGCGAGGGTGACCGGTTGATCGCGGTCGAGTTGACCAGCGGTGACGACGACATCTTCCTCGTGTCGCGCCGCGGCATGTCGATCCGCTTCCACGAATCGGACGCGCGTGCCATGGGCCGCGACACCACGGGCGTCATCGGGATGCAGCTCGCCGCTGACGACAACGTCCTGTCGATGACCAAGGAAGTGACCGACGGTCAACTGTTGGTGGTGACCGAAGAAGGCTACGGTAAACGGACACCGTTGGAGCGGTACTCACCGCAGCGCCGCGGCGGGAAGGGCGTGCGCACCGCTCGCCTGACCGACGCGCGCGGCGCCTTGGTGGGCGCGCTCGTGGCGGCATACGAACAGGAGATCTTCATCATCACCGACACCGGTACCATCATCCGGATGGACGTCAAGGACATCCGGCCGACGGGACGGGCGACACAAGGTGTGCGGGTGATGACGCCGTCCGAAGGCGCCAAAGTGGTATCGATCGCTCCCGTCCGCGAGGGCGACGAGTTGGAGGACGAATAGCCATGGAAGACTGGCTGCCATCGGAGCGCTCGGCGCAATCGATCAGTAGAGCCGGGCCTGCCCGTGCAGGTACCGCGACGGAGGAGCGGAGCAGTGGCAGTCGTCCCCGCTTTTCCAACGCCTTGACGTCGCGCATGAGCGCGCGACCGCGACCCGCGGCCACGCGACCCACCCACCGCCTGATCCGGCGCGATCTCATGATCCGCCGTGTGGATCCGTGGTCGGTGCTCAAGATCAGCCTGGTGTTCTACTCGTGCATGTTGATCATCGTGATGCTGGCCAACGCCGTGCTGTGGGCGTTCATCGCCCGGCTCGGGCTGATCGAGCAGGTCACCGAGATCGCCGGTGCGCTGAACATCTCGCTGACCATCAACACCGGCAACATCCTGCAGGCGACATTCCTGCTCGGCGTGCTGGGTGTGATCTTCTGTAGCGCGGCCAACGTGTTCCTGGCATTCCTGTACAACTTGGTCGCCGATCTCATCGGCGGCGTGCGCATCGATCTCGCCGAAGACGAATAGGCCCGCTGACCTGCGCGGGCCGCCGAGGACCGCTAATATCTGAACACTGCGAGGGCCATTAGCTCAGGCGGTTAGAGCGCGCCCCTGATAAGGGCGAGGTCCGAGGTTCAAGTCCTCGATGGCCCACTGCAGTCCCAACCAGGAAGTCACGTTCATGCGCAAGCTCGCCATCCTCGCCCTGCTCGCCGCTGCCGCCGCCGCTCTGGTCAAGCGCCAGCGTGACCGCGAGTTCGACGAGTCGATCTGGGAAGAGCCGCGCGAGGTCTGACCCACCTCCCACCGGATCACCCGGGCCCTTAGCTCAATTGGTAGAGCGCCACCTTTGCAAGGTGGAGGTCGCCGGTTCGATTCCGGCAGGGTCCACTGCCTGATGCGACAGGATCCGCCGGACTGCCCGCTTCCAGTCTTTACCGGTGACGGCGGCCCGCCGGACGCATGACCACCACGCCGGCCGTACGATCGGGCCGTTCTCGCGACGGCGCCGATCGGCCATCGTCCCGTCCGGCGTTGTCGCCGCCGGCGGTGGGCGTGTTGCTCGTGCTCGCGGCGTTCGTCGCGGCTGCGTGGTCGCGCCGCTGGACGGTCGACGACGGGTTCATCGTGTTCCGCGTGGTGGACCACGTGCTGTCCGGCCATGGGCCGGTCTTCAACGTCGGCGAACGGGTCGAGGCGGTCACCAGCCCGCTGTGGCTTGCCGCCCTGGTCCTGACGCGCGCCGTCGTGCCGGTGCCTGTGGAATGGCTCGCGGTGACCATCGGGTTGGTCCTCGCGACCGCCGGTCTGGCGTTCGCGATGGCCGGTGCGGGACGGCTGGCGTCTCCAGCACGTGGGCGCCTTGTGCCTGCCGGTGCGCTGGTGTGGCTTGGACTCCCGCCCGCGTGGGACTTCGCGACGGCCGGGCTCGAAAGTGGCCTGGGCACGGCGTGTCT
>Ga0214469_1000420_pt1 | contig 14727 bp, 13 predicted proteins | sample RVTome_10_FD_187340 | JGI IMG/M metagenome (GOLD analysis project Ga0214469, IMG submission 187340) | Soil microbial communities from uranium-contaminated site in the Upper Colorado River Basin, Wyoming, United States - RVT153D57 HiSeq ... | reverse complement strand
AAAGACTCGGCCTTGCTAGCCCTTCTCGGGGTGCAGGAGGCGTTCCGCCGGGCTCAGATCTACGTGGCCGGGACCTTCAACTTCACCGCATACCTGGCCGCCGCACTGCTCTTCCTCATCCTGACCATTCCCCTGGCCCGCTACACCGACTATCTCATCCGCCGTCAAAGGGAGCGGGTGGGCGGCACCTCGCTATGAGCGAACGTCTCCTCGAGGTGCGCGGGGTGTGGAAGGAGTTCGGCGACCTGACGGTTCTCTCCGACGTCAGTCTCGAGCTCGACACGCACGACGTGCTGGCTGTGGTCGGGCCGTCGGGATCAGGGAAATCGACCCTGCTGCGCTGCATCAACCTGCTCGAGCCGATCGACGACGGGCAGATCCTGCTCGAGGGGGTCGACATCGCCGACCCCGAGTTCGACGCCGATTCGGTGCGCCGGCGCATCGGGATCGTGTTCCAGTCGTTCAACCTCTTCCCCCACCTCTCGGTCATGGACAACATCACTCTCGCCCCGACCAAAGTGCTCAAGATGTCCAAGGAAGAAGCCCAGGTCACGGCTCAGAAGCTGCTCGCCCGGTTCGACCTGGCTGACAAGAGGGACGAATACCCGGATCGCCTCTCCGGTGGCCAGCAGCAACGCGCAGCCATAATCCGCGCCCTGGCCATGAACCCGGCCCTGATCCTGTTCGACGAGCCGACTTCGGCGCTCGACCCCGAGTTGGTGGGAGAGGTGCTGGAGGTGATCAAGGCCCTTGCCGCCGAGGGGATGACCATGATCGTGGTCTCCCACGAGCTCGGTTTCGCCCGTGACGTGGCCAACCGTGTCTTGCTCATGGACGAGGGGCGGGTGGTGGAGCAGGGCCCCCCGGAACAGGTCCTGGTCGAGCCGAGGACGGAGCGGGCCCAGCGTTTCCTCAGGCAGATGACCGGTCCCAGACAGGTTCGCTTTTCCTCTCCCCGCCCCGGGCCCCCGGGCTAGGGTCGCTGACTGCAGCACATCGGCATCGCCGATGTGAAGCTACCAACTGGAGGAAGGCATGAAAACAACCAAGCTATTGGCGGTGCTCGCCGCCTTGGCGATGGTGCTCGCCGCCTGTACCGAGGCAGCGGACACCACCACCACCCTGGGAGATCCGGGGACAACTCAAGCCGGGGCAGAGGAGCCGACGACCACCGCCGGGGGTGGTGAGGAACCGACGACCACCGCGGGGGGACAGGCCCCGGCGGGTGACACCCTGGGCGAAGTACAGAGCCGTGGCGCCCTCAACTGCGGGGTAAACGACGCGGTGCCGGGATTCGGATTCCGGGACCCCGACGGCAACTTCGTCGGTTTCGACATCGACTTCTGCAAAGCCGTGGCCGCTGCGGTCCTCGGTGACCCCGAGGCAGTCGAATACGTGCCGTTGAACGCTCAGCAGAGGTTCACCGCTCTCCAATCCGGGGAGATCGACGTCCTGATCAGGAACACCACCTGGACCTCGTCACGTGACGGTGGTGAAGGTGCGACCTTCGCCCACACCACCTTCTTCGACGGACAGGGGATGATGGTCAGAGCGGAGGACGGCTTCGCCTCGATCGACGACATGACGAATACCTCGATCTGCTCGCTGACCGGGACCACGACCGAGCAGAACGTGACCGATCGTTTCGGCGATGTCCCCTTCGAACTGCTCACCTTCGAGGACAACGAGGTTCTCCAGCAGGCGTTCCTCGCCGGGCAATGTGACGGCTGGACCTCGGACAAGTCCCAGTTGGCAGGGGTTCGGAGCAACTTCCCCGATTCGGAGGGAGGGCCCGACGCCCTGACCATCCTCGACGAGACCTTCTCCAAGGAGCCACTCGGGCCGGCCACCAGGGACGGTGACACCCAGTGGTCCCAGATAATCGACTGGGTGGTGATTGCCATCATCCAAGCCGAGGAGTTCGGCATCGAGTCGGGCAACGTCGACACCTTCGCCGATACCGAGGACGTCAACATCAGACGTCTCCTCGGGCTCGAGATCGAGGATGACGAAGGAAACGTCGCGGTATTCGAGTCGGGTCTCGGCCTCGATCCGGGATGGGCGGCCAACGTGATCGCCGCGGTGGGCAACTACGCCGAGATCTACGCACGCAACGTGGGGCCGGACACCCCCCTCGGCCTGGAGCGAGGTCCCAACTCGTTGTGGACCGATGGCGGTCTGCTCTACGCCCCGCCTTTCCGCTAGGCAATAACCATCTGGGGGGTGACCGTCGGTCACCCCCCAGCTCATCTCCGACGTGACCTCGACTGTCGCCCAGCAGACGGCCCGCCCGCCCTGGTGGCGGGACATCCGGGTTCTTCGCGTCGTGGTCCAACTGGCGGCGACCGCCGCCATCGGGCTGATCCTCTACGTGTTGTGGTTCAACCTGACCAACAACATGCGGAGGATCGGGATCGAGCTCGGATTCGACTTTCTCCAGCAGCCGGTCGGCGTGAGTGTCACCGGAAGCGACATCAGTGCCGGGTCCGCCGTGTGGCGGGCGTTGGTGGTCGGGATCAAGAACACCTTCGCACTGGCCGTGGTCGGGCTGCCCCTCCTCACCATCATCGGGGTCCTGGTCGGAGTGGCCAGGCTCTCCACCAACTGGCTGGTGGCCAAGGCGGCCACGATCTATGTGGAGACCCTGAGGAACATCCCCCCGCTGTTGGTCATCCTGGTCGCCTTCTTCGTCGGGATCCTCCCCCTGCCCACTATCCAGGACCCGGTGGAGATCTTCGACCTGGTCATCGTCAACAACCGGTTCATCGCGGTCACCGGTTTCACCGCCAACCCGGGCTTCGCCACCTTCATGTGGGTCATGCTGGGAGCCCTGGTGGTCGCAGCCATCGTCTGGCGTTGGCGCACTGCGGTATTCGACGCCAGCGGTAGTCCACATCACCGGGTGCTGTGGTCGCTGGGGGTCCTCCTCGGGCTCGGAGTCGTTGGATTCCTCGTTATCGGCCGGCCCTTCGAATTGTCCAAGCCAGCGCTCGACGGGCGAGTCCTCACCGGGGGCTACTCGGGCTTGGGCGGCTACTTCGCCATGCTCGTCGCCCTGGTCCTCTACACCGCCAGCCATGTCGCCGAGATCGTGCGCGGGTCGATCCTCGCAGTTCCCAAAGGGCAGACGGAGGCGGCCAATGCTCTCGCCCTCTCCGGGTTCCAGAGGCTGCGTCATGTGATCCTCCCCCAGGCGGCGCGGATCGCCTTGCCGCCGACGATCAACCAGTACCTGAACTACGTCAAGAACACCTCCCTCGGCATCGCAGTGGGGTACTCCGAGGTGACCCTGATCGCCTTTCAGGCCGTCGGCAACGGCCGTCCCGCCCCCCAGATGGTCCTGATCCTCATGGCGTCGTACCTTCTCTTCTCCCTGGCCATCTCGGCCGTGGTCAACTTCCTCAACCGTCGTCTGCAACTGGTCACGCAATGACCGCCTCCGACACCGTCGACATCCAGATCCCGGAAGAGAGCCGGCAACCGATCGAGCCCGGTCTGCGCGGTTGGGCCTGGGTGCGGAGACACCTGGTGTCGACCTGGTACAACGCCGTCCTCACCCTGTTCATGGCCGGGGTCTTTGCCGTCGCCCTGTGGTGGGTGGTCCGGTTCCTCTTCGTCACCGACTTCGCGATACTCCGGGTCAACCTCGCCCTGATGATGGTGGGCGGGTTCCCCCGCGATCAGTTGTGGCGGCCATCGGTTGCACTGATCATCACTGCCCTCCTCATCGGTCTCATCGCCGGGATGGCCACCGCCTCGGCGCTGGCGAGGTCTCGTCGATCCGGGGTGGAGTTCACCGCGGCGGGGCCCCTGACCCTGGTCCGGCGCTTCTGGCCGCTGTTGGTTCTCATCGTGGCAGTGCTGCTTCTCACGGAGACGCTCACTCCCTGGTTGATCGCCGGTGCCTCACTTGTCTCGGGCGTCGGGGGCTATTCGATCGGCCGGATCCTCCCCGCCGCGGTGCGGCGCTTCGGCCTGGTTCTGGTCGTCGCTCTCCTCGTCGCCATCTACGCGGTGCTCTCCGGTGGCGGGGTCGGTTGGGACCAGTGGGGCGGGCTGCAACTCAACGTCTTCCTCACCGTCGCCGGCATCGCCCTTGCCTTCCCGCTCGGGCTGCTCCTGGCACTGGGCCGCAGGTCCTCGCTGCCCGCGCTTCGGGTCGCCTCGGTCACCTACATCGAGTTCATCAGGGGAGTCCCACTGATCACGCTGCTGCTGATGGGGATCTTCGTGATCGGGTTCTTCCTGCCCAGCGGGCTGAGACCCGGCAACGTGACCCGGGTCCTCATCGCCATAACCCTGTTCGAGTCGGCGTACATCGCCGAGGTGGTCCGCGGTGGTCTGCAGTCGGTGCCCAAAGGCCAGGTGGAGGCGGCGCAGGCAGTCGGTCTGTCCCCGTGGAAGAACATGAGACTCATCGTCCTGCCCCAGGCCCTGCGCAACACCATCCCGGCCATGGTCGGCCAGTTCATCAGCCTGTTCAAGGACACGACGCTGGTCATCATCGTCGGGATGATCGACATTCTCGGCGCCTCCCAGGCTGCCAACGCCCAGGCCCCCTTCCTGGCGCAGGGTCTGCACCTGGTCACCCTGCCCTTCGTCGGATTCGCCTTCTGGGTCGGTTCGTACACGATGTCGCGCGAGGCGCGTCGTCTGGAGAGAAAGCTTGGAGTGGGAGAGAGATGACAGAACGACCGCAGGTGTTTTCCGATGCGACCCAGTCGACGGGTGAGGCGATCATCCTTCTCGAGAGCGTGGACAAGTACTTCGGGGACTTCCAGGCCCTGGCCAACATCAACATGCGGGTGGGGTTGCAGGAGGTCGTCGTCGTGATCGGCCCGTCCGGATCGGGGAAGTCGACCCTGATCCGTTGTATCAACCGGCTGGAGAAACACGACCGGGGCCGCATCGTGGTGGACGGGGTCGAGCTCTCCGACGACATTCGCAACATCCAGGTGGTGCGGCGGGAGACGGGCATGGTGTTCCAGCAGTTCAACCTGTTCCCGCATCTCACCGTGCTCGACAACGTCACCCTCGCCCCGCGGCATGTTCGTCAGTTGCCGAAAAGGGAGGCGGAGGAGCTGGGCAGGAAAATGTTGGAGCGGGTCCAGATCCCCGAGCAGGCGCAGAAGTACCCCGGTCAGCTCTCCGGTGGGCAACAACAGCGGGTCGCAATCGCCCGGGCTCTGGCGATGCAGCCCAAGGTGATGCTGTTCGACGAGCCGACCTCGGCTCTCGACCCGGAGATGATCAAAGAGGTGCTCGACGTCATGGTGGAGCTGGCCCAGGGGGGGATGACCATGATCGTGGTCACTCACGAGATGGGCTTCGCCCGCGCCGTGGCCAACCGTGTGGTGTTCATGTCCGACGGCCAGATCGTCGAGGTGGGCACCCCTGAGCACTTCTTCACCGACCCCCAGGAAGACCGGACCAAGCTGTTCCTCAGCCAAATCCTGTGACCTCCGGTCACAGGATTCGCTCTACGTTTTACGTCTTACGTTCTACGTAAAACGGATAATGGAGCCAAAGGCTTTTAGCCTTCGGCCGAGTGTCCCGGATCTTCAAGCTGCTCATCGTGGTTATCGGTGGTGTCGCCGTGGGCGGAGGTGCCTTTGCACTCTGGGGGCTCAGCGGAGCCGATGGGGGGGCTCCCGCGACTACACGGGTCCTGGCCGTCGAGGCCTCCAGCACCACCACGACCCCCTCCACGACTTCGTCCACGGTCCCCGCCACCACGACCACCACCCTGCCCGAGAAGGGCTACCTGGTGATCCACGGGACCGGTGACGTCGCGGTCGACCCCGACTACATCCCGGCGCTTGCGGCCAACGGATGGGACCACGCCTGGTCCGGTCTCGACGGGCTCTTCGTCGACGATGATCTCACCGTTATCAACCTGGAGTGTGTTCCCTCCGACATCGGATCGCCGCTGGACAAGGCATTCGTCTTTCGTTGCCCCACCGAAACCCTCCCCTCGATGAAGGCAAACGGCATCGACGTGGCCAACCTCGGCAACAACCACTCCGGGGACTTCGGCAAGGAGGCACTCGTCGACGGTCGTCACAACCTGATCTCGGCCGGGATCGGGCCGGTCGGGGCGGGACGTGACGTCGCCGAGGCAGGTGAGCCCGCGCTGTTCGAACTCAACGGCTGGACGGTGGCCGTGGTCGGGTTTGGTGGTGTGGCCCCCGACGAGTCGTGGTACGCGACGTCCGACTCGCCCGGGATGAGAAGCGGTGACCACACCGCTTCAATGGTTGAGGCCGTCGCCGCGGCCGACGCCGTCGCCGACCTGGTCGTGGTCACGGTCCACTGGGGCATCGAGCTCGACACCACGCCGCGCCAGGACGACATCGAACGGGCGCGGGCGATGATCGAGGCCGGGGCCGACATCATCTTCGGCCACCACCCTCACCGGATGCAGCCCCTCGAGATGGTCGGTGATGCCGCGGTGTTCTGGTCGTTGGGCAACTTCGTCTGGCCCCACAACTCGGTGCCCAGCGCCACGACGGCCGTGGCCAGGGCCGTCGTGGCGCCCGACGGGGCCGTCGAGGCATGTCTGATACCGGCATACATCGAGACAAACGGCCATCCTGTGCTCAGCGGTGAGCCGGCCTGCGCTCCACCGGGATAGTGGCCGCCAGGAGGTCCGGATCATGAATGAACGTGCCGGTCAGGTGATCATGATCGTGGCCGCCGGCTTCGTCCTCGGGTTGGCCGTGTATCTGGTGACCCGGGACGGTGAAACTGCTAACGGGAAGCCCGCCGACCTGGCCGCGGCGTCCTCCACCACGATTGCGCCGACGGTCTCCACATCGAGCCCGGCTGCGACATCCTCGACCCTGCCCGCCACCACGACCACCAGCCCCCCACAGCGTGATCCAGGGACCGTTCCCGGGTTCACCGTCGGCCGCCCCTGGGGCACGACGGCCGGGGTGACCATGTTCCGGGGAAACCCGACCCGCACCTTCTACGGGGTAGGACCGGTCCCGGACACGCCGACGGTGGCCTGGCGCTACCCCGACGCCCAGATGTGCAGCCCCTCCTCCGAGGGCGGCGAGACCAGGATCTGGTGTGGGATGGGATGGACCGGGCAGCCGTCGTTGTGGGAGAGACCCGATGGGGTGACAGAGCTGATCTTCGGTGCGTACGACTCGGCGGTGCATTTCGTCGATGCCGCCACGGGGGAGGACCTACGGCCCGAGTTCCAGACCGGCGACATCATCAAGGGCTCGGTCACCCTCGACCCCGACGGGTTCCCCCTCCTCTATTTCGGCTCGAGGGACAACCGGCTGAGGATCCTCGCCCTCGACCGGGAGGAGCCGACCGAGCTCTGGGCGATGGAGGCGAACGAGGTGAACGGGATCTGGAACGACGACTGGGACTCCAACCCGGTCATCGTCGACGACATCATGTACGAGGGAGGGGAGAACGGCTGGTTCTTCGCCGTCCAGCTCAACCGGGGCTACGACTCCGATGGCAAGGTCATCGTCGACCCGGTGAAGCTGGTGCAGATGCCCGGGTACAACGACGAGCTGCTGGCCAACTCCGGGCGCAACGTCTCCATCGAGAGCTCGGTGCTGGTGTTCGAGGAGAGGGTGTACTTCGCCAACTCCGGTGGCCGGATCGTGGGGCTGGATGTCTCCAACGTGCGCGATGGCGAGGCACCGATCGTGTTCGATTACTACGCCGGCGGCGACATCGACGCCACCATGGTGGCGGATGCCGAGGGGATGATCTACGTCTCGATCGAGCACGAGCCCTCGCAGATGGGGGTCACCGAGATCGAGCGGAACCGGGAGGTCGGGCAATTGGTCAAGCTCGATCCCCACACCGACGGCGATCCCAGGGTGTGGGGTCTGGACCTCACTGCCGGCAGTGCCGATTCCGGCTCATGGGCCACCCCTGCCTTGCATGAGGGAGTGGTCTATGTCAACACCCATCAGGGCTCTCTCATCGCCGTCGACGCCGTCGACGGGTCGTTGATCTGGGATGACGAGGTCGGGTTCCACTCCTGGTCCTCACCGGTCGTGATCGAGGACACTCTGGTCACCGCCACCTGTCTCGGAGACGTGCGCGCCTACTCGCTGGAAGATCCCCGGTCCCCGGTCATGGACTGGTCGCTCGATCTGGGCGGCTCCTGTCTCGAGTCCACACCGGTGGTATGGAAAGGGGCCATCTACCTCGGTTCCCGGGATGGGTACATGCGCGCCCTTCGCTGAGACCAGGTCGGTCGTGCCGGCTCCGACTCCTACTGTTGCGTGAGGATCCGTCCTTAGGGGCGGATCCTCACCATGTCTCAACTCTCGATGAAGTCTTCCCGGGACTGCTCGGCCCGGGCCGCCCCGATGGCTGTCTTGACCTTTTTCTGCTCCTCGGGGGGAGGGAGCACCGCGGTCATGCCGAGCGACTCGAACCAGAGCTCTCTGGCCCATCCCTGGGTGTGGTACAGATGCTCGTCCTCCTCCTCCTCGACCTGCTCATAGGCGGCCTGGAGCACCTGGGCCCGGGTGCCCTTCAGCTCGGAGGCGATCTCGCCGATCAGCTCCCAATTGGCATGGTCCTTGATCTCGGCGTCGACGACGCACTCGGCGGCGACGAGTTGTGCGGCGGTCTTGTCGCCTGCTTCCAGTGCCATGTTCATCGCCTGGACGAGGGCCTCGCCCTTGAACCTGACCACGGCTCGTCCCGGCGTGTCGATGGTCGGGTCCATCTCCAACTCGGTGAAGATGTCGTTGACGATCTCCACGTGGTTCCTCGTCTCGTCCAGGTAACCCTGCCACTCCTCGCGAAGGTCCTCGTTCACGGTGCACCTGAGTGCCGTCTCGTAGACCTGGACACCGCCCAGCTCCGTCTCGAGTGCCTGGTAGAGGAGCTCGTTGACCTGCTCGTCCCTCATGGTCGCGTCCTTCCTGTTGGCGTGGGCGGTCTTACCCCGGGTATGGCACGTCCAAACCGCCGCGTTGGCAGGCAGGTCAGCTCTCGCGGTCGGATATGCGGAGGGCGAACAGGGCGACGTCATCCCGCACATTGGGAGCATCACCGAAGAGGATGCCGAGCATGTGATCCAGCAGGTCCTCCGGGGTGTCCCTGGTGCATTTGGCCAAAGCCAATTCAATGCTGTCAGGAGGATCCAGCCCGGGCAGGGCATACCCGTCGGTGTAGAGGACCAGGATGTCACCCGGGTCGAGCGAATGCTCTTCCTCGATGGGCTCGAGTGTCGGGAGCACGCCGGCCGGAGGACATGGTTTCCCGAGTCGGCGCGTCTCTCCCTCGGTGGTGATCACGATCGGTGGGGGATGGCCGGCCAGCATCACCCTCAGTTTGAAGCCGTGATCCTGCTCCTGGAGCCGGACGTAGGCGAGGGTGCACATGCGATCCTCATCGAGCAACGCCTCGTTGAGCTGACCCAGGACGGTCTCGAAGCCAGGGTCGAGGGCGATCGTCGATCTGAGCGTGTAGCGGGCCACACCGACCGCAGCCGCAGCATCGATCCCCTTGCCCGCGATGTCGCCGACCAGGACTGCGCAACCGTCGGGCAGCGGCACCACGTCGTAGAAGTCTCCTCCGACATGACCGACCAGGGACAGGGGCCGATACCGGGCGGCCATCTCGAGACCTGCTATGTCCGGAAGCGTCCGAGGGGTGAGGACCGACTGCAAGGTTTCAGCAATCTCACGTTGCTGCTGATACAGCCCGGCATTCTCCAAGGTGGCGGCGGCCCGGTCGGCAATGGTGGTCAATAGGTCGAGATCGGTCGTCTCCAGCGCCGGGTCGGCAGCGCCGCGGGCCACGGTGAGGGTTCCGATGACGCGCCGGCGGACTGTCATCGGCACGCACACCGCCGATTCCAGTCCGAGACGTCGCACCACGTCGGCCAACTCGGTCCCCGATCGAGCCTCGAAGTCGCTGAGCATGGCAGGGGTTATCGGGTCGATGAGCTGCGCTTTCCCCGTCTTCACCACCCGCGCCTGAAGCCAGTCGTCGTCGGCCGGAATGGACTGGCCCATCCTGGCTCGGACCACGGTATGCGCGTGGTCGGCGTCGGGGTAGACGGTGGCCACGGGGTCTAGGCGCCCACCCTGACCGACCAGATGCACCGCACACCACGAACCGACTCTGGGAACGAGGGCCCCGGCCAGTGCCCGCAGATTCTCGTCCAGATCGAGCGAGGACCCGAGCGCCTCGTAGACGATCGAGCGCAGCTCCTGGTCCTCGTCGCGGCGGATCTGAGAGGATATGTCCGAGAAGAAGTTGATGACCAGGACCACATCTCCTCGGTCGTTCTTGATCGGACTGGCGCTCACCCGTGACCAGCGGGCACGCTGGGCCCCTCGTCTCCTGTACCCGATCACCGCTTCGGCGAAAGGCTCTCCGTCTAACACCCTCCGGCCGGGTAAGTCTGCCGCTCCCAGAGCGTCCCCGGCACGATTGATCAACTCATACCGCTCGACGATCTCCTCCGGGCTCATCGATACGAGCTCGGTTCCAGTGGCGAAGCCGAGCATCTCGGCGGCGGTGTCGTTTGCGTAGAGCAGACGCCCGGACCGGTCCTGGACGGTGACCGCCTCGCTGGCGTGGCGAAACAGGATGTCGAGGACATGTCGATCCTCGTCGGTCGCCAGTTCTATGAACCGATCGCCAGGCATGACCCCCTCCAATGCCGCAACGGGGCGAGCGCCCGAACCGGCAAGCGGGAAACTAGTCTGATTTCCACGCGTGAGCGGCAAGGAGTGCTCCGCATGAGTTCAGGCTCGTCCGACGGACGAAGCCCCAAGCCATCGTCCACCCACTCCCCACTCCTCGGGGAGACACGCCGCGCCGAGCTCATGCTGACCCCGGTCCCGGGCTCGGTGCCCGCGGCGCGACGATTCGTGGCCTCACTCGACTTCGTCCGTCGCTCCGATCCGGAGAAGGTGGCCCTCCTCACGGCGGAGGTGGTGACCAACGCCATCCTCCATGCCCGGACTCCACTCAAGCTCGAGGCGGTGGAGGTGGCGGGGCGGGGTATCCGCGTCTCGGTCTCAGATCAGAGCTCCAATCCTCCGGTGAAGAAGGACTACGGCCCGAGCTCTCCCACCGGGCGAGGTCTGCACATCGTCGAGGCCATGTCCGACCGATGGGGGTTCGACCAGTCGGAATCGGGCAAGACGGTGTGGTTCGAGCTGGTCGACTCGGAGACATCGGGGTGACCCGGGAGGAGATAGTGCAGGTCCGTCTCCGTCAGGTGCCCGTTGACCTTTGGACAAGGGCCCGGGCGCATCAGGAGGCCATCCGTCGCGAGTTCGATCTGATGCGAGCCTCGGAACCGGCCGGTTCGGTGCCACACCGGCTGCTCGACCTCGTCGCGGACTTCGACGCGCGATTCGGAGACTTCGGCGATCCCTTGCGCGACGAGCTGTCGGCCGCTGCTGCGCGCGGTGATGAGCTCACCAACCTCACTCTCGAGGTTCCCACGCCGCTGGCGGCGGCGGCACGAGAGTTGGCGGCGATGCTCTCCGAGGTCGACGAGTTCTGCCGTGAAGGGGACCATTTGATGACCCTGGCCACGCCACCCGAGCTCGTGTCGTTTCGGGAGTGGCTCGTCAACGAGTTCACCCGACAGATCGACAGTGATGAAGAGCCGTTGGCCTGGCCCGAGTATCAGCGGGAGAGGCCCACCTCGACAGCTCCCTCTCCTCTCCCGGCGGCGAACGGGGGCGGCTCCGAGACGATCGTGTTCGAGGGCAGTCTCGACCTCGACACTGTCGGGGAGCTGCGTGAGACCATCCAGGAGATCAGAGCCAAAGGCCCCGATGAGATAGTGGTCGACCTCACCGGGGTCGGTTTCATCGATTCCGTCGGGATCGGGCTGCTGATCACGACCCACACTCGTCTCGAGGAGGAAGGGGTGAAGCTCCGGCTCATCGTCTCGCCCCGGCTCAAGGGTCTGCTCGAGTTGAGCGGCCTGATCGAGCTGCTCCGACCCGAGGATGCCGCCACCTGACACGACCAGGGTTTCGAATCGCGGGCATCGGTGGGGGACTCTCATGGATCTCCAGTCGACGATGTCGACGAGTTGTCGGAGGCCCGAGGCAGAGGGCCATCTGGCGAACTAGCCGGCACGGGCGCCGAGGATCCCGGTCCCGCGGCAATATCATCATCGCCGAGTCCCCATGACGACGCTCCGAACGATGCTCCTGCTCCTCGCGCTGATCATGGCCTGCTCCAGCCCGGATGGGGCCGTGACCACGAGCACGAACCCGGTTCCGATCACCACGACCACTGGCCCGGTCACGACCTCCACCGAGCCGCCCGTCGAATGCCCGCCCCCGCCCTACGACCTCGAATTCCTCCCGCCCGGTGTCGGCGCCGGCGGGCTGGACGTTGCCGAGATCGAGCCCGATGTGTGGACCTCGGTGCCCGGGATCGCGGCCACCCTCCTCGGCCGCGCCGACGGCACGGTGGCAATCGCCCTGATCCGTGGGACCCTACCCCCGGTCGACTGGCCGGCGGAGAAGGGGGAGGTCTCCGTCGACGGCACCAGGGCCGCGGTGGGCCCCCACCCCGACGGAACCTGGGTGGCCGGGTGGTACGAGGCGCCGGGAGAGCGTTGTGACCTCTACACCTTGGTGCTGTACCCGCCGATCTCACCGGACGAGGTGGAGCAGGTCATCGACGGCATGAACAGGGTCGGGGGTTGACCCGCCCTCTTGACGTATCTCGCAGCCCGGCGTAGCGTTCCGCCCGGATGAGCCGAACGAGCACCTCGCAGACCGGTCACACGTGGTGGTGGGCCTGGCGCGCGCCGGAGGTGGCTTCGGTCGGATAGCCCCCGCTCTCTGATCAGACGAACCCATCTCCGGTAGCCGGCGATGGGTTCTCTTGTAGGGGCCCCGTTGCCGGACCCGGTGGAGGAGCCCCTATGAACAACATCTTCGACATCCCCGCCGACCTGGACACCCCGACCTCGGTGTACCTGAAACTCGGGTCGCTCAAACCGCGCTTTCTGCTCGAGAGTGTCGAGCAGGGCGACCAGATCGGCCGTTATTCGTTCATCGGCTTCGGCGACGGCCTCGAGGTGGTCAGTGACGGGTGGTCCATCCAGGCCGGGAACAGCCGCATCGAAACCGACGGCACGATGTCCGGACTGATGGACGGTCTGCGCAAGACCCTCGCCGCTGCCCCCGCCCCCGGCCCGGTGTCGAGCGCCGTGCCCTTCCACGGCGGTCTGGTCGGTGCCGTCGGGTTCGACTCGGCCCACCGTCTCGCCGGGAGGACCCCGCCCCCGGCAGCCGCACCCGAAGTCGTTCTCTACGGGCCTCCGAGTGTCATCGTGTTCGACCATCTCAGCCGTCGCGCGGCCCTGCTTCACGACGGATCTGATTCAGAGCGTCTCGTGCTCCGGCGCGAGGTGATGGATCTGTTGTCGAAGGGGCTCCCCGGCCCGGTCCGGAGCGGCGGGTTCACCGACCCGGTCGGCTCGATGGGGAAGGAGGAATACGAAGCCGTGGTGGAGAAGGCCCGTCACCACATCGCCGAGGGCGACGTCTACCAGATAGTGCCTTCGGTGCAGTTCACCGGGCAGACCGATCTCGACCCGTTCACCGTCTATCGCGGGCTGCGTCTGCTCAACCCGTCCCCGTACATGTACTTCTGTGACCTGGGCGGCACCAAGGTGATCGGCTCCTCGCCCGAGGCGCTGGTCCGCCTCAGAGGCACAGCCGCCGAGCTCCGGCCCATCGCCGGCACCCGGCCCCGTCACAACGACGAGGCACGCGACCGGATCGCCGAGGAGGAGCTGGCCGGGGACGCCAAGGAGGCAGCCGAGCACGTGATGTTGGTCGACCTCGCCCGCAACGACCTGGGACGGGTGGCGGTCCCGGGGTCGATCAAGGTCGATCCTTACCGCGCCATCGAGCGCTACAGCCATGTGATCCACCTCGTCAGCGGGGTGAGCGGCATCCTGGAGCCAGGCAACGACGCCTTTGACCTGTTCGCCGCCGCATTCCCGGCAGGAACCGTGGTCGGCGCCCCCAAGATCCGGGCGCTGGAGCTGCTCCGGGAGCTGGAGCCGGCCCCGCGCGGTCTCTATGCGGGCACCGTGGGCTACTTCGGGCACGGGGGGAACATGGACCAGGCGATCACCATCCGCACCGTGGTCATGTCCGACGATCGCTATTCGTACCAGGCGGGGGCCGGGATCGTGGCCGACAGTGTCCCTGCAGCCGAATGGGAAGAGGTCTTGTCGAAGTCGGGAGCGATGCGAAGCGCCCTTGAGACCGCGGCGGGCGGGCTATGAGCCGGATCCTCCTCCTCGACAACTACGACTCGTTCACCTACAACCTGGTGCAGGCCATCCGCGTCCTCGGGGCCGAGGTGGTGGTGCGCACCAATGACGACATCAGCGTCGAGGAGGCCAGGGAGCTGGACCCGACCCATCTGGTCGTGTCACCCGGCCCCGGCCGCCCCGAAGCCGCCGGTGAGTCGATGAAGCTGATCACCGGGATGTTGGGCGAGATCCCGATCTTGGGGGTGTGCCTGGGGCATCAGGCGTTGGCCGCCGCCCTGGGGGGCACCGTGAGCCATGCCAGGGAGCTGCGGCACGGGAAGGCGTCGCCGGTGTATCACGACTCGGCTTCTATCTACGCAGGGCTGCCCAACCCGTTCGAGGCAGGCCGGTATCACTCCCTGGCGGTCATGGAGGACGATCTGCCCGACGACCTGGTGGTTACCTCGTTCACCTCG
>Ga0214469_1000419_pt1 | contig 14728 bp, 17 predicted proteins | sample RVTome_10_FD_187340 | JGI IMG/M metagenome (GOLD analysis project Ga0214469, IMG submission 187340) | Soil microbial communities from uranium-contaminated site in the Upper Colorado River Basin, Wyoming, United States - RVT153D57 HiSeq ... | reverse complement strand
GGGCCCTGCGAACCTTGCGGGCCTTCGGGGCCTCGCGGTCCCTCGGGTCCTTGCTCGCCTTCCGGCCCCTGCGGGCCGGGTATCCCCGGCTCACCTTGCGGGCCAGGCGGGCCGGGCTCGCCCTGTGGCCCCTGGGGGCCGGGAGGACCCATCGGGCCGGTCAACCCGAGCAGACCTTGCAGGCCACGCGGGCCGGTGAAACCGCGCGGCCCTTGTTCCCCCGGCGGGCCTTCGGGGCCGCGCGGGCCACGCGGGCCTTGCAGACCGATCGGACCCTCTGAACCTCGCGGGCCTTCCTGCCCTTGGATCACCTGAATCTCGGGTGGCAGTACGCCGCGCTCCGCACGCTTGCACATGCTCTCGCCGTTGTCGGCCAGGTCCACACGGCGAGCCTGGCTGCATACCGTCTTCAGATCCTCTTGAATGATCGCGATCGCACGGTCCCGTTCCTCGGATGCGGCGTCGGCCTCCTTGATCGTCGCCAGGACGTAGACCGCGAAGATGAGAAACAGGATGCCACTGGCGGCGAGGATCGCATTGAGTAGCAGGGTGCGCCGACGGGCAAGCCGTCGCTCGACGGCTATGCGCTCGCCCTCTGGGGACATTCCCCCCGGCACCGGCTCAACCATCCGTCATCGCCTCGTCATCCACGCCAAGCTCAATCATGCGCCGCCGCAGCTCGGCGACACGCGCACGCAAGAGGTGTATTTCCTCGCGATGCAGGTCCTCCTGAAACTCTAACTCACGGATACGTTTTTCTAACGATCTGATCTGTTCCGACAGGCGGAGATTCTCAGTCTCCAATCTGGTGAACGATGTGTTGGCCGTCTCGGTATTGCGCTTGAACTGCGCGTCTTTGTGCCGCAGATACAGTGTGGGAATCGCAATGAGGAGTGGGGAAGACAACAGAGCGATAACGACCTCTGGTGTCATCCGGTGTCCAATCATGTGCGGTTGGTTAGCATCGATGTTACTGCATTCAGGGGATCAACTTGCGGATGTAGCGGGCGGAGAAAAACGTGCCACCGTAATTCGTGGTGACGTTGACGGCTGCCCCGGAGTTCTGCCAGGCGAACGACTCGATAATGTCCCCCGCGCTGCATTCAATCTCCCTCGACAGCGAGTGCGAGGTTGATCCCTGCGGAGAGTTTTGGTTTGGCACCTGCTCGGTCACGATGTCGGCGCCGTTCTTCCTCATCCGGGCCACGCGCATAGTGGTCGCCTCGCCACTGGCTGCCCACCGCACGCCGAGCTTGAACTCCCACAACCCGGCCCACCCGGCCGGTATGGCGAACTGATTGCTCGTCAGGTCAGCGAACGTGTGGGAGTCGTACGCCTCAACCTGGTAGGTCAGCTTCACAGGGTCGGCCGTGGCGCTACCGATCGACTGGTTGGCGTTCTTCTCTAGCTGCGCGGCGGGCGGTTCCTGCAGCGGGGTGATCAGATCGGTGGCCGTGCCGATCGCGCCGACGATCAGCCAGGTGTTGCCCGTCCGCACGAGCAGTACGCGATCCCCCGGCTCGGGGAGATAGGAGTCGAGCGTCACGTACTCCCGGGTGGTCATCGTGTCCTCGCCGTCGAACGTGACGCGCGGGTCGCCGGAGACGTAGGCGGGATCGACGGTCGCCAGCTTGACCTGAGACTCGCCCTGGTCGCGCGTGGTGGTCAGCGCCAGGAAGTCCGATATCGAGATCATGACGCCTCCAATGACACGACACGCCGGGCGAGGTGGGTCATCTTCGCGCCCGTCTCCAGGCTCATGGACCATTCCGTCTCGCCGAACTTCGCGGACAGCCCGAGCGTGTCGAACTGCACGGTGTAGACGTCCGCGTGGCTGTGCAGCGGATTGAGCGCCGTCGTGAACGCGACGTGCTCGTGAACCTGCGAGGCTTCCACCGCGAGCGCGAACGCCTTCAGGTCCAGGCTCGCCTGGTCGGCCGCATCCTCGGACTCCCGGAAGTCGGTGATCGTGCGTCCGCGTGCGAGCGTGGAAGTCGGCGAGTCGGGGTCCGTGTTCGTGTAGCTGCCGACCAGCGGCGGGCGGTCGGCATCGGAGACCACCAGCACCCACTTGTTCGGCACGTCGAACAGGTCGATCGTGCGGCTTGCCTGCTCGTAGACGATGGACGTCTCGTTGGCCGCGTAGGTCCACTCGCTCGCCTTCGTCGCGGGCGACACGTAGGGCTGCGCAACCGCCGTGCCGTCCTCGTCAAAGAACAGCGCGCCGTAGTTGATGGCCGTCAGCAGCTCGTTGATGATGTCCACCTTGGCGGTGCCGGGCGGCCACTCCTTGCCCGTCGGCAACGCCTTGTCCGTCGGCGCGATGTTCCATGACGTCACGCCGTCGGTGTCGGCCAGGATCGTGGTCACCGCGGCGGCGTAGTTCGTGCCCGCCGTGACCGCGTAGCGGGAGGCGATCATGTCCTGACGCAACACGAGCATCTGGTCGTACGCCTCGATGTCGCGCGTGGCGGTGCCCTGCTCGTCGGTGGCGATCTCCGGGGTCGGCAGCAGGAACACGCCCATCGGCAGCTCAATCGACACGCCGCCGGACTCCAGGATCACCCAGGGTTTGATGCGGTCGATCGCGTAGTCGATGTCGGAAGAGTCGGTGATCCGGATGCGGGCGGTGCGCTGAATGTCGGCGAGGGAGTTGTAATCGATCGTGCAGTCGCGCACCAGGTCGGTGATGTCGCCGATCGCCTCGTTGTCCGCGTTGAGCAGGTCGTAACGGAAGTCGATGGTGCGCACGCCGCCGTCGGCGCGGATCACCTGTGGCTGGTCTGTAGTCCTCACGCGGCCACGCTCGCATCGTAGTCGACCGGCTGAAGCGTGAACTCGGCCTCGCGGCCCCATTGCGTGTTCGTGAACGTCAGGCCCACGATGACCCCGTACGCCTTCACGCCGCGCGCGTCGCGGTACAGCAGCGTGGTCTTCGACCGCTCCCACGCGAGCAGGTCCATCTCGGTGCCGTAGCCGTTGGCCCCGTCGGAGTAGGGCACGTGCACCGTGACGCCGAGCTGCGACAAGTCGTGAATGCCGAACTCGACCACGGGGTAGCGCCGACCGGCGAACAGGTGCGTGGCCGACTCGGTGACGAACTCCACCGACTGCCCCGGCGGCGGAATGCGGAACACCTCCGTGGTATCGACGGCCTCGCCGACAAGCACGGCGTCGGCCGCCGCGACGAGGTAGACGCCAGGCTCTAGCCGGAAGTCCGTCACGGTGATGGTGGCGCTGTCTGCGGTGGCCATGGTGTCCCCTATCGCTCGCACGAAGTAGCCGTAGGTGGTGCCGGATTCCGGCGACACGTCGGTGAAGGTGTCGTTGGTGGTGGCCGAGACGGCCAGACGCGCGAGCTGCCCGCTGCCCTCGGTGCCCCTGGCGTAGGCGCCCTGCCAGTAGCGCTCCGTGGTGGTGCGCCACAACTCGAACCCGGAGGCACCCGATGCCGCCGCCGCCAGGTTCGTGATGGTGACCAGCACGCCGTTCCCGGTGGCGGTGGCCGTGATCGTCGGGGTCCCCATGTCAGCCCACCGCCTTTACGATGTAGCGCGTCTCGGCGCCGGAGTACAGGTCCAGGTCGGTGACGGTTGTCGGGATGAGGGTCACGTCGGGGCCGGTAATTTCCACGTCATCGATCCACGTCTCGACCGCCGACGACGGGGTGCCGGTGAGCGCCACGCGGGCGAGCACCTTCACCGCCCCGGCCGGGGCCTCACCGGACAGAACGAACTCGGTCCAGGACGCGGCGTCCACCGGCGTGGGGGTGCTTTCCGTGGTGTCCAGGACGGCATTCGCCGAGTCCAGCCACACCAGCGCCAGATTCGCCGTGGGGTGACCCGCCGTGATGTAGAGGTAGGCGGTGAGGGCGTAGCCGGTTCCGGCCGTGACGGCCACACCAGCGGCCGCAGTGGCCTCTATCTGTGCGGTGGCCGACACCCCGTCGGGGATGAGGAGAGCCGCCGCCGTGCCGGAGCGGACGTTGATCTCCGAGCGGGATAGCGCGCCGCCGGTCGCCACCCACCCGTCGGTGTCGGACTCGAACCCCGGGTTGGCGTTGAGCACCACGGGCACCTGCTCCGATGCGGGCACCACATCGGCGATCTTCAGATAGGTGTAGCCGCCGGTGGTGTAGAGGCCGTTGGAGGTGCGCTCCCCCAGGATGGCCGCGGCCGCTTGCGTCTCGGACGGATCGCCCGGCTGTGACCGCCAGACCTCGTTGTGGGAGGCTTCCACGAACCCGGCCGTGGGGGCAGGGTTCGTGATGTCGAGCCGCACGCCATGCGGCAGGGTGGTCGCGACGACGGTGGGTGTCATCGGGTACAGGAACGCCGGAGTGAACACCTCGGTGTCGGCCACCGACCGCAGCCCCAGCGTCGACTCCACCTCGACCGAAATCGTGTTCGGCACGTCCGACGACAGCGGCACCTCGTAGACAGTGGCCGCGCCTGCGACCCATCCCGTGTCGTAGAACGGTGTGCCGCCCACGGTGTTGGCGACGCGGTAGTACGCCTGCCCCGCCCCCTCGGGCTGCGTGTAGCTCCAGCCCACGATGTAGGTGTCCTCGCCGGTCGCGAGGTCATAGGCCGAGGTGATCGTCACGGTGGGGGTGGTCGTGGCCGTGAACTGCATCCAGTTCGACCACGCGCCCACGGCGTCGTGCGAGTCCCACACCCGCACGCGGACCTGATAGGTGTTGCCGTTCGCCAGCGCGGCGGCGGGAATAGTGTAGCTGGATGTGGAGCCGACCAGCTTGCCGGTGTCGATGGCCGTCGCGCCGCCGGACGCGTTGATGATCTCCACCTCGTAGGCGGACTGCGAGTCGTCGGGGTCCTCGTCGTTGAACGTCCACCGCAGGGTGGCCGCGGCCGTCGCGTCGTAGTCCTCGAACGGATCGAGGGTCGGGGCCTGCGGCGGGGTGGAGAGGTTGTCGAACAGGAATGCGAAGCTCTTGGTTGTGCCGTCGCTCGCGGTGTAGGCAACCTCGATCGGCACCTTGCCGAGCCGCGTGGGCGTGCTGACCGCCCGGAGGCTGTACGGCGACGCACCTGCGGGAATGGCTGTGGTCGACACTGTGACCGGCGTGAAGTTGATCCCGCCGCTGGTGATCGAGTAGTACCAGCGCGCCACATGAGTGGTGCCGACCGGCACGTAGTAGACCCACACGCGATTCTTGATCGGGTCGTAGACCATGTCCCACAGCGCGGAGCCGCCCCGCTCGGGCGCCCCGGAGTGGATGAAGTGCCGCGACTTGGCCAGCGTGGAAACCGAATTCTCCCACGAGGTGTAGTTTTTGGCGGTCTCCAGGGTGCCCGCCAAGGTGAAATAAATGGACCCCGCCTTCACGGTTCGGATCTTGGTCGCGCCGGTCTCCAGTAGCGCGGTGGCCCCTGCGTCGAACAGCGAGGTGGACCGCCCGCCGGACGAGGTGGTGGTGGTGCGCACCAGCTCGTTGCCGCCGTGGATCATCGATAGTACGTAGCCGTTGTCGACCAGCGTCGCCAGGTTCGACCCGTCCGGGACGTGGTCGGTGGCCACGCCGAGCGTCCCGCCATACGTCGAGTTCGGCCCCAGCGTGCCCGGCCAGTCTGCGTCGCGTAGCGCGCCAGCCTCGAACACGAGTGGCTTGGTCGCGACGATGGCGGGCGGGGAGGATATGGCGGACCGGCCAATGTCGTTCACCGTGCCGTTGCCGCTGGTCGGCACGTTCGGCTGTGTCATCGATACGTAGATGTGTCCCTTGCCGCCCACGCCGCCGCCGGTGTCGACCCACTGCGCGGAGATGGACGTCCCCGGCCGGGAGATCGCAAGCGCGGATGTGTCGCCGGTGTAGCGGGGGGTCTGCTCGGTCCAGGTGTAGCCCAATCCCTTGGCGAACATCAAGGCGCGCATAGTGTTCGCCCCGCCGGACCCGAAGCTGACCAGGTAGAGGTTGTCATCGGAGTCGCGGGTCAGCGAGCGGGACTGGCGGCCACGGGCGTGGATGCCCTCCGCCGCGTCCTGCGTCGAACCGATGGCCGTCCAGGTGATGCCGTCGGCCGAGTGCCAGAGCTGCGTGACGTCGCCGGTCGACGTCTGGAAACGCTCGGCCACCCACGTTCCGTCGGACAGCTCGATCAGGTTGTCACCGCAGAACGTGTGCACATTGGACGGCATGGTGTACAGGATCAACTCGGTGGTGTTGTTCAAGGCTTCGGCGGTGTAGTACCGCAGAACCCCGCTCTGCGTGCCGCTCGACCCCGGTCCGACCCCCGCCACCTGTCGCTCGGTGACGATCAGGAAGTGCATAATGTTTACGTTCCACAGCTCCAGCTCCAGGAGGGTGGCCCCGGTCTTGTCCGCCTTGGCCACGCACACCGGGGTCATGCTGTTCTGAATGAACTCGCCGCTCACGAAGTCGCCTGTCGTGAGGCCGGTGCCCCAATCCCTGCGGTAGACGTGCACGCCGCCGACCTTGTCCCACTGGACCCCGTAGGGTAGATCGATCATCATGTCGAGATAGGCAGCGATCACCTTGTCGGTGACCGCTGTGGTGACGAACCGGACGAACGCCTCCCAGAAATGCCAGGAGCCGTCGTAGCGGTGGCCGAAGTGGGCAGCGTAGTCGCCGGTGTTCACTGACTTGGTATCGCCGAGCCGCGCGGCCGCGTACGACGAGGCTGACGTTGCCTGAATGTGCCCGCCGGACGTGTGCTCAAAGATCACCCACTTAGCCACGGTGGCCGCCTCTCGGCCGGAACGGGCGCGGCACGAACGCCGGTGGGGTGTGCCGCTCGATGACGCGGCGCAAGTACGCCTCCGGGTCGTCGGCCTTGTCGACGGGGATGTCGACCAGGTTGAGCGTCGCCTCGTCGGAGCGGTGCGCATCAAAGAACACCTTGACTACGTCGCCGTCCTGCTCGACGTGATCGAACGGCATGCCCAGCATCTCGTTGAGTAGCTCCGTCGCGCGGCGCGCTCGCTCGCGGGTGGCGGCGGCCTGTTCTTTGGTCGGCCTCCACGGTGTCGTCATGCCCGGCCTCCCGCCGCCGCGCCCTTGCGGGACTGTTGCTTCACCTTGGCAAAAAAGTCGGACACGTCGCGCATCTCGCGGATGCTGCGCGTGTCGATAGTGACGTAGATGTTGCCGTAGGAGGACCCGCCGACGGACTGCGATCCGTCCAGTGGCGTGACCCGCGCGCCGCGCGGCAGGCTCAGCAGCTCGGGTCCGCGCTCGCCGACGATGGCCGAGCCGGGCTGCGTGATGTCGCCGCCATTCGCGAGGTAGGGGATGTTGGGAATCGACGGGATATCGGGCGCCATGGGGATTCGGTTGAACCCACCGATCAGCGTGTTGACTCCACCGATCAGCCCATTAACCAGGCCGATCGCACCGTTGAGCGCGCTCCGCGCTCCGGCAGCGATGCCGTTCCACATGCTGCCGAAGAATCCCTTGATTCGGTTGATCACTCCGCCGATGCGGCCAGGGATGCTCCGGAAGAACGACACGATATTGTTCCACGCGCTACGGAATCGATCGCCGACCGCGCGGAGTAGCCCGCTGAACCAATCGCGGATGCCCGCCCATTTGCTGCGGAACCACGAGCTGACGTTGTTCCACAGGTTGCGGAAGAACGACGCGATGTTGCCCCAGGAGTCACGGAACCGCGAGGCGATGCCGCTGATCAGCCCGCCGAACCACGACCGGATGTCGTTCCACTTGCCCCTGAACCACCCGGAGATATTGCCCCAGAGATTCTTGAACCAATCGGTGACGGACTTCCACACCTTGCGGAATTTGTCGGTGATTTTATCCCACGTATTCGCCAGCCATTTGGTGATCGCGCCCCATACCTTGGTCGTGATTTTCTTGATCTTGTCCCAATTCTTGACGATCAGCACGACGAGGCCGATCACGGCGGCAATGACGATCGCGATCGGGCCCATGGCGATGATCCACGCGGCGGCCACCTTGGCGGCGTGCAGCAGGCTCTTGGCCCCGAGCAGCGCCCACGCTCCCACCTGCCTGGCGACGGACTTCCCCGCGGCCGCGGACGAGGCAAGCCACGACTTCTTCACCGTGCCGCCCGCGACCATCGACGCCGCCGCCGACGCGCGCGACGCCGCGACCATCGACGCCATCGGGGCGATGACCCCCATGGCCGCCGGGCCGACCGCTGCGATCGACGAGGCCACGAACCCGAGCGGGCCGGGCATGTCCATGAGGTCGGTGACGAGGCCGATGGCGGATCGGCGGAACGACTCGAACGCCGTCTTCCGGTTGTCGTTGAGCGTGTCGCCCATGCGGTCGGCCGCGCCGCCGACCTTGCCTAGCCCGCCCTCGGCCTGCACGAGACTCGTGAGAAACTTCGGGATCTCGGTGGCCGAGAGGTCCTCCAGCGGCGTGCCAAACAGCTCGATTGCGGCGCGTCCCTGCTTCGCGCCCGGCCCCATCGCGATCAGTCCCTTGACGATCTTCTGCGTAGCGGCGGCAGCCCGATCGCCGCCAGCGTTCATGTCGTCGGCGAGCTTGCCGTAGCTCAACCCCATGCCCTCGATCACCGGCTTGGTGCGGGCCATGTCGGTAGACACGAGCACGCTAAATTCTTTGAGAGCGTCGCCGGTTTTGTCGATGCCGTACATGCCTTTTTCGGAAGCCTTGACCAGCATCCCGAATGCCTTCTCACCCTTGATGCCGAGCGTGCTCATGAACGGGCCGTACTCGTCCACGGCGTCAAGGATGTCCTCGCGGACAGACGCGGGGACGCGCTGCATCGACGCGGTGATCAGGTCCATGGCACGGTTGATGTTCGGCGCGAGGCCGGATGTGACAGACTGCCCGGCCACCTGCGATGCCCGCGCGACGTCGATGCCGAACGCGGCCGACAGGTCCAGCACCTTGGCCGTGATCGCCGACAGGTCGGACGAGCTGGCATGGCGCATGCCCTTGATTGACGACATGACCGCAGCCACCGCGTCGTTGACGCCCTCCAGATTCTCGCCGTAGGCGTCGCGGTACAGCCCGCCCGCGACGGCGCCAGCCCGCTTGGACTGCGGCGCGGTGAGCCCGAGCTGGGCGGCCAGCTTGTCGGTACCGGCCTCGATGCTCATGTTGTTGACGATGCCGCCGACCAGTGCGGCGCTGATCGCTCCGCCCGCGACACCGGCGGCCGTGGCGAAACCCTTGAGCTTGCTCTCCGCGCTGTCCAGGCTCGCATCCAGCTTGGAGTCGTCGACCTCCAGCTCGACCTTGCCGTGCGACTCTGCTTTGCTGGCGTAGGACTTGACTGCCCCGGTGGCCTGATTCAGGTCGCCGGACAGCGCGCCCGTGTCCGCGGTGAGGTCAACCTCGGAGACCGAGCCCGCCTTGCTGGCGTAGCTCTTGACGTCGCCGGTCGCCTGCTTCAGGTCGCCATCGAGCTTGCTGCCGTCGGCGGTGAGGTCGACCTCGGCCACACTCTCCGACCGCTTGGCGAACGCCTTGACCTTGCCCTCGGCGGCCTTGATGCCGGCCTCTAGCTTGGCGATGTCAATGTCCACATCGACAAACGCGTCGGCGATCTTGAAGCCTGCCATGCCGCCCTCCCCTACGTCTTGTCGGTGAACATGTCCGCGTGCTCCGCCAGGAAGTCGGTGTCCGGCACGATCCGCGCCTGCTCACCGTTCCCGCCGCCGCGCTGGTCGGCGCGCTCCTGCTCTTCGGCCATCCGCGCTGCGATGACCCCCTGATACGCACCGAGCCGGAGCGCGAGGGAGAAGAACTTCGGGCCGGGCAGGGATGCGGGGTCGTCCACACGGTGGAACACAGAGAGATCACTCTCGATATCCGCCGCGTGGTCCAACACCCACATCACCTCGCTCAGCCTTTCGAACGCCTCTCCGCCCTGTTGGACGGCTCTAATTTTCCCACCGTGTGCCGCTGGCACAGTTCGACGATGGCCGAGAGTTGCTCGGGGGTGAGGTACTCGTAACCCATGAGCGCGTCATAGGCGTCCTCGCCGAGCATGTTGTGCAGCAGCCACGCCGCCCCCTGCTCGGTGCCTTCCTCGCGCACCCGGTCCAGGTACTGCAGGGCGATGTTCGCCCGGGGGCGCTTCGGAATGGTGTACGCCTGCTCGTCGATATAGAACAGGGTCACTCGTTCGTCGGCGCCCTCGGGCGGTTTGGTGGATAGCCTGATCGGCTCGTTGTCGGTCATGCCGTTCCTCTCTGGTCTGCAGTGTCAGCGGCTTAGACCGGCTCGGCGGTCTTGTCGCGGACGCGGAACGGCGCGATGGACTGCGACACGTAGTGCCCGGTCCAGGTGACACTCCACATGGACTTCCCGGCCTTCGTGTAGCTGAACTCCACGTCGTCGAGCGAGAGCACGCGGCGGATGATGAACACGCGCTGGAAGCCGTTCGGCGCCTTGCCGCGCACCAGGATCGAGTAGTAGGTGGGGTCGTTGGCCACCAGGTCGACCACGGGGTCATAGGTGGACGTGCCCGCCGTGCCCGCCCCGGCCGCGACGTCGGTGATCGTGCCACCGTTGAGCACGACCTGCAGGTTTTCCAGGGTGGACTCGACGAGGTTGGTCGACACCTTGGCGTTGCGCTCGGTGAGCGACGAGGCGATGTAGTCGGCCACCTGGTCGCACATGTGCGACTCCCAGGACTGCGAGATGGTGAGGCTCACACCGTCGTCGGTGCCGCCCAGGTCGATCCAGCCCGGGTCAAGTGCTTCGCTCGGGTCTACGGGCTCGACCACGCTGTCGTCGAACGGCGCGGCGTAGAGGTCGGCGGGGCCGACGATGATGTTGGTCGTGGTGACGGCCATCGGTTACTCCTCTTCCTTTTCGGGCTTGCTTGCCCTGCTGGGCTTCGGCGCAGCAGGTGTGGTCGACTGGCCGCCGGACTCGGGCCGCTGCGGGCCTTCCTCGCCGGCGAGCAAGCCCATGCGCTGCAGGTCGGTGTACTCGGCGTCACCCACGGTGACTTCCTCGTTCGGCGTCCGCGCCAGGCGGACGGTGTGCTCAGCCATCCTCACTCCTCTATCTGTATCCAGTGGAACTGCAGGTCCGCCGAGTAGCGGGCGAACCCGCCCTCATCGCCGGGGACGCGGCGCGGTTCGGTGGTGGCCGCGACCTCGAACAGCCGCGCCGCGAAGTACTCATCGCGCAGCACGATCGGGTCCGGCGTGGTAAAGCACGCGGCGAGGATGTCCTCAATCAGCGTGTTGGCCTTGCCCCACGGTGGGCGTTTCGATCCGGGGTTGACGGCCCAGGTGTCGACCTGCACCACGGGGTTGCGGAGCGGCACGTAGGCGTCGGGGCTGCCGCCGACGACACCGACCACCTGGACGAACCCGTCGGTCGCGAACGCCTCGGCCGCGGGCAACGTGGTGCCGACGCTGCCGCTCGGCACGCCGGCCAGCGTCTTGAGCCACGCCACGGCGATCAGCTCGGTGTTGGGGCGGTGCAGGGGAAGGGTCATGCGAGGCTCCTGCCCTGCATGGCCGCGGGCCGGAGGTACGGCTGAGCGCGGGTGAACCGCGTGCCCAGCTCGACATACACGGCGTACTGGTCGCTGCCGACCGTGCGACCAACGGTGGTGGCGCGCAGCTCGTAGCTCCAGCGGCGCTTGTGCTTCGCGCGGATATTCCAGCGCAGCCACCCGGTGTCGACCGGGGCGTAGCGCTTGGCGTCGCGCTCCATCGGGCCCATGGCTTTGGAATAGATGCGGGAATCCACGTGGTCCAACAGGGAATCGATTCCGCGCTGATTCATGCGCACGCTTGCCATGGGCCACACGCCTTTACGTCGGTGGTCGTCTGTTTTTCTCTGCCCGTTTACGGGGCATCGCGAGAAATCAAGAAACCTGTTTGGCTGTAAGTCTAATGTCTGCGTAACCGTTAAGCGAGTATTTCGAGTTAACGGTGTCGATCTGATAGACAATTCCGGTGGTGTTGTCTCTCACGCGGTCATGCGGTGCGAACGGAAACGCGTTCGGCCGCAGCCGAATCGACACTCCCTCGATCACGGTCGCCCGGCCGGTGGTCGGGTCGAACGCGCGTTCTGATATCTCGGAGATATAGGCGGGCAAGTCGGTGAATCCGGCCAGTACCGCATCCGACTCCACCTCGTCGCCGTAGGAGTCGGTGGCCGCGGTGCGCGACAACACCGCCACGGTCGTGGTCGGGATGAACGTCGACACCTAGATTCCCCCGCTCACCGGATACCAGGGTGCGCCGCCCTCGGCCTCGTCGCGCAGGTACGCCTGCTCCCACTCGGTCAACGACCCGAACCTCGAACCGGCGCCGGTGCCGACCATCCGCGACTTGTTCCACGACAGCCGGTCCAGGCTGCGCTTCGCCAGCGGCGCGAGCTGCGTGGCGTCGGGGTTGGCGTAGGTGAACGACGCGCCGTCCTGCGACACACTGGCCGCGTCGGTGCGCGCCAGCAGGTCGGTCTGCGTGGCCTGCCAGGCAGCCTGAAACACGACGGCCATCTTGAGGCGATAGGCGTCACGCGCGGTGATGTCGGTGTCCGTCGTGGCGTCGGGGTCCACATCGGCGAACACCTCGATCACCGATTGCGCGAGCGCGACCGTGGCGTCGGTGACGGCGACGCCGGTCTTCTCTGTCACCTCGGCCGTCGTGGTCCAGGCCATGGCCGGTTACTCCTGCCCGTTGTAGGGGCCGTCGCCCGGGCTGTACTCCAGGTCGGCGGTCATCTCGCCGGTGTTCTCGACCACGGGGCAGGCGTAGGTAATGTCGCCGCCGCCGCCCGGGGTCTCATCCCGGTACGCCTCGGCCGCTGGGCCGGTGGCACGCCAGCCGAAGTTGACGGCCTGCCGCTCGCACTCGACGCGATTCGCGATGTCCTGGTCGGTGCCGGGCTGCTCATACTCGCCGACGATGAACGTGTAGTGGAACCGGCCGTCGCGCACGCCCAGCTTGACCGGCTGGTCGGACGGGGTGCTGGCAACGCCAAGCGCGCCCTCGCCTTCGCTGGCGTCCTCGTTCAGGCGATCTTCCAGCTCCGCCTTCGTGCCGCTGGTCGGCAGACCCCGCGACTCTAGTTCCGCCTGTAGCTCTTCCTTCGTGGCCATGCTGTCCTCCGTGCGATGAAGGTCTGTAGTGGTGAAACCCGGCCTACCCACCGTAGCGGGCAGGCCGGGTGGACTACTAGGCGATGATCTCCAGCACGGACGCGGCGGCCGGGTCGCCCAGGGCGAACGCCTTGCGGGTCCGCATCTTGAGGTAGGCGACGTCGCTCAGGGCGCCGGGGCCGGTGAAGGCGTCGGTGACCTGAGACATGAGCCGCTCGCGGTCACCCACGACCAGCATGCGCCGCGGCACCACGACCAGGATCGCGTTCCCGGCGACACCGGCGAGACCGGCACCGGCGGTCGGCGACTGAGTGGCCGTGGCCGACAGTCGAGCGCCCCGCGACCAGAAGATCGGGTAGCTCGCCAGCGAGGACCCGCGCTCGTCGTAGACGTTGATACCAGCGGAACCGTCGGCGGAGATGCTGCGGAAGTGCGGGCGGAATGCCGGAGAGGCGATGACCGCGAGGGACTCGTCGGACCACTCGCTTTCCTCGGCCACGGCGATGGCGTCCAGCACGGCGTCACGCATGGCCGCCGCGGTGGCCCCGGTCGACACGGTGGACTTGTTCGTCGCCGCCGCGTAGACGGAGGTGTAGGGCACCGTGGTGCCATTCTCCGCGCCGGTGACGGCCAGTGCCGCGTTGTCGAACAGGATCGCGGTGCCGGACGCGCCAGCGTCCTTCTTGGCGTTCACGATGTTGACGAAGCCCGCCGCGTCCTTGATGTCCTCGTCGGCCAGCGGCACGGCGACACCGATCTTGCGAGCGTTGAGCAGCAGCTCGTCACCGGCGTTGTCGTCCAGGGTGTACGCCTGGCCCTTGGGGATGAAGTACGCGTCAGCGTCCCCGGCCTTCGGAACGTGCTTGACGTCGGTGGACATCGGCTCGTGCCGCGAGGTGGCGCGGTCGACGGCCGACGTGTTCGTGAACTTCGTGACGACAGCGCCGCCCCATTCCTCGGGGACCCACGCGTTGACATCAACAGCCATGATCTACTCCCTTGATGAACTCGATTGCTCTGGGCCATCGGTCCATCACGTGACACGTGGCTGTCTGTCTACGGAGTCTACACGTTAGGTAGACGGTTAGTGCTTCACGACCCGCCGCCGAAGAACGCCTCGGCCTGTAGCTCGGTCGCCGACTTCGCCCGCTCCGGCGTGCCGGACTTCGGGCTCGCCCCGATACTGGCCGCCTTCACCGTCTTGCCCTGCGGCGCGAAGAACTCGGGGAAGCTGTCCTTGAGGTCGTCGATCGCGTCATCCAATCCGTCCACCGTGCCGTCCTCGCTCACGGTGAGGTCGTCGGTGTCGAGCAGTTTCATCACGCGGTCGAGCCGCGCCTTGCGCTTGTCGCCGTCGCTGGGCAGCGCCAGCCCGGCCGACGTGAGCGCGGAGGTTGCCGCGGTCCGGATGATCAGCGGGCGGTACTTGCCCTCGACCTCGCTCGCGGTCTGCGACTTGATCTCGGCCAGGACATCCTCGGCCACGCCATCGGCATCGTCGGCCTTGTCGCTCTTGGCCTCGGGCTTGTCGCCGTTCTTGCCGGTGACCTGCTTGCGCCACTTCTCCGCCTCGCGGTTGGCCTTGCGTTGCGCCTTGCGCAACGCCGCCAGCTCGGCCCGCAGTTCCTCTGCCGACTTGCTCTCGTCGGGGTCGATGT
>Ga0214469_1000418_pt1 | contig 14758 bp, 14 predicted proteins | sample RVTome_10_FD_187340 | JGI IMG/M metagenome (GOLD analysis project Ga0214469, IMG submission 187340) | Soil microbial communities from uranium-contaminated site in the Upper Colorado River Basin, Wyoming, United States - RVT153D57 HiSeq ... | reverse complement strand
TTGAGGATCGGAGCAATGGCGGCGATGGCGAAGCGCCGGTGAGCGTGCAGGGCTCCGGTCATGATCATCCCGGCGCCGTAGAAAACGACCTGCGGCGCGAACAGTCGCAGGAACGTGGCGCCCAGCGCCACTTCCTGGGCGCGCAACGTTGGGTCGTCCACCCCCAGCGTCAGGAGTCGCATGATCGGATCCCCCAGGAGCGCAACGATGAGGGCGATTGCGACGAGGCCCACGATGGCGATCGTCGTCAGCGCGTTCGCGGCCTGCCAGCCTTCGTCCTGCCGGCCTTTGACGAGGTAGTCGACGAAGGTCGGCACGAACACGGACGTGAGAACCCCGGCGGCAACGAGTTCGAAGACCACGTTGGGGGCCGTGTTCGCGGTCTGATAGGTGTTCGCCAGGAAGGTCGTGCCCATCGCCGCGGCCACGACGATCACGCGGACGAAACCAGTTATCCGCGACACCGCGGTCGCCAGCGTTATAACCGCAGCACCGCGCGCGAGAGATCCCTGAGGCTGAGCTACCGACGCCATTGTTGCTTCGCCGAACGATCGCGCTTCATCGGACCCCGCTATTCCTCGGGCGAAGGCTCGGGCAGCAGACGGGTCCCGTCATCTGTTCCGAAGTGTCCCGCCGGTGTGCCCTCTGGCCCGCTGAGCACGAGCACCACGGCTATATGACCAAGTGCGCTTTCGCCGGTGTCCACGGTCGAAACCGATTCGTTTATCTCGCCGTCCTCCCGCACCGCAGAAACCATTTCCCATTGACTCGATGACGACTCCGTTACCACCACCTCGGTCTCGCCGGCGGTCAGCTCCGAGCTCAATCTCCTAACGAATGCGGGGACCTCGAACGGGGGCGCGGTCGCGTTCCCCCCGGCGATCACGAAGGACGACCCGCTCGGTACGACGTCGTTCTCGTCACCGTTGCGCTCGACCGAGACAAAGTCCTCGTCCTCGAGCAATCCAAGGAGCTCCGAATAGGCGACCTGCGCAGAGCCCTCACCCTCCTCGGTCGTTTCGTCGCCGTCCAGGGCGAGGGCCGCGGCGCCCTCCCCTAGTGCATCCGCTGCATCCATTCGGACACCTGATGGCTCGGATTCGACCGAGTCGACGATGGTCGCAAGCTGGTCGGCCTCGGGCTGACTCTCGAGCGCGAACTTCGGCGCCAGGTTTATCTGCGTTACGACGTTCGCGCCCGCTTCCTCGAGCACCGTGACGGTTCCGTCGACGACACCCCCGTCGGCGCCGTCTACGGCGAAGAGGACCACATCCCTGCCGTTCAGCCGCCCGTCGACCGCCCACGGTTCCACGGCCTGAGTCCATTGCGTCAGCGAGCTGTTCTGAGCGCGCAGCTGATCGATCTGCTCTCTCTGCTCGTTGACCTCGGACTGCACCGTCTGGATGCGGTTCTCGAGATCGCGGGCGAGCGGGTCACCGACGAAGCCGGCTCCCAGCATGATCCCGACGGTCAGAGCGAGAAAGATGGAGATGATCGTGACCACGAGATACCGAAAGTCGATCATCCGAAGACCGCCGTCCTGATCGAGTCCCACGTCAGCGAGAGCTGCGTCCAGAGCAGCGCCAGCTGGCCCCGGAAGACGTCAGAGAACGCGATGACCATGCTTATGGCGAGCATGGCCGAGAACACGAGGAATCCGAGATCGCGCCCCCGGACGCGACCGTGATACAGACGACTGAGGCCCTTCGCGTCGACCAGGATCGGTCCAACTCTCAGGCGCGTGAGAAAGGTCGAGGCCATCCCCTTTCGGCCCTTGTCCCGGAACTCGATGAGGTTGGCGTGCGTTCCCACCGCGACGATCAGCTCGGCCCCTCTTTCGTAGGCGAGCAGCATGGCGATGTCCTCTGAAGTGCCGGTCGCCTCGAAGACAACACACGACAGGCCGAGCGCGTCGAGCCGCTCGAATCCCGGCGCGTGGCCACCCGCGTATGCGTGCACGACCAGTTCCGCTCCGCTCGTCAGGGCCTCGGTCGTCACCGAGTCCATGTCTCCGATGATCATGTCGGGCTTCAATCCGACATCGCAGATCGCGTCCGCCCCCCCGTCTACTCCGATCAGCAACGGTTTGACTTCGCGGATGTACGAGCGAAGCGCTTTGAGATCGTCCTTGTAGTCGTAACCCCGCACGACCACCAGCACGTGGCGCCCATGAAAGTCGGTGCGAACCTCGGGAAGCCGGGCCGCCTCGAGCAGAACGTCCCGCTCGTCCTCGATGTATTCGATGGTGTTCTGTGCGAAGCGCTCGAGCTCTGTGGCAATGCCCTCCTTGGCCTCGTCCAGCGACGCTTCGACCCCTTTCAGTTCGAGCCGCGTCCCCCGCGCGATCTCGATGTGCTCGTCGCCTTCTCTGCGATAGATGCGGTCGCCGTCGACGGCCAACTCGGTTCCGTCGATGAGGAGCATGATCCCTTTGCCCACGTCGTCGATCACCGGGATGTCGGCGGAGCACAACAGGATCGGGCCGAGGTTCGGATACCGGCCCGTCGTCGATCTCGAAGCGTTCACGACGGCCTTCACGCGCCGCTCTATCAGTCCCTCGGCGGAGATTCGATCGATGTCCTCGTGATCGATGACGGCTATTTCGCCGGGATTCAAGCGAGTGGTCAGGTCCTTGGTGCGCGGGTCGACGCGGGCGACGCCGAGAAGCGCCCCCGGAACCTCGGGGAGGTGATGGCGTTTTCTCTTTCCGAGCATCTTCATCTAGCGCTCGCCGTTTCGAGGAGCTCTTTGGCGTGTTCTCGCGCCCTTCGGCTCTCGGGCATCCCCGCCAGCATGCGCGACAGCTCGTCGAGCCTCTCCGCTCCCTCGACGCGCGCGACAAGCGCGGACGCGCGCTTCTCGGCAGATTCCTTGCGGACGCGGTAGTGGGAACCGGCGAATGCGGCTACCTGAGGCAGGTGCGTCACGAGCAAAACCTGGGCCCCCGAGACGCGCGCCAGATCCGCGAGCGCCCGCCCAACGGACTGAGCCGCCTTACCACCGACGCCTGCGTCGACCTCATCGAAGACCATCGTGCGCGCGGAGCCCTCGGTTCCCCTGTCCTGCGAGGTCACCAAATGCAATGCAAGGGCGATGCGCGATAGCTCACCGCCCGAGGCAACCTTCGCGATGGGACGCGGGTTCTCGCCCGGGTTGGCCGCGACCCGAAACTCGACCGTTTCCGCACCGCCCTCGAAGAGATCCCGGTCCGTCAGAGCCACCTCGAATCGAGCTCCCTCCAGCGCGAGTTCACCGAGCATGTCCTCGATGGCTTGCTCGAGGCTCGGGGCCGCCTCGCGCCGGCGGACGCCGAGCTCACCGGCGAGCCGTTCGGCCCGTCTCATCAGGTCCTCGTGCTCGGCGCGCAGCGCACCGAACGATGACTCCGCGTTGACCAACTCCTCCGCGCGGGCTCGAGCGCGCGCGACGTAGCCGAGGACACGGGCCTCGGGCCCATTTTCGTCACGCTCGGGCGAAGGTCCATCGTCCCCGTACTTGCGCACCATCCTCCCGATGACATCGAGGCGAGCTTGCGTCTCCGCGAGGGCCTGGGGATCCGGCGCGACCATGCTCCTGGTCAGATCGGCGGCGACGTCGGCGATTTCGAGCGAGGCCGCCTCTAGTCGTCCGGCCACTTCGTCGAGGCCGGGGTCTCTCCGGGCCGCCGTCGAGACCTCCCGTAGCGCAGCGTCGATCGTCTCAGCGGCACCGCCCTCTCCGTGCAGCGCGTCGGCGGCACTCCCGAGCGCCATGGCGATCGATTCGGCGTGCTCGAGCCGGCCGGCGTCCGCGCTCAGCCGGTCGTACTCGCCCTCTTCGATCGCGGCCTTCTCGATCTCCGAGATCTCGAAGCGCAGGAGGTCGAGCTCGCGTTCGCGCTCGCGTTCGGTGGCCACCAGCGTGTCCAGTTCGCTCTGGACCCGGCTCGCGGCCCGGACGGTGTGGGCAAGCTCGGCCGCGAGTGCCGTGGATCCGGAGAAGGCGTCGAGCAGCGCCCGCTGGCGAGCGGGTCCGCCGACCCCCTGGGCCTCCTGCTGACCGGCGATCTCGACGAGCTGCTGGCCGAGGGCGGCGAGCACTGCGACGGTGACCAGGCGGCCGTTGACGCGCGCTCGGCCCCCCTTTCCGTCGGCTGCGACCGTCCGGGTCAGGACGATCTCGACGTCCGGCCCGCCGGCTCCGCAATCGATGATCCCGTTGTCCTCGAGCACGGCGACCGCGCCGTGATCGGCGGGCACCACGAAGCGGCCCTCGACGAGCGCCTCGACGGCCCCCTCACGGACGAGGGCGCGGTCGGACCGGCCGCCGATCAGCAGCCCGAGGGCGGCGACCACCAGGGTCTTTCCCGCTCCGGTTTCTCCCGTGAGGGCGCTGCAGCCGCCGTGCAGCTCCAGCTCGGCGCGCTCGATCACGCCGAGGCCCTCGACAACAAGCTCTCTCAGCATCCGAGACGAATCCTAAGGGTGACCGGGGGCGAAAGGCCGTGTCTGGGCGACCACCACGAAATCTCCGCACTCCCTCTTGCCGGCCCCGCGGCCCCTGCTCCGTCCCCGTCCGCCTGCTTCACCGCCCGTCCCGGTGGTCAGGTGGGCAGCTCCAGCTTTCGCCTCAGCCGCTCGAGGAAGTCCGGCCCCGAGAGCCTCACCAGTTGGAGTGGCCGCTCATGGCGGCGCGCGGTGACGACGTCTCCCGGCTGGAGGTTCCGGCCGAGCGTCCCGTCCAGCGAGACAGAGGCGACAGCTGCCGTCTCGTCCACGCGTATCGTCACCTCGTCGTTCGGGGCAAGGACCACGGGCCTCGAGAACATCATGTGCGGGCTCACCGGCACGATCACGAGAGCCTCGGCCCTGGGAGAGATGATCGGACCTCCGCGCTGAGCGCGTAGGCGGTCGATCCAGTCGGGGTGGCGACGATCACGCCGTCGGCATTGAACGTCGCAAGGCGCTCTCCGCTTACATCGACCTGAAGGCGCACGACTCTGTGACGCGCCGAGCGCTCGACGAGCACCTCGTTGAGCCCGACAAGATGCGCCTCCTGACCGTCGCTCGTGACCCGGCACTCGAGCATCATCCGCTGCTCCAGGCGGTAGTCGCCATCGAGGACGCGCTTGAGCGCTCCCAGTTCCTCTCCCGCCTCGACCTCGGTCAGATAGCCGAGCGATCCGAAGTTCACGCCGAGCAGGGGGGCCTTCGCGGCGTGCGCCGCGTGAGCCGCGTGAAGCATGGTGCCGTCACCCCCGAGAGCCAGGACGAGGTCTGGAGACTCCTCGTCGACGGTGATGCCCCTTGCGGCGAGCACCTCTCGGATCTCGTCCCGCATCCTCGCCGCCTCGGGTTTCGTCGGATGCACCACGAAGGCAACTCTTGCTATGTCCACGTGACTCCCGTCTCGCTACCGAACCTCGGCGACCGCCCGCGCGGCCGCCTGCCTATTGTGAGGCCCCCCACGGCGGAGGTGAACGAAGAACTCGCGGTTGCCCGCGGGCCCGGGTAGATCTGAGGGCGTGGCGTCCACGAGTCCCAGTCCCAGTGCCTCCGCGGCACCGACCACTCGTTGAACCGCGGCCAGCCAGAGGACCGGATCGCTCACCACTCCACCCTTTCCGACCGCGTCTTTCCCGACCTCGAACTGCGGCTTGACCATCAACAGCCAGTCGCCCTGAGGCACGACCAGGCCTGCGATAACGGGCATTACCAACGTCAACGAGATGAACGAGAGATCGGCGGCCACCGCATCCGGGCGATGAGGAAGGTCGTCCGGCTCGAGTGTCCTCAGATTCGTGCGCTCGAGCACGGTGACGCGCTCGTCGTTGCGGAGTCGCCAGTCGAGCTGTCCGTATCCGACGTCCACGGCGATGACCGAAGCCGCACCGCGCTGAAGAAGGCAATCGGTGAAGCCACCCGTGGACGCTCCCGCGTCGAGCCACGTCCTGCCGGCCACCTCTACCTTCAACCGGTCGAGTGCGCCAGCAAGTTTCTCGCCTCCGCGCGAAACGAACGGCCGCGCGCTGCCCGTTACAGACAGCGAGTCCTCTGGAGAGACCATCGTCGCGACGCGCGTGGCGGGCATTCCCCTCACCACGACGCGCCCAGACTCGATCGCGTGGCGTGCAGCGGATCGGGACTCTGCGAGACCGCGCCTTACGAGTTCGGCGTCAAGGCGATGGGTTCTTGCCAACGTCGCGCTCGAGCTCGTTGGTCAACTCGTCGTAGAGGTCTTCGAGCAGCTTGAGTCGCTCGGCGTCGCCGCTCGCGGCCGCGTCTTGAAGCGCTTGCCGGGTCCGATCCCGCAGACCGACGGATTCGGAGGTGTACGCCGCGGCGCCGTAGTGAGTGCTTTCGTCCATGGGTCGAAATTATCCCTCGTCGTGGGGTCGCTCGGTCGTCTTCTTGGCCGATTTCTTTGTCGTCTTCTTCGAACTCTTCTTCTTGGTCTTCTTGCTGGTTCTCTTCGCGGTAGTCGGCGCGACCGGCCGGTCCTCGAGCCTGGCGACGCGCCGCTCGAGCCGCTCGATGTCGCGCTTGGACGCGAGTCCGATCGCTTCGATCTGGTTCCTCATCTCGCTGCGGACGAGGTTGAGGATCTCGTCTCTGTTCTGCTTGCTCCGTTCCATGAGGTCCCTCACGGCCTGAGTCGCCTGACCGCCGGGGAGCTCACCGGACTTGATCAGTTCGCGCACGATGGCCTCGGCGCGGTTGCGCGTCAACTCGACCACCCCGGATGTGATCAGCACCATACGCCTGATCTCGTCTCTCACTACGCGACCTCCCGTGTCTGTTGAACTCGCCTGAAACCTATACTCGCACCCGTGGTCTCGCTGATACCGATATCGGACGAAAACCCCACGCGGCGGACGCCGGTCATCACGCTGGTGCTGATCGGGCTGAACATCTTCACGTTCTTCTTCATCCAGCCCGATGCTCCTCTCTGGTCCGAAACCTCTCCCAGGGAGGAGCGTTTCTACTTCGAGACGGCTCCCATGCCCTGCCAGTTCGAGGACGAGTGTCCCGCATCGATTACGGGCTCGGCGGGACAGGTCATCGACATCCCCGAACGCACGCTAGGTGAATTCGTTCTATCTCTGGTGTTCTCGGCGTTCCTCCACGGCAACCTGCTGCATATCGGCGGCAACATGCTCTTCTTGTGGGTGTTCGGAAACAACGTCGAGGACTTCCTCGGGCACTTCAAGTACACCCTCTTCTATCTCGTCGGCGCGATCGGTTCCGGTTTCGGGCAGGTGCTCACGAATCTCGGTTCCGAGGTCCCGGCGATCGGCGCGTCGGGAGCGGTTGCGGCGATACTCGGCGCGTACTTCGTCCTGTACCCGAGGGCGAGGGTCAACGTGCTCGTCCCCATCATCTTCATCTGGACGGTTCTGCAACTGAGCGCGTTCGTGGTCCTCGGTCTGTGGTTCCTGGTCCAATTCCTCGTCGAGCAACCGGGAGTCGCGTGGCAGGCTCACGCGGGAGGCTTCATCCTCGGCGCGCTCTTGATCTTGATTCTCGGTGGGCGTCCGCACCCGAGAAGACCTGTGTGGCAAACCGAGTGGCGCTACTGACTCGTCTCGGTCAACAGCTCGGGTAGATCGGCGAGTCTTTCGAGAACGATGTCGGGCTTGGGTTCGACCGCGTCGATCTCGTCTCGGGGAGTCACGCCCGAGAGAACGAGGATCGTGATCCAGCCCATCGACCGGCCTCCCTCGAGGTCCGTGTTCGGCCTGTCCCCCACGATCGCGATCCGCGACGCCGCCCCGAGGCGCCTCTTGGCGACCCGCATCATCGGCTCGTGCGGCTTTCCCATCACGCGCGCCCGGCCCCCCGACGCCACCTCCACGGCTGCAACCAGAGACCCTGCTCCCGGCCAGAGGCCGTCGGGGGCCGGGAACGACGCGTCGGCGTTGGCCGCGATGAGCTCGGCGCCGCCCTGCACCGCGAACGAGGCTCGTTTGAGACTCTCGTAGGTGAAGTCGGGGTCGAATCCAACGACCACGTAGTCCGCGGTTCTGGAGGAGGGATCGTCGTCGACAACCACGTCGATTGACCCGAGAGCCTCCCGGAGTCCCTCGCCGCCGACGACGATGGCGCTTCGGCCCGCTGCACCCTCCTCGTCGAGCACCTCGGCGAGGACGACGGGGGAGGTCACCAGATCGTCGCGCTCGACTCGAACGCCCATCGAGGACAGCTTCTCGAGGTACCGGGCTATCGAGGGGTTCGCATTGTTCGTGCAGAACACAACGTGCACGCCGAGCCGGGTCAGGCGTTCGATCGTCTCGGGGGAGCCGGCGATGGGCTCCGCGCCGCGGTACAAGACTCCGTCCAGATCGCAAATGAGCCCCTCGAGCCCTCGGAGCATTCCGGCGTCGCCGGCAAGGAGACTCATGGATCCCGCCTCAGGATGCACAGATCGGCTCTCGCGCCACCGAGAAGGGTGTTGATCCGGTCCGTCGTCGTGATGCCTCCGCCGATGAGCGTCGGCACTCCGCACTCGTTGCGGATCTGCTCGCTCAGCACGGTCAGATAAAACGGGTCCAGGTGCGGTCTGAAGCGAGGGGTCGTGTATCCGGCCGTGACCTCGACGAGGCGGCAGCCACGCGTGTGCAACTCGTCGACAAGAGCCACCGCATCGTCGGGTCTCGCTCCCCCGCGCTGCCAGTCGTCGGCGCAGATGGATGCGCCCACCGGTCCTCCGAATGCGGCTCGCACGGCATCGAAGACCTCCAGTGGAAAACGCATCCGGGCCCGCGCCTCTCCACCGAGCTCGTCGTCCCTCAGGTTCGTAAGCGGCGAGAGGAAGTTTCCCAACAGGTAGCCGCGTCCCATCTCGACCACAACCGCGTCGAAGCCCGCCCGCTCTGCATTGCGCGCGGCGGTCGTGAAGTCCTCGCGGATCTCGGCGCGGGTTCGTGCGTCAAGCTCCGCGGGAGTGGCGTTGTGACCGTAGGCGACCGGAGACGCCGCAACCAGTGGCCAGGCGCCGGAATCGAGCGGACGGTCGAGCCCGGTAGCTCGTGGCTTGGTGGCTCCGCGGGGACCGGCGTGGTTGAGGCGGGCCGCAACCCGATCGGCGCGCTGTAACAGACCCCTGAACGCCTGAGTCTGTACATCGTCGTAGAGGCCCACGTCACCCGGAGTAACCCGGCCGTGCGCCGAGACCGCGATCTCATCGGTAAGCACCAGGCCCGCCGCCGCGCCGAGTGCCGACACGAGTGCCTCGCGGTCGGGCCCCGCAAGGACTCCGTCGACCGATGTGCCTGCGAACACCGGCGACAGAACAACCCTGTTGTCGAGCCTGACATCACCGAGGTCGAAGGGCACGAGCACCGGCGGTGGAGCGACGACCGCATCCTCGGGGCCCCCGGAGCGCGCAGCGAAGGTGCGGTCGACGTGCTCGATCAGGTATGGATCGCGCTGTCGCAGGTCGCCGTAGTCCATCCGTCCGCTGCGCGTCAAGAGATGGAAGACGAATTGCTCTGGCTCGAGATCCTGGTAGCGGCTCGTCGACTCGAAGTAGCTCTGCGACTGTTTTGCCGCCTCCTGGAAGCGCTCGACTATGGGTTTGCGCTCCATCTGATAGTCGGCGAGTGCAGCCCTCAGAGCAGCGGGGTCACCCTGCGCCGCATCCCGGTCCTCGAAGGCGTTGACCAGAGCGATGGCGTCCTCCATCGCAAGCTTTGTACCGGATCCGATCGAGAAGTGCGCGGTGTGCGCGGAGTCACCAAGTAGAGCCGTTGGAACGACGCCCGCACTCGAGTCGATCCACGTCTTCGTCCTGAGCGTCGGAAAACTGATCCACTTCGACTGGTTGCTCATCAGCGGGTTACCGCGGAGATCTTCTGCGAAGAGCTTCTCGCAGTAGGCGATGCTCTCGGTCTCGGAGGCCTCATGAAGTCCCGCGTTGCGCCACGTCTGCTCGCTGCACTCGACGATGAAGGTGCTCGTTGTCCCGTCGAACGGATAGGCATGCACCTGGAAGAGTCCGTGGTCGTTGGCTCGAAAGATGAACGTGAAGCTGTCCAGTGCGAGGGTCGTCCCGAACCAGATATAGCGAGCCCGGCCCTCTCTGATGCGCGGCTTGAAAACGGTCGCCCGGCTCTCGCGTGTACCACTGTGGATGCCGTCGGCCGCGATCACGAGATCGCAGTCTCCGAGATCGGCGGATACGACCTCTGTCTCGAATCGAACGGTCACCCCGACGGCGATACAGCGCTCGATCAGGATGTCGAGCAGCTTGCGGCGCGCTATTCCGGAAAACACCTGGCCCCCTGCGCGCACGAGCTCGCCCTTGTAACGAATGTCGATCGCATCCCAGATAACGAAGTCCTCGGTGATGTCGACGTAGCTCCTGTAGTCGGCCTCCCGAAAGGACGTCAGCGTCCGGTCCGAGAAGACCACTCCCCATCCGTAGGTTGCGCCGCGCGGGTTCTTCTCGAACACCGTGACGTCCAGCTCGGGAGACGATCGCTTCAGCAAGAGGCTCGCGTAGAGCCCTCCCGGTCCTCCGCCGATGGTCGCGATCCTCACTGGCTCACCAGAGGGGCGAGCCGGTCCTGTTGATCCAGCTCGGCGACGGCAGGGAGAAGGACGAGGTGCTCGCACCCGGCCTCCGCATATCCACGCACGAACTGGACGATGCTCTGAGGCGTCGTCAACAGACCCTCGGTGATCTTGTCCGCGAAGGGCCCCGTGAACGCGTAGTAATCCCGCATGTACGAGCGCCCGCGCTCGATCGTCGCGGCATCACCGAGCGCAAAGTAGCCCTGCGCCCACAGTTTCGGACGGCCCGGCCTGCCCGCATCCACCCATGCCGTCACGGCACGGTCGGCGGCGCGCCGAAACGAGCGTGGCGGTCCGCCACCGTGAACGTATCCGTCGGCGAAGCGCGCCACTCTGAGAAGGGAGATGTCGCTTCCGCCACCGACGAGAAGATGGGGGGCCGGCGTCAGATCCTCGAAGTGGTCGCGCAGATCTGCAAGCTGTCCCTCCAGACGCAGGCCTCGTCCCACGTGCGGCTGGCCGAGCGCGTCGTAGTCGTCGGTCCGCGCTCCCACGGCGAGCCCCAGCGTCAGGCGTCCCTGCGAGATCCGCTGAATCGTGGCCGCCTCGCGAGCGAAGACCTGAGTTCTTCTCAGCGGACCGATCACAACCATCGTGACGAGACCGATGCGCGTCGTGGCCGCGGCCACGGCGGACAGGAGCGCCATCGGTTCATGACTGTCGTATCTCATGCGGTCGACCACCCCGAGGCTGGCGAATCCACCGGTCTCGGCCCGCCTGGCCCATTCGAGAGACAGGCGCGCGTCCGTGCCCGGAATCGAGCTCGGGAGTCCAATCCCTACGAGCAAGCCTGTCCTCCTGTCGGGTGCCTGGAGGCAAAACCTACGTCAAGTACGCTCACAGACGTGAGCGAAGAGAGGATTCGACCATGAGCATCGATCCCGTGGACTTCCTCGGCATCGAAGGGCTCCTCACCGAAGAGGAGCGAATGATCCGGGACACCGTTCGGAAGTTCGTGGGCGACAGGATCATGCCGGGCATAGAGAAGTGGTTCGAGGCGGGCGAGTTCCCAATCGAGATTGCTCCGGAGATCGGCGAGCTCGGACTTCTGGGCATGCACCTCGAGGGCTACGGGTGCGCCGGAACTAACGCGACAAGCTACGGGTTGGCTTGTCTGGAGCTCGAGGCCGGCGACAGCGGCTTCCGCAGCTTCGTCTCCGTACAGGGGTCGCTCGTCATGTTCCCGATCCACGCGTACGGGTCCGACGAGCAGAAGGACCGGTGGCTCCCGCGGATGGCGGCCGGCGAGGCGATCGGATGTTTCGGCCTCACCGAACCCGACCGCGGCAGCGATCCCGCGAACATGCGCACGAACGCCAAGCGGGACGGCGACGACTGGATCCTCAACGGCAACAAGATGTGGATCACTAACGGGAGCATCGCCGACGTCGCGATCGTGTGGGCGCAGACCGACGAGGGAATACGCGGTTTCCTCGTTCCGAAGAAGACGAAGGGGTTCTCGACGCGCGACATCCATCGCAAGCTAAGCCTTCGGGCAAGCGTTACGAGCGAGCTGATCTTCGACGATGTTCGCCTGCCCGGCGATTCGGTTCTGCCGGGAGTCACGGGGATGAAGGGGCCTCTCTCCTGCCTCGGCGAGGCCCGCTTCGGGATCATCTTCGGATCCATGGGAGCGGCGAGATCATGCTACGAGACGGCGCTCGAGTACTCGGGGACACGCGAGCAATTCGGCCGGCCCATCGGAGCCTTTCAGCTGACTCAGGAGAAGCTCGTAAACATGCTCCTGGAGCTCAACAAAGGCTCGCTTCTCGCTCTCCATCTCGGACGGCTGAAAGACGACGGGAAGATAACTCCGCAGCACGTCAGCTTCGGAAAGCTCAACAACGTGCGCGAGGCTCTTGCGATAGCGCGCGAGGCGCGCACGATCCTTGGCGCGAACGGAATCACACTCGAGTATCCGGTGATCAGGCATGCGAACAACCTCGAGAGCGTTCTCACATACGAGGGCACAAGCGAGATCCATACGCTCATCCTTGGCCAGGCCATCACCGGATTCGCCGCGTTCGGAGGCAACGGTTGAGCCCGTTCCGTGCGTCCGCGCCCTTCACCGAGAACTGGAAGCACTTCGACTTCGCCCTCGACGACAGCGGCATCGCGACCGTCACGTTCGCGCGCCCCGACAAGCTGAACGCGCTGACGTTCGACAGCTACGCCGACCTCAGGGACCTCCTCGCGGAGCTTCCGAACCGCGACGATGTGAAGGTGCTCGTCATAACGGGTACCGGGCGCGGATTCTGCTCGGGCGGCGACGTCAACGAGATCATCGGAGCTCTGCTCGGGATGGACTCCCGCTCACTGCTCGAATTCACTCGCATGACCGGCCAGGTCGTTCAGCGGATGCGGGAGCTTCCCATGCCGGTCATCGCGGCGATCAACGGCATCGCCGCCGGAGCCGGCTCGGTCATAGCACTGGCCGCCGACCTGCGGATTCTCGCCAGGTCGGCGTCGTATTCGTTCCTGTTCACGAAGGTCGGCCTCGCGGGAGCGGATATGGGTTCGGCCTACCTTCTGCCTCGCCTCGTCGGTCTTGGACGCGCGACCGAGTTGCTGCTGCTGGGCGACAGGGTCGACAGCGCCACCGCTGAGCGCATCGGGATCGCCAACACGGTCGTGGAGGACGACGACCTCGCCGCGGCCGCCGGCGATCTCGCCCGGCGGCTGGCCGCTGGACCGACCTTCGCCTATGGGGCCACGAAGATGCTTCTGACCAGGGAGCTCGATATGGATCTCGGCGGCGCGCTCGAGCTCGAGGCGATGACGCAGGCGCTCTTGATGACGGCGGAGGACCACAAGGAGTTCTACGCCGCGTTTAAGGAGGGCCGGAACCCGGTATGGACGGGTCGATAGCCGAAACGCCCCCCTCAGCGTCAAAGGACACCATGACCTCCGCTCACAAGCTCATCAATCCATCGACCCTCGCCCCCCCGCTCGGGTTCAGCCACGCGGCCGTCGCAGCCGAGGGCACGACGGTCTATCTCGGCGGCCAAACGGCACACGGACCAACCGGGATCCTCCAGGGAAGCGACATCGTCCAGCAGTTCGATGCCGCGGCGGGAAACGTCGTGACGGCGCTCAAGGCGGTCGGGGCCGAGCCGGAGGATCTCGTCTCGATGCAGATTTTCGTCACGGATGCCGACGCCTACAGGGGGGCCACGCACGAGCTCCGCGACGTCTACCGCAAGCACTTCGGCCGCCACTACCCGGCACTGGCTCTATTCGAGGTGGTCGGCCTCTACGACCCCGACGCCTACGTCGAGCTGATGGGGATAGCCGTGATCCCGAACGACAAACCCGAGTACGAAGCCCTGCCCCTGAACGGCACTCCCTAATTCGCCCTCCTCCACCCGGAGGCGTCGCCTGGGCGCACCCTCACGGGTGGCAGAGCTAGCGGTACAGCTCTCTTGTGATGATCTCTCGCTGGATCTCGCTCGTGCCCTCATAGATGCGCGTCGCCCGAACCTCTCGGTAGAGCTCCTCCAGCAGGTGCCCGCGTTCGAGGGCGCGCGCTCCGTGGATCTGGATCGCGGCGTCGATCACCTTCTGCGCCATCTCGGTTGCGAAGAGCTTCGCCATCGCCGAGTGCCGCGTGACGCTCTCGCCCGCGTCGTAACGAGAGGCGGCGGAGTAGACGAGCAGCCTCGCGGCCTCGATCTGCGTCGCCATGTCGGCGAGCTGCTGGCTGATCGCCTGGAACTGCCTGAGCTCCCGGCCGAAGGCCTCGCGCTCGCTCGCGTACGTCAGGGCAGCATCGAGCGCGGCCTGCGCCATCCCGACCGCAAAGGCACCCACGCTCGGACGGAAGAGATCGAGCGTTCGCATGGCGACCTTGAATCCCTCGCCCACCGCGCCCAGCACCGCCTCGGCCCCCACGTAAACGCCGTCGAACTTCACCGTCCCGATGGCATGGGGAGCGACGAGCTCCAGCGGTTCGCCTCCAAGTCCGGGACTGTCCCCTGCGACGACGAAACCGGTGACCCCGGAGGAGCCCGGTTCGTCGGAGGTGCGGGCGAAGACCGAGTACACGTCTGCGTGTGGTGCGTTCGAGATCCACTTCTTCTCGCCGGTGAGGCGCCACCCGTCTCCATCCGGTTTTGCCTGCAGCGACAGCGCGGCCGCATCACTCCCCGCCTCCGGTTCCGTCAGAGCGAAGGCGGCGACGGCCCGGCCCTGGGCGATCTCGGGGA
>Ga0214469_1000416_pt1 | contig 14770 bp, 15 predicted proteins | sample RVTome_10_FD_187340 | JGI IMG/M metagenome (GOLD analysis project Ga0214469, IMG submission 187340) | Soil microbial communities from uranium-contaminated site in the Upper Colorado River Basin, Wyoming, United States - RVT153D57 HiSeq ... | reverse complement strand
CAGCCAGCTCCCGCGCCCGCCACGGCGGTGCGCCGGCGCGGACGCCCGCGCGGGCCGTCCGTGGGCCGCCTCGGCGCGCAGCAGGTCGTACGCGGCGTTGATCTCCGCCATCCGCCGCGCCGCCTCCTCCCCGCCGCCGCGGTCCGGGTGCCAGCGCTTGGCCTGGGCGCGGTAGGCGGCGGTCAGCTCACGCTCGGGAGCGCCGACGCGTACGCCGAGGATCGAGTACGGATCCACGCCGCCCATTCTGACGAGGTACAACCACACCATGGCCCCGGAGGAGGAGCTCGCGGCCACCGCCCTCGTCGAATGTCTCGAGGCCGGCGCACCGGTCGGCTTCGCGCTGGTCGAGGCCGGCGGCGAGGAGCTGCTCGTCTCGCCGTCGCTGGCCGCCGTCCAGGGCGTGCGCGGGCTCGCGCTCGACGTGCTGGCCACTGGCCGGGCGACGCATGGCACCGAGCTCGCGGCCGGTGACGGCCGCCGGCTCGTGGCCGCGTGCCGGCCGCTCGAGCTCGACGGCCGCCGGATGGCCGCCGTGCTGGCCGTCGACGTCACCGACTGGGCGCGCACCGAGGCGGCGCTGCGCGAGAGCGAGCGCCGGCTGTCGGCGGCGCAGCGGATGGCGCGGATGGGCTGGTGGGTCCTGTGGCCGCAGTCGGGGGTCGCCGTGCTGTCACCCGAGCTGATCGAGCTCACGGGCGACCGCGAGCACGAGCGGGCGCTCACGGCGGCCTTGCGCGACGCGGGCCGCGGCGCGGTCGCGAACGGGCGGCCGGTCGACTTCCGGCACGGAGTCTCGCTCGAGGACGGAACCGTGCGGACGCTGCGGGTGGTCGGCGGCCTCGTCAGCGGCCGCGGCGGCGAGGGGACCGTCGTCGAGGGCTTCGCGCAGGACGTGACCGACCTGGTGCGCGCCACCGAGCAGCAGCGGGCGGTCGCCGAGCTCGACCGGGTGGCGCTTGGCGACGCCCCGGTGCAGGAGCTGATCGAGCAGGTCGCGGGCGCCGCCGCGGCGACGCTCTCCGTCCGGCGAGTGGCGGCGATGGAGCTCGAGCCGGCCGGCCGCCGGCTGCTCCTGCGCGGGCTCGCGCCGCCGACGGCGACGTTCCCGCGCGAGTTCCCGACCGGCGAAGGCTCGTTCGCCGGGTACACGCTGCGCGTGCGGCAGCCCGTGGTGGTCGACGACTGGCGGGCCGAGACGCGCTTCTCGCCCGAGATCGGTCTCTCGATCGGGCTGCGGAGCGGCGCGTGCGTCGTGGTCGGCGGCGCGGAGGCGCCGTTCGGCGTCCTGATGGCCGTGGCGGACGCGCCCGGGCGCTTCCGCGACGAGGACATCGGCTTCCTGCAGAGCCTCGCGAACCTGCTGGCCGAGGGGATCGACCGCCGGCGCGCGGCCGAGGACATCGCCGAGCTGGCCGCCGCGCGGGGCCGGCTGGTCGCGCAAGCGCTCGATGCCGAGGAGCGGGCGCGCCGCACGATGTCCGAGAGCCTCCACGACGGAGCGCTCCAGGACGTGCTCGCCGCCGGCCACGACCTGTGGGCGCTCGGCGACGCACCCGGTGCGGAGGACGCCCGCGCGATGCTGCGGGCCGTCGTGGCGCGCCTGCGGGCCGTGATGGTCGCCCTCCACCCCACCGTGCTCGCCTACGGCGGCCTCGAGGCCGCCCTGCGCGCGGTCGCCGCGCAGCAGGCGGAGGCCGGCGGCTTCGCGTTCGACGTCGACGTCGAGCCCGAGGCGGTCGGCCACCGCGACGAGCTGCTGCTCTCGGTGGCGCGGGAGCTGCTGACCAACGCGGCCCGCCATGCGAGCGCCCGGCTCGTCAATGTCGCGCTGCGCCACGAGGACGGCGCCGTCGTCCTCGAGGTCGCCGACGACGGGACCGGCATGGCCCCCGGCCGCAGCCGCGAGGCGCTCGCCGAGGGTCACATCGGCCTCGCGACGAGCGTCGAGCGCGTGGCCGCCGTCGGCGGGCGCCTCACGGTCGAGCCGCTGGCCGGCGGCGGCATGCGCGCACGCGCCGCGCTGCCAGTTCGTCAGATCGCTGACAGCTAGCCGACGGCTGCAGACGGGCGGGACGGCTCTGGGCCGCGCATCCGGCCGAACGGGGAGGGCGAACGCATTGACGACGGTGCAGGATCGCCCGTGGTGACCGACGGATCGGAATCCACGCCGCGCAGGACGCGCGTGTTCATCGCGGACGACCACGAGGGCTACCGCGGCGGCATGGCCCGCCTGATCGGCGACCACCCGGCGCTCGAGCTGGTCGGCGAGGCCGCCGACGGCGCCACCGCGCTGCGCGGGGTCGTCGAGCTCCAGCCCGACGTCGCGCTGCTCGACGTCCGCATGCCCGGGCTGACGGGGCTGGACGTCTGCCGGCGCCTGCACGCCGACGCGTCGGCGCCGCACACCCACATCGTCCTGATCACGGGCACGCCCGACCGCGGCGTCGCGGCCCAGGCGGCGGACGCGGGCGCCGTCGCGCTCCTCGACAAGGAGACACCACCTCTCGCAATTTGCGCGGAGTTGGTGGCCGCGGGCGAGGGCAGGGTGGGCTGGTCGATCGAATGACCTGACATGCCGACCGCCCGAGGCGCTACCTTCCCCGCCAGATGTTGCGCGAGGGCGTGCATCGGGTCGAGCTCACCTCCCGGGAACGGGAGATCCTGATCCTGACGGCCGACGGGCGCTCTGCGCCCGACATCGCCTGGCGTCTCCAGCTCAGCTCGGCCACCGTCAACACCAGCCTCCTGAGCTCGTTCGAGAAGCTCGGCGTGCGCGATCGCACGAGTGCCGTCGCCGTCGCGCTCGAGAGCGGGCTGCTGGAGTAGCGCTTGGGCGGCCGCGAGGCGTCCGCCCTGCTCGCGACGCTCGACGCGGGCGCCTCCGCCGGCGTGGCGATCCACGACGCCGAGCTGCGGGAGCTCGTCCGCACGCCCTCGCTCGACGGCGTCGAAGTCAGCGACGGCGCGCGCCGGGCGCTGGACGACGGCCGCCCGATCGGCGGCGTCGAGCTCACCGGCGGCGGCCGGGCGTGGGTCGCGAGCTGGTACCCGCTCGAGCGCGGCGGCCGGCGCCTGGTCGCCTGCGTCGCGATCGACGTCACCGAGCACGAGGCGGCCGAGGCGCGGCTGCGGGCGAGCCGCGAGCGGCTCGACCGGGCGCAGGGCCTGGCCGGCCTCGGCAGCTACACCTGGGACGCGCGGCGCGACGCCTGGACGTGGTCCGAGGAGCTGTTCCGGCTGGCGGGCCTCGATCCCGCCGGCGACCCGCCGGACTGGGAGGCGTGGCTCGCGACGGTCGCGCCCGACAGCCGCGACACCGTGAGCGCGGCGTTTCGCGACGCGATCCGCAGCGGCCGGCCGTACGACCTGCACTTCCGCCAACGCCGGCCCGACGGCGGTCAGCGGATCCTGCGCTCGCGCGGCGGCCCGGTCCGCGCGCCCGACGGCACGCTCGCCGGCATCGAGGGCTTCACCCAGGACGTGACCGAGCTCAAGCGCGCCGAGGACCACCAGCGGGCCGTCGCGGCCCTCGGCCAAGCCGCCCTCAGCGGGCTCCCGCTGGCCGAGCTGATGGAGCGGGCGACCGAGATCGTCGCGGCCACGCTCGAGCTCGACCACGTCAGCGTGTTCGAGGTCGTGCCCGGCGGCGACCGGCTGCTGCTCCGGGCCGGGCTGGGTTGGCCGCCCGAGCAGATCGGGACACGTGAGGCCGAGGTCGGCTCCGCGTCCCACGCGGGCTGGACGCTGCTCGCGGGTGAGCCCGTCGTGGTCGAGGACTGGTCGGCGGAGCAGCGGTTCCGGCAACCTGCGGTCCTTGCGGAGGCGGGCGTGCGCAGCGGCGCGTGCGTGATCATCGGCGACCCAGAGGCGCCCTACGGCGCGCTCGCGGCGCACTCGGTCCACCCGCGCATGGTCGGCCGCGACCACGTGGCGTTCCTGCGCGCGGTGGCGAACGTGCTCGACAGCGCGGTCGTCCGGCTGCGCGCCGAGGATGAGATCGCCGAGCAGGCCGCCGCCCGCGGCCGGCTCGTCGCGCAGGCGCTCGACGCCGAGGACCGTACGCGCCGCGAGATCTCCGAGTTGCTGCACGACGGCCCGCTCGGAGACCTGCTCGCGCTCAACCAGGAGCTGCTGCGGCTCGACGCACCAGGCGAGCACCTCGGCCGCGCGCGGGCCGGGATCGCCCGCGCCGTCGCCGGGTTGCGCGAGATCATGGTCGACCTCCACCCCGTGGTGCTCGATGTCGCCGGGCTCGAGTCCGCGCTCAGCGCGGTCGCGGACCACCAGGCGCGCCAGGGCGAGTTCGCGTGCGACCTCAGCATCGACCCCGCGGCGGGCGGCCTGCGCGACGAGCTCGTGATCGCGCTCGCGCGCGAGCTGCTCACCAACGCGGCCAAGCACGCCGACGCCACGCGCGTGCGGGTCAGCGTGCGGCGCACCGAGGACGCGATCCTGCTCGAGGTCGCCGACGACGGGGGCGGAATCCCCGACGGTCGGCTGCCGGACGCGCTGCGCGAGGGCCACATCGGGCTCGCGTCCAGCATCCAGCGCGTGGAGGCCGTCGGCGGCACGCTGACGCTCTCCCGGGCGCCCGGCGGCGGCACCGCGGCCGCCGTTACGCTGCCCGTCCGATGACGCGCGAGGCGCTGCCCCGGTACCGACACGTGCGCCCGCGGGCGGTCGTGCCGTGCGCGACGGCGGAGGACGTCGCCGCAGCGCTCGAGCGCGCGCGCCGCGAGCGGCTGCGCGTCGCCGTCCGCAGCGGCGGTCACTGCTTCGCGGGCCGGTCCTCGACGGACGGGCTGCTCGTCGACGTCAGCCCGATGCGCTCGGTGACGGTCGGCGACGGGACCGCGACGGTCGGCGCCGGCGCCGTGCTCGGCGACCTCTACGACGCGCTCGACGCCCACGGGCTGACGATCGCGGGCGGCTGCGGGCCGACGGTCGGCATCGCCGGCCTGGCGCTCGGCGGCGGGCTGGGGATCCTCGGCCGCCGGCACGGGCTGACCTGCGACCAGCTCGTGGCGGCCGAGGTCGTGCTCGCCGACGGCCGCGTCGTCGAGTGCGACGCCGAGCGGGAGAGCGATCTGTTCTGGGCGCTGCGCGGGGCCGGCGGCGGGCAGCTCGGCGTCGTCTGCCGGCTCGAGCTGCGGACGCTGCCGGCGCCGCGCGTGACGACGCTCGACCTCGTGTGGCCGCCGGCACACGCGGCGGCCGCGATCGCCGCCTGGCAGGACTGGGCGCCCGACGCGCCGGACGAGGTCGCCGCCAGCCTCGTGATCGCCGACGAGGTCCACCTGTTCGGCGCCATGGCCCCTGGCCAGGACCTCGACGCGTTCGTGGCGGGCGTGGGCGCCGACCCGACCTCCGCCGCGCTGCGCGAGCTCCCCTACCGCGAGGCCAAGCGCCACCTGGCCGAGCACGGGCCGGCCGAAGGTCCCGAGGGCCACCTCTACTCGCGGTCGGAGTTCTTCCGGCAGCCGCTGCCGGCCGGCGCGACCGCGGCGCTGGCCGACCACTTCGCGACGCCCGGCCCGTTCCGCGTGCTCGACCTGTCCCCCTGGGGCGGCGCGTACAACCGCGTCGCGCCGGGCGCGACCGCGTTCGCCCACCGCCGGGAGCGGTTCCTGGTCAAGCACGACGTCGTGGTGACGTCGCCGGACGACGCGGCGGATGCGCGCGAGTGGCTGGCGCGCTCATGGGAGATCGTCCACCCGTGGGGCTCGGGCGGCGTCTACCCCAACTTCCCGGACCCCGACCTCGACGACTGGGCGCGCGCCTACCACGGGCCCAACCTCGAGCGGCTGCGGCGGGTGAAGGCGCGCTACGACCCCGAGCGCGTGTTCGCCTTCGAGCAGTCGCTCTAGCGCGCCAGCGCGCCGACGACCTCCTGCCACCAGGCGCGGTCGCCCGGCGAGGTGGCGCGTGCCAGCCGGCGGCGCGCCACGCTCTGGAGCTCGCCCGCGGGACCGACGGCCAGCAGCCGGCCCGTGCAGGCGTAGCGGCCGTCCGCGAGCGCCACCAGCGCTCCCGGCTCGTCGCGGCGCGTGCGGAGCTGGTCGACGACCTCCACGCCCATGACCTGGGACGGCCGCGCCGGATCGCCGTCCTCGTCCTGCCACGGCCGCGTGGTCGTGACGGCCGGGCGGCTGAGCACGCGGGGACGCGGGCGCCGGTGCGCCTCCAGCGGGCCGGTCCGCCACTGCTTGAGCAGGTTCTGGAACTCGAGCGCGACCTCTTGGCGGACGATCAGGTGCAGCTGGTCGCCGGCCTGGACGATCGTCGAGCCGCGTGGCGGGATCGCCCGGTCGCCGCGCACGATCACGTTCAGCAGCGCCTCGCGCGGCAGCCCGAGCTCGCGCACCGGGTGGTCGACCACCGCGTAGCCCTCGCGGACCGGGAACTGGACGACCTCCGCCCCCAACCGGCTGAGCAGCACCGGCTCGACCAGCGGAGTGGGGATCGCCAGCTCGGAGGACGTCACCCTCAGCATCCGCGCCACCGGCTCGATCGTCGTGCCCTGGATCACGGTCGAGATCAGCACGACGAAGAACGCGACGTTGAAGATCAGGAGCCCCTGCTCGAGACCGGCCGTCACCGGGAAGGTGGCGAACACGATCGGCGTGCCGCCGCGCAGGCCGGCCCAGCCGAGCATCAGGCGCTCGCGCAGGTCGTAGTCCGCACCGAGCGTGAACAGCACGGCCGCCAGCGGCCGCGCCAGCGCCGCGGTGACGATCGCGATCGCCGCGCCCTGCGGGATGATGGCGATCAGCTCGCTCGGGTACACGAGCAGGCCGAGCGTCAGGAACAGGCCGAGCTGCGCGACCCACGCGAGGCCCTCGTGGAAGGTGACGATCGTGCGCCGCGCCGGGGTCGAGGCGGTGCCGAGTACGAGCCCGGCGAGGAACGCCGCGAGGAAGCCGGAGCCGTGCAGGGTCAGCGCGAGGCCGAAGGCGAGCGCGCCGGTGGCGATCGACGCGACCGGGTACAGGCCCGCCGACGGGAGCGTCACCCTGCGCAGGAACAGCACCGCCGCGGCAGCGACCGAGAGGCCGACCACGAAGCCGATCGCCAGCTCCTCGACCACCAGCAGCAGCGCGTCCTCGAGCCCGAAGCTGTCGTCCTCGAGCGCCTCGATGCAGCCGATCACGAGCAGGATCGCGATCGGGTCGTTGATGCCGGACTCGCCCTCGAGCGTCCGCGCCAGCTTGCGCCGCAGCGTCGAGGTGCGCAGGACGGCGAACACGGCGGCGGCGTCGGTCGCGGCCACGGTCGAGCCGAGCAGCAACGCCTCGAGCGGCTCGAGGTCGAACAGCAGGCCCGCCGCGACCGCGGTCAGCGCCGCGGTCCCGAGCGTGCCCAGGGTGGCGAGCGCGATCGACGTCTTCAGCACCGGCCTGATCTCGTCGAAGCCCGCCGACAGCCCGCCCTCGAACAGGATCAGGGCCAGCGCGACCACGCCGACCTGCCGTGCCAGCTCGAAGTCGCCGAAGTCGATCAGGTCGGCGCCGTCGGACCCGATCGCCATGCCGAGCAGCAGCACCAGCACCAGGCCCGGCATCCGCAGCCGCCCGGCGGCCAGCGAGGCGGCCAGTCCGGCCGCCAGCAGGACCCCGACGACCAGGACGAGTTCACCCTCGCTCACGGAGCGAGAACCCTGCCAGACGACGAGCGGTCAGGTATCCAGGCTGGAGCGAGAACCCTGCCAGACGGGGAGCGGTCAGGTATCCAGGCTGAGCTGCGCGGGCGGTGCGGGCTCGGGCGCGACCAGCAGCTCGGCCCCCTCGACGCCGGCCTTGTTGACCGCTGGGTTGGCCGGGGCGACGGTCGTGCGGCCCTCGTCGAGCGGCCCGAGCAGCCCATGCGCCTCGCCCGCGAGCCACGCGGCCTCCTCCTCCGGGCCGGCGAGCACGCACGGCATCCGGTCGTGCACCGGGGCGCAGACGCGGTTGGCCGCGGAGGTGAGGATGAGCGCCGAGTGGACGAGCTCGGAGCCGATCCGGCGGCGGCCCCAGAGGCCGGCGAACGCGAACGGCGCGCCGCCGTCGACCGTGTAGCGGAACGGCACCCGCTCGCCGCCCTTCCTCTCGGCCTTGAGCCATTCGTACCAGCCGTCGGCGAGCACGAGGCAGCGGCGGTCGGGCCGCTCCCACAGCTCGGCGAACGGCGGCTTGGTCGCGGCGGTCTCCGAGCGGGCGTTGATCGGCTGGAAGCCCTTGCCCAGCTCTCGCGCCCAGGGCGGCACGAGCCCCCAGCGGACGGTCTGCACGGCCCGCTCGCCGTCGCCGGCCACGATCGCGATCGGCTCCGTCGGGCACACGTTGAAGCGCCCGAGCGTCGCCGGGTCGAACCCGTCGTCGCCGGGCACGTCGAAGCGCTCGGCCAGCGCCCGGCCGCCGGGCGTGGTCAGCGTGTAGCGCCCGCACATACCGTGGAGGCTACGACGTCAGCGCACCGTCGAGGGCGGGATGGTCCCGCCGGTGGGCTGGAGCGTCCCGTCCAGCCACTCGAACCTGACCTTCTCGGTGCCGCCGGTCGACACGCCGTAGGCGAGCGTGACCGCCTCGTCGCCCACCCTCGCGACCCGCAGCTTGCTGCTCGACGACGCGTCGTCGTTGCCGACGAACTCACGCTTGACGAAGAAGAACGCGCGCATGGCACCGGTGTCCGCGCGGCCGACCAGGACCCGCAGGTCGTTGCCCGGCCGCCAGTCGGCCAGCCGCACCGGGTCGTAGCCCTGCTCGGTGAGCGTGGCGACCGCCGCGCGGCGCGCCTTGAGCTGGCCCTTGGTCAGGACGGGCTTGTCGGCCGCGGCCGGGGTCGCCGCCGGCGGCGGCGTGGCCCGCACGGCCGCCTGCTCCTCGGGCTCGGGCATCACCATCAGCGCGATCGCCACCCCGGTCCCCAGGAACGCCGCCGTCGCCAGCACCCCGAGGATCCGGGAGGGCCATCGGCGCCGCCGCGGATATCGCATCGCGTGAGCCGCCATCCCCGGCGATGGTGGTCCGGCGCGGGGACGAAGTCAAGCCTGCCTAGGCGAACGTCTGAACGAGCAAGAATCCGTGCAGGCGACGATCAGCGGGACGTGCTCGCGGCAGCAGGCTGCGGCGCCTTGGCCGAGCGGAACTGACATCTGATCCAGGTTCTTAGCCGCGGTTGAGGCAGCCGCCCCTACGCTGACCGCCGCCATGAGCCGCACCCTCCAGCTCGCCGTCGTCCTCGCCCTCGCCGCGGTCGTGGTGGCGGGGGCGATCGTCCTGTCCAGCAACGGCGCCGACGAGGAGGAGACTCCCGCCGCGCCGGCCGCACCCGGCGTGTCGGCCGCGGAGGAGGTCCAGGAGCTCTACGCCGGCATCCCGCAGGACGGCATCCGCCTCGGCGACGCCGACGCGCCCGTCACGCTGGTCGAGATCGCGGACCTGCAGTGCCCGTTCTGCGCGCAGTACTCCGTCCAGGCGCTGCCCACGATCGTCCAGGACTACGTCCGCACCGGGCGGATCAACTACGAGCTGCGCCTCCGCAGCTTCCTCGGGCGCGACTCTGTGCGCGGCGCCGGCGCCGCCGCGGCCGCCGCCCGGCAGGACCGCCTGTACCAGTTCGCCGACCTCTTCTACCGCAACCAGGGTCCGGAGAACAGCGACTTCGCCGACGCCGACTTCATGCGGGAGATCGCGGGCCAGGTCGAGGGCCTGGACGTCGAGCGCGTCGTGGCCGCGGCCGACGACCCGCTCGGCCGGCCCGCCGTGCGCGCCGGCGAGCAGTTCGCGCGCGACATCGGGTCGACCGGCACGCCCGACTTCTACCTGCGCGAGGGCGACCGGCTGACGCCGCTCGAGCCGCAGGGCACAACGCCCGAGGCGTACGCGGCGGCGCTCGACGAGGCGCTCGGGCCGTGACCCCGCGCGCGCTGCGGATCGCGACCGCCGCGCTCGCCGTCGCAGGCACCGGGATCGCCGGCTACCTGACGTGGGTGCACTACTCCGGGCTCGAGCCGGTCTGCGTCGGCGGCGGCGGAGGCTGCGAACGGGTCCAGGCCTCGGGCTGGGCCGAGCTGGCCGGCGTGCCCGTCGCGCTGCTCGGCCTGCTCGCCTACCTCGCGATCCTCGCGAGCCTCGCACTGCCGGAGGAGCCGGGCCGCACGGCCGCGGCCTTCGTGTCGCTCGTCGGCTTTGGCTTCAGCGCCTGGCTGACGTACGTCGAGCTCTTCGAGATCGAGGCGATCTGCCAATGGTGCGTGGCGAGCGCGGTGGTGATGACGGCGCTGGCGGTGGTGTCGCTGACGCGGTTCCTGCGCGCCGAGCGCGGCGCCCTGGCCGCTTGAGCTCCCTGGCGACGAAGTACGAGCCGATCACGAACGCGGCCGCGATCAGCTGCGCGCCGAGCGTCTCCCGCGGTGGAAGAACCAGTTGGTGACCAGCAGCAGCACGGCGATCGCAACCAGGCCCGTGACCGCCTCGAGCCGCTCGCCGGAGCCGGCGAGCGAGTCGATCAGGGTGCTGGCGACGACCCAGGTGAGGATCGAGGCGAGCAGACCGAGCAGCGCGCCGAGCAGGACCGGACGCCGCAGCCGCCGGCGGGGTGTTGATCCTTCTCGCCACGTTAGGGTTCCCTAATCCGACCGCGCGGCAGGGTATTAGGTAGCCCTAAGCCATGTCGAGCGGCCTGGCGCCGAGCAGCGAGACCGCGAACACGAGCACGGCCGCGAGCGCGACCGACGCCCCCGCCGCGACCTCCCAGTGGTACGAGGCGACGAGCCCGAGCACGCCGGCCAGCCCCGCGAGCGCGGCCGCCAGGCCGAGCGCCGCGGGCAGCCGCGTGGTCAGGTTCAGCGCCGCCGCCCCGGGAGCGAGGATCAGCGCCACCACGAGCAGGTTGCCGAGGCCCCGCACCGCCGCCACGGTGCAGACGGCGAGCAGCACCAGCAGGACGAGCTCCCAGCGCGCGGGCCGCGCCCCGAGCGAGCGGGCGGCCGCGCGGTCGAACACGCTCATGGCCAGGCGCCGGTGCGCGAGCGCGAGCGCGAGCGCGATCGCGGCGGCCAGGATCCCCGCCTCGACGAGGTCGCGGCCGGTGACGCCCAGGAGGTCGCCGAACAGCAGCTCGCCCAGCCGGGCGGGCACGTCGGGCGACAGCGCCAGCAGCGCGCCGAGCCCGAACAGCGTGGCGATCGCCACCGCGACGCCGGCGTCGCCGCCGAGGCGCTCGTCGCGGCTCGCCAGCGCGATCGCGGCGGCCGCCGCCAGCACGCCGCCGGCGGCCCCGAGCAGCAGCGGCGCGCCGGCCAGCACCGCGATCACGAGCCCCGGCAGCATCGCGTGCGAGAGCGACTCCGCGGCGTAGCTCTGCCGGTACAGCAGCACCCAGACGCCGAGCGGACCGCACGCGACGGCGAGGATCAGCACCTCGGCCAGCGCCCGCTGCATCAGGCCACCGGCGAACGGGTCGGTCAACCAGTCCAGCATCAGTGCTCGTGGTGCTCGACGGCCACCGCGCGGCGGCCGCCCTCGAGGACGACGAGCTCGGGCCCGTAGGTGCGGCGCAGGACGTCGGTGGTGAGCGTCTCCGCGGGCGGTCCGAACGCCACCTGCTCGCCGTTGACGCAGAGGACGCGGTCCCAGCGGCGCGCCTGCTCGACGTCGTGCGTGGCCACCAGCAGCACGCGGCGCTCGGCGCGCAGCTCCTCGAACACCTGCTCGATCCGCGCCGCACTGGCTGCGTCGACGCCCGACAGCGGCTCGTCGAGCAGGACGAGCGGGCTGTCCTGCAGGAGCGCGCGGGCGATCAGGATACGCTGGCGCTGGCCGCCGGACAGCGCCCCGAAGCGCCGCCGCGCCTCGGCGGCGAGGCCGACGCGGTCGAGCGCCGCACGTGCCGCGTCCCGGTCGGCGCGGGCGATCCGGCGCCAGGCCGGAGTGCGCCCGTAGGCGCCCATCAGAACCACGTCGAGCGCGCTGACCGGGAAGTCGAGCCGCGTGCGATCGGTCTGCGGGACGTAGGCGGGCCGCCCCTCGAGCTCGACGAGCCCGCGCTGGACGGGCAGCTCGCCGAGCAGCGCCCGGAACAGCGTCGTCTTGCCGCCGCCGTTGGGGCCGAGCACGGCGGCGATCGTGCCGGCCTCCAGCGCGAAGCCGACGCCGGTCAGCGCATCGCTCCCGGGCGCGTACCCGCCGGACAGGCCCTCGACTCTCATGCCGGGCGCGCACCCGCCGGACAGGCCCTCGACCCTCATGCCGGCCGCCTCAGCGCCGCGACGACCGCGAACACGGCGCCGCCGAGCACCGCGGTCGCGGGTCCGGGCCCGACGTTGAGCTCGTACGCGATCCACAGGCCGGCGACGCCCTCGACGGCGGCGAGCGCCGCGGTGCCGAGCTGGAGCGTGGCGACGCTGCCGGCCACGAGCCGGACGGTCGCGGCCGGGATGACCAGCACGGCGGTGACCAGCAGCGCCCCGACGGCGTCGAGCGCGACGACCGCGGCGGCGGCGACGGCCGCCAGCAGCAGGGCGTCGGCGATCCGCGGCCGCGTCCCGAGGGCCTGCGCGGTGGCCGGGTCGAAGCCCTGAGCGAGCCAGGAGCGGCGGAGGCCGAGCTCCAGCGCGGCGGCCGCCGCCAGCACGCCGGCGGTCAGCCACAGGTCGCGGTCGCTGAGGCCGACCAGGCTGCCGAACAGCAGACGGTCGACCCCGGCGCCGGTCTCGAACACGTCCGAGGCGAGCACGGCGCCGAGAGCCAGCGCGCCGACGAGCACGAGCCCGGTGGCCGCGTCCTGCGCCACCCGCCGCGTGCGCCGCAGCCCCTCCACGCCACCGGCGTAGAGCAGCGCGGCGCCGAGCGCCGCGACCTGCGGCGCCACGCCCGCCGGGCCGGCGACGACGAGGCCGGGGAACGCCGCGGTGCCGACGCCGTGCGTGTAGAACGCGAGCCGCCGCAGCACGATCCACGAGCCGAGCACGCCCGCCAGCCCGGCCAGCAGGAGGCTCTCGAGCAGCGCCCGCTGCATGAACGGCGCCTCGAAGGCCTCAGGCATCGATCGAGCAGGTCACGGCTCCGCCGGTCAGGCCGTCCACGATCGCCCGCGTGTTGGCGGCGATCGATGCCACGTACGTCTCGCCGCCGGACCCCGGCGGCCCGAGCGTGTCCGCCCACAGCGGGTCCCCGACCGTGGCGCCGGACTCGCGCGCGATCGCCTGCTCGAGCTTCGCGCTCACCGAGCTCTCGGCGAAGATCGCCCGCACGTCCTGCTCGCGGATCGTCCGCACGAGCTCGGCGGTCTCGCCGCCGGACGGCTGCCCGCGGGTCGACAGCGACGGGATCACGGCGCCGACCACCTCGATCCCGTAGCGGCGGGCGTAGTAGCCGAGCGCGTCGTGGGTGGTGACGAGCTTGCGCCGCGCCTGCGGGATCCGGTCGACGCACGCGGCGACGGCGCGGTCGAGCCGGCGCAGGCTGGTCTCGTAGCGGCGGGCGTCGGCCCGGTAGGCCTCCTCGTTCGCGGGGTCCGCGGCGTTCAGCGCGCGCTCGATCTCGGCCGCGGCTAGCAGCGCGTTGCGGGGGTCCTGCCACCAATGCGGGTCGTCGCCCGATGTGCGCACGTGGTCGATCAGCGTCAGCACCGGGGCCTCGGAGCCGGCGCCCTCGATCGCCTCCTGCAGCCAGTCGTCGAGGTCGCCGCCCGAGCGGACGATCAGGTCGGCGTCGATGAGCCGCTGCAGGTCGCGCGGGCGGACCTCGTAGTCGTGCGGATCGGCGTTCGGCGCCAGCAGGCTGACGACCTCGACGCGGTCACCGCCGACGTTGCGAGCCAGGTCGGCGGCCTGCGTCGTGGTCGCGACCACCGCCACGCGCCCGCCCGCGGCGCCGCCGTCGTCCTCCCCGCACGCGGCGAGGACGGCGACCAGCAGCAGACTGGTGACGGCGGCGATCAGAGCGGACATGGGACGACGATACTACTGACAATCATTCTCATTCGCATCTTTGGCGCTACCATCCCGCGCGTGGCCAGCTGGACCGACCACGCACACCGCGAGCTCTCGCGGGCCGGGCACCGCGCCGGCGGCGCGCGCGAGGAGGTGCTCACGCTGCTCGCCGGCCAGGACTGCTGCCTCAGCGCGCAGGAGATCCACGACCGGCTGCGCGGGGGCGGCAAGGCGGTCGGCCTCGCGAGCGTCTACCGCGCGCTCGACGTGCTCGCGCAGCTCAGGCTCGTCCACCGGATCGACGTCGACGGCGTCGCGTGCTACGAGCCGGCCGACCCGAGCGGCGAGCACCACCACCATGCGATCTGCGACTACTGCGGGAAGATGGACGCGTTCGAGGATGCCGAGCTCGAGCGGCTGATCGACGGCGTCGGCGAGCGGCTGGGCTACTCCGTCGGCGCGCACGACATCGTGCTGCGCGGCGCGTGCCCGGAGTGTGCGCCGCGGTGGGCCGAACGTCGGCATTGAGGGAGCGGGATCGACCGCTCAGCGACTCTGCGCAACATTGGACCCCTATGGCGGGCTCAACTGCAGCTCGAGGAACCCTCACCGGCCGCTGAGGCCGTCGCGGCGCACGAGGTCGTGCAAGGATCCCCGGAGCTCCGGCTACGGTGCGGTCCTTTCCACCGGTTGCCGTGTTGAAGCTGGTCGTGTCCCGTCGTTCTCTCACCCGCAGGCAGATCCTGAAGGCCGGTGCCGCCGCCGCCGCGGTGACGGGCCTGCGCCCCGGGGTGCCCGCGATCGCGGCCCGGGCGGGCGGGGATGGTCCGTTGTTCGAGATGCGCATCGACG
>Ga0214469_1000415_pt1 | contig 14773 bp, 10 predicted proteins | sample RVTome_10_FD_187340 | JGI IMG/M metagenome (GOLD analysis project Ga0214469, IMG submission 187340) | Soil microbial communities from uranium-contaminated site in the Upper Colorado River Basin, Wyoming, United States - RVT153D57 HiSeq ... | reverse complement strand
ACTCGCCCGTCGAGTAGGTCCCGTCCGCGAGGAAGACCCGGGTGCCCTTCTCGATGGGCAGGCCCCCCTCGTCGGCGATCCGCCCATCCGCGACCGTGAAGCTGACCGGCTCGCGGAGCTGCTCCACCCGTTCCTGGACGAAGACGTCGTCCCGGGCGATGGTCACCGTGACGTGATCGCCGCCCGACCGCTCGCCCCCGCGGTCGGCGCCGTCGCCGGCGGGGGTCACTTCGACCTCGGGCATGTCCTCGATCTTGAACTCGACGAACCCCGGCACCTGCGCCGGGTACACGTCGGTATACAGGCTCTGGGTCCGTCCGAGGATCTCGACGTCGTGGGTGACCCGGAGCTCGACGGTGTTTGCACCGCGATGAGCGCGAGCGTCGTCTCCAGCTCGGACGCCGGGAAGATCATCTCGCTGCGTAGCCCGCGCCCTTCCTCGGACTCGGTGAACCCGAACTGGTCGGAGCAGTAGCCGATCCCGAACGCGGCCAGACCGACGGCGGCGATGGCGGCGATCACCGTGCGGGCCCGACGGCCCCGGTCGCCGCCCTCCCGCCCTTTCACTAGGTGCACCAACACAGTCCCACTCCCAAACGTGAGGCGCGCTGCGTGCCGGCGCCCCTACGCGAACGATGTCACCGGTGGCGTACCCATCTCGACCGTCGCCCACACCCGTCGACGCCCTCGTCCTCGGGGCGCGCGACCGTGCTGGACGCTCGGCCGCCGCCGGCCCTGAGCCGAATGTGGTTCACAAGCGGGCGATCCGGGACGCACATAACGCTCACACCGAACGTCGTTCTGCCGCTCGACGGCGCACGGATCGGCGCATCTGGGTGGACGTCACTGACGCAGCTGGAGGTACCGAACGACCAGTGATCCGGGGCCATTTCGAGCGGTTGGGACCGTCAGGCGATGGGACCTCGTCACGACAAGACGAACGTCTCATAACGCGCGCGGCAGCGTCGGTCGGGGCGCCACCTGGAGTCTGGCCGAAGTGCCGTTCCGGGCGCTTGGACGTCGTCAGGCTGACCGCACGCGGCCACGCTCGACGATGACAACCACGCCTCGATCATCGGTCTCTCCCACGCTAGATCATCGGCACGTCGCGGCGGTGGAGGTTGGCGCTCTGACGTGCATGAGCAACTCCCAGGCGAGCAGCAGGGCGACGGGCGGCCAGGCAGCGACGACGCGCCCCACCGCCGTGGGGTCAGCGGCGGCGACGTTGGCGGCGAGGCTCGCTCCGATACCTGCGAGCAGAGATGCCCAGGCGAGCGCGCCTGCGGGCAATCCGACCCTACGCCGCACGAGCATCGACATAGACGCGGCCACAACCAGGCCGTCAACCGAAACGGGTAGGAGCCACGCCCGCCAGCCCTCACCGGCTAGCTCGGCCAGCGCCCGCTGGTGATCGTACGAAGCGATGGCGGCGACGAGCGCGACGGCTAGGACCGCGAGAGTCGTGATACGGCGCACTGTCGGAGTGACCGCTGATCGTGCCTCGTCACTAGTCAGCCGTGCCGATGCGGCACGCCCGGTCCATGGTGGCGCACTGCCGTTGCTTCTCGCCGATGCCGAATCGGCACCACGGTCTGCATCGTCCGGTTGTCGTGCGTCTGGCCGGTGCGTTCGAGATGTTGGATCGTCATCGAGCGCGATCGTCTCGTGAGCATGGCGCGCCGTCGGACGGCTGCCGTTGGGCGCGGCAGTGGCCTCGGCGTGCACCTCGGCCACGCGGTTCCGACCCCACCGGGGTGACAGCCCGAACTGCCGACCCAAGTCTGCGCCGGTCAACGGCACGCCCTCGGCTAGCGAGGCCCGGTAGGCGTCGCGCGCTGCCGCCCGGCGCTGGTCCGCGGGGAGCGACGATGGCGTCGAGGTCAATTCCGGACACCTCGACAGTCGCGGTCGGATGAGGGGCCGATCCTTCGGGCAACTATCGGGCAACTACGCCCCCATCGACAGCCGCGAGCAGGCGTCGGTGAGAACCGGTCGCCGCGGCGCGTTTCCGCAGGTGAAAGCGGGTATGCGGCGGTCAACGCCGGTGGGCTAAAGCGACCTGCCCCACGTTGTGGCCCTGAAGGTCGGGGGTTCAAGTCCCCTCGGTCACCCCACGCCGAAGCCCGGTTCAGAGCGCGGCCGTGCGACCCTGCCCGCCACGGAGGCGGCCCCAGCCCGGCCTTCGACCGGGTGACTGCTCAGGCGATGCGACTACGGCGGCCTCGGTACCAGCGATAGGCGGCCGTTACCAGGATCGCGCCGACGATCGAGCCGATGAGGCCGCTGGCGCGCAGCCTGATCCCGTCGCCGGAGAGGATGCTGACGAGCATCCCGCCCACGAACGACCCCACGAGGCCGGCGACGATGGCTTCGGCCCAGTTGATCCCATAGACGCCGGTGCCGAGGACGAGCTGGGCGACTGCACCGGCAAACAGCCCGAGCCCCACGATCGCGAGCAACAGCACGGCCAGAGGGTATCTCTCGGGCGCGCAGGCCCCGAGCCACCGAAGCGGCACGGAGCGCGCCCCGCCCCTAAGACCGCCCAGGTCGCGCCGGCTCCTCGGCCGAGTCGCTGACGGGCGACGCAGGTCCCGAGCGCGTGAGGGAGGCCGGATTCGTCAGCCGAACGCGTTCATCTCGCATTGCTGGTCGCCGCACGCTTCAGCAGGAAGACTGGCAGGATCAACCCGGCGAGCAGCGCTGCCGCCCAAACGATCACGGTGGCCAGCACCCAGGTCAGAGCCCCGTCGATGGTCAGTCCGTCCGACACCCACTCGGTGACTATGAGCGCAACCAGCGTGGCGATGAGCGCCGAGCTGCCGACGAGAGCCCCGGCGTTCTTGAACGCGATCTGCGTGATCAGCGGCTGGATCACCACCTCCACGGCCGTGAAGATGACGACCTCCGTAATGAATGCGGGGCCGTCGATCGACATGTCGTCGAGGACCACCGCCGCGACGATGAGCCCGACGGCGTTGGCGACCATGTAGATCGCGCCCGAGATCAGCAGCCGCACCACGCGAGCATCATGAGAGGTCCGGTCGGCAGTGTCCACAATCCCTTGTGGTTGGCGCCAGAGCGCCGCGTCGGGAGGGTGCTCACTCGAGGCCGTTGAGGGTGGCGACGGCGTCGCTGAGACCGCCGATGCTGTAGAAGTTGACGGCGATGTAGTTGGGCAGCAAGCCGCGTTCGCCCCGGCACTCGCGGGCCCGATCGACGATGGCGTCGTGGCCGTTGACGTCGACGGCGTCGGCGCGGTCGGGAGCCACGCGCTGCACCCAATGGTTCAGCAGGAACAGGGTGGCCTCGGGGTCGCCGCGGTTGGGCGCGCACGTGAAGTCGTCGGGCTCCTCGAAGCGGTAGGGCGTCTCCTGGATGCTTTCGAACGCCTGGTGGTACCAGCCGGGCGGGGGGCCTCCGGCTTCGGCGAAGACGGCGAGGCGTTCGCCGCGGTCGATCAGCTCGCCGAGCGTGGCCCACGGCGCGCCTTGGGCGTGCTCGTGGACATACCGGTCGAGCCCGGCCCGGGTGAACGCGTCGGCGGTCTCCGCCGGCGTGATGGCGTCCTGGATGATGAGGGTGACGACTTCGTCGGGGTTCTCGCCGAGGAACTCGCGGATGGTGCGCAGCGCGTCGAGGAGGGGTATCGCACCGAGGGCACACTCGTTGTGGCACAGGTAGGCGCCGTCGCGCCCCTCCCGAAGCGGGCCGAGCGCGTCGAAGGTCCGTTCGGCCACGCCAGTGGGGAGGTAGGGGTCGGCCGCGGCCAGTTGCTCGTCGGACACGAGCGGGGTCCAGTGGTGGGTGTCGATGAGTAGCGCTCGGATGCCTTGGTCGAGTTGGGACCGGATGTCGCCGTCGTGCTCTGGCCAGATGAACACGACGTCGGGGCTCGACATCGAGTTGTGGGTGGCGGCGTACACGACCTCGTCGTACGGGCGGTCGCAGAGCTCGGGGTGCCCGTTGCAGGCCTGCGTCTCGTCGCTGGCGACCCGCTCCGGGACGAGCCATGCGGCCAGCCCGACGACCAGGGCGGCCACCGTCCCCACCGCCGTGGCTCGGACAGGTGACCGCAGCCGGAGGCGCGGCGCCGCCGCGATCCCGGCGGCGAGCGCGGCGCCGGCGGCGATGGGAACGAACGCAAGGCGACCGAAGGTCTGCGCGATCTCATCCGACAGGGCCGATTCGATGTCGGCGAGCAGCGAGCGCAACCCGGTCGGCAGGTTCCACGAACCCGGGCCCGTCCCCGTCGCGGGTGCGAGCGGCGCGCCGGCGAGGCTGCTGACGATCGCCCACACCGCCACGATCGTGAAGCCCGACGCGATGGCCGCCGCCGCCAACAGGAAACCCGCCCGCCTCAGTTGGCGCCGGTTCAGCCAGGCGATCCCGGCAACGGCGCCAGACATGAGGGCCACGCCGGCTGCAGCGGTCGGGGGTCCGAGCCAGCTCGCCGCGTCCCGGACCGAGTTGAGCTGCCCGACGATCGCCGCCCTCGAACGGCCGGCACGGTCGGCAACCTCGGTGACGACATCGAGGTCACGCCGATCCTCGAGCGACGCCCGCAGGTCGGTGGTGGCGTCGGCGGCGTGTCCGGCGATGAGCTGCGTCGTCGCATCGATCAAGGCGTCGCGCTCGTCGCCGGAAAGTACGGCCGCCCGGATCTGCTCACGCAACCGTGGGTCGAGGTTCGGCCCGAGGCGGTCGTAGATGACGTCGAGGACCTGCAGGGGATCGAAGCTCGTGCCGCCGAGCACCGGGATCGTGTCGGGCAGGGTCCCTGCTGCAATGCGGTCGGCGAAGGAGTCGACCGCATCGCGGTAGCTCTCGACGGAGGTGGCGACGCCGTCCTTGGCGGTGGCCAGCCGGGTGTGGACCCACGCAACGCCACTCTCGTCGATCCGCCTGAGCACTTCGGAGACGTCGACGTCGGCATCGAGGCGTGCGCTGTCACCCCGCAGATACGCGAGCACCGCTCGAATGAACGTCTCGGTGCCCCCGCGAAGAGTGGACGGCGGGACACTCAACCGCAGCGCGCTCGTGGCCAACGCCCGGACCTGGGTCGGGTCCAGCTCGTCGCGGTCCAGGCCGCCGAGGAGCTGCTCCGTCAGCTCCGCGAACTCGGGATCCGCTAGGACCTCGGTGTAGACGCGGTCGTAGGCGTCGGTGCTCGCCAGCGCCTCCGAGTAGAGGCCGGCGTCGAGCAATCGACCCCGCACGACGACGACCGACGAGACGAGAACGAACCCGGCCACGAAGACCGCCACCAGGAGCAGCGATGGCCACGTCCTGCGTCGACCCTGCATGGCGTCAACCGCGGGCGACCCCGATTCGAGCTCATCCGTCACCCGGGACACGGACACGCTCAGGCAAGGACGGCGTCGATGGCGGCCAGAGCGTCGTCGACGACCTCGACCCGGGACGATGCGGCGGCCCTCGCCTGGGTCGTCGCCAAGCCGCCATCCCCCAGCTCCGTGCCGAGGCGTTGGGCCAACGACGCGAGCTCGTCGGCGACGACCGGCGCCGTCACCAGGGGCGCTTCGGGAGCAAGGTCGGCGGCCCTGAGGACCAATGCCGCCGTGGCGGGGTCGCCAGCCTCGGCCAAGGGTGCGGCGAGGTTGCGCAGGGTGGTCCACAGCTGGGTCCAGTGCCCCCAGCGCCGCAGGTCGACCAGCAGGCGCCTGTAGCCCTCGAGCGCCCTGCGGACTTGGCCGGCCGACGCCCACAGTCTGACCAGCCCCACCGATGCGACCGCCTCGACGAAGGACGCTCCGCTGCGGCGGGCCAGCTCGATTGCCCGGCCGTAGTGCTCGATCGCGGCGTCGGGATCGTCGGCTGCCGCCAGCTCGGCGGCCGCGTAGTGGGCGAAGCCCAGATGCGACACCACTCCGCTGGCGCTGACGTCGGCGAATGCACGGTCGAGCAGCGTCCGAGCCCGCGCCTCATCGCCGGCATAGCCGGCGCACAGGGCGGCGGGCGCCAGGTACTTGGTGCCGTTGCCCGACTCTCGCCCGGCGATCAGCCAAGCGTCGCAGGCTGCGGCCGGGTCGCCGCGGAAGAGCGCTACGGCGCCGAGTGCCTCGCGGCCGCGGAAGGCGGCTGCGGGGCCGGCCGCGAGCTCGATGCAGACGGCGCCGAGGCGCTGGGCCCCGTCGAGGTCGCCCTGGCGCCACGCCGATCGGGCGGCCGCACCGATCACCGCGGCGCGATCGGCATGACGGGCGAGGGTCGGGTCGCCCGCCAGCTCGAGGGCCCAGCCCGTGAGGTCGGGAAACCCCCGATACGTGATCATGTCGTCCACGTTCAGCACCATCGCCGCGCGGGAGTCGAGATCCTCGCGGCGGCGGGCGACATCCCATGCGGCCCGCAGGTTGGCGAGCTCGGCCCGCAGGCGGGCATCGGCCTCGGGCTCGCGCGGCCCGTCGGCCTGCCGGGCCACGTCCGCGGTGTGCTCGACGGCCCACGCGACCAGCTCATGCTCCACCCGGTCACGCCCGATTGCCGGACCACCGGTGTCGTCGGGCCGATCACCGGCCTCGAGCGCCCCCAGGGCGAAGGAACGCACTGTTTCCAGCACCCGGTACCGCCCGACATCACCGGGCTGACCGGTGAGCAGCATCGAGGTATCGACCAGGCGTGCCACCGCCTCCGTCGGCTCGGTCGACAACCCGAGCAGGCCGCCCAGGCGCTCGGTGGTCGGGAGGTCGACGCCGTCGGGGAAGACCGCGAGTGCGCTCAACAGCAGCCGCTCGTCGGGCCCGAGCGCCCGGTAGGACCACTCGATCGTGTCGCGCAGCGTGCGATGACGGGCCCCGCCCGACGAGCGGCCCGCGGCCAGCAGATCGAGGGCTCGATCGAGGCGGTCGTGCAGGTCGCTCAGCGACAGCGTGCGGAGCCGACCGGCGGCCAGCTCCAGCGCCAACGGCAGCCCGTCCATCCGTCGGACGAGATCGGCCACGCGGCGCATCTGGTCGGCGTCGAGCACGTCCAGCTCGATGGCGGCGTGCTGACGGGCGTGCACGAGGAAGGCAGCGACCGCGGGCACGGCCGCCAGCTCCCGCACCTCCTCCCTGGCCTCACCGGGCACGGGCAACGGCCCCAACGGCAGGACGTGTTCGCCCGGCAGTCCCAGGAGCTCACGCGACGTAGCCAGGACCGTGAGCCCCGCGGTGCCGCCCAGCAGGTGGTCGACCAGGTCACGGACGGCGTCGATCAGGTGCTCGCAGTTGTCGAGCACCAGCAGGGGGGCACCGGTCGCCAGCGTGTCCCGCACGGTGTCGGCCAGGCCCGACGACGACGACGCCCGCAAGCGAAGCGCCGTGGCCAGGGCGTCGACGAGGTGCCGGGGATCCTCCACGGTGGCCAACTCGACGAGGACCGACGGCCGGCCTGCCTCGGACACCTCGGCTGCGGTCCCGAGGGCAAGGCGCGTCTTGCCGACACCCCCGGGCCCCACGACCGTGACCAACCGCTGTCGATCGATCAGGCCCCGCAGCCGTTTGGACTCGTGCTCGCGGCCGATCATCGGTGCCGCCGGCCGCCCGATCCGTGGGCCGCCCGGCGCATCCGGCGCCGCGGTCGGAGGCGCCAGGTAGCCCAGCGCCACTTCGGTCTCCAGGTCGGTGAAGGCGCGGCTGGGGTCGAGGCCCGTGCCCTCCGCGAGGCGTTGCCGGAACTCGTGAGCGGCGCGGAGTGCATCCGCTTGGCGGTCGGCCGCGGCCAGGGCGCGGATCCACAGCGCCTGCGTGGACTCACGGAGCGGCGCAGCAGCGGCGGCCCGGGCGGAATCGCCCACGACGACGGCGAGGTCGTCGGCCGCGGCGAGCCGGGCCTCGATCCAGGCATCGGTCAGCTCGAGGCGGAGCTCGGCCAGGGCGACGGCCTCGGCGGTGAGGGGTGCCACGTCGGCGAACTCCTGGAGCGCCTCGCCGCGCCAGACGGCCAGGGCCCGCGCCAGTAGGTCCGGCGTGTCGGCCCCGCCGTTGCTTCGGGCACGCTCGGCCAGCTCACGCACGTCGGCCACGTCGAGCCCATGGCCGTCGAGGTCGAGGTGGTATCCGGCCGAGTCGCGCACCAGCCGGTCCGACGCCGTGCCGAGATCCTTGCGCAGCCGCGACACGAGGCTGTGCAGCGCCCGACGGCCCGAGTGTGGTGCCTCGTCGGGCCAGACGGCGTCGAGCAGCGCCGAGTCGGACACCGTGCGGCCCGCCGCAACCGCGAGCAGCGCCAGGACGGCCCGGCGCCGGCGACCCGGGACGTCGACCACCCGGCCGGCCACGCTGACCCGCAGGGGGCCGAGCACCTCCATCCGCAGCGCATCCCCGCCGCCTGTCATCTCTTGCCTCTCTCGTCGCCAACGTTTCCGCCACCGCTCGCAGGTGCGACCGGCCTGCGGCCGCCGTGCAAGCGGTCGCCTGCACCATCGTCGCATCCAAGTCGCCCCAAGCCGAGAGGAATGGCCATGACGTTGATCGCACCCGAGCTGCGCCAGGGGGCGCTGCTCACCGATGACATGCTGGCTCGCTTCGACGAGCGGGCACCGGTGTACGACCGCGACAACCGCTTCTTCGACGAGGACTTCGACGAGCTGCGGGCGTCGGGGTACCTGCTCGCCGCCGTCCCCGAGGAGCTCGGTGGCAGCGGGTTGGCGCTTGACGAGGTGATGAAGCTGCAGCAGCGGCTCGCATACCACGCACCGGCAACGGCGGTGGCCGTCAACATGCACCTGTACTGGACGGGCCTGGCGGCCGACCTGCGGCGACTCGGTGACGAGCGCTGCTCGTGGATCCTCGGCGAGGCCGCCGACGGGCACATCTTCGCCGCCGGCCACGGCGAGGCCGGCAACGACCTGGGATTGTTCGCCTCCACCACCCGCGCCGAGCGCGTCGACGGCGGCTGGTCGATCAGCGGCCGCAAGGTGTTCGGCAGCCTGTCGCCGGTGTGGACCTACCTCGGGTTCCACGCCATGGACACGTCCGACCCGGCGGCGCCCAAGGTCATCCACGGGTTCCTGCCCCGCGCAGCCGAGAACTACCGGATCGAGCAGACCTGGAACGCCCTCGGGATGCGCGCCACCGCCAGCAACGACACGGTCCTGGACGGCGCCTTTGTCCCCGACCACCTGGTTCCGGTCGTGACGTCGTTTGGGGCTGCCGGCGCCGACCTGTTCCACCTCGCTCTGATGGCCTGGGGGCTGCTCGGTTTCGCCAACGTCTACACCGGCATCGCCCACCGGGCCCACGACCTGGTGGTCGAGCAGGCCAAGAAACGCACGTCGATCGGGCTGACGCGTTCGATGGCCCACCATCCCGAGGTGCAGAGGGCCGTGGCGGAGATGCGCATGGCACTCGAGGCCATCGACGGCTATCTCGGGCAGGTGTGCGCCGACTGGGCGGCGGGTGTCGACCATGGCACCGACTGGCCGCTCAAGATCGTCGCCGCGAAGCACTTCGCCGTGACCCGGGCCTTCGAGGTGGTGGACACCGCCCTCGATCTCACGGGCGGCGCCGGCCTGTTCAAGCGCCATCGCATCGAGCAGCTGTTCCGGGATGCCCGCCTCGGTCGGATGCACCCGGTCAACCGGCTCGGCGTGTACGAGATCGTGGCCAAGTCGTCACTCGGCCTCGACCCGGACGAGCTTCCCCGCTGGGGCTGAGACAAGGAGAGGGCGATGACATCGCAGACGACCACACGCACAAGTCCCTGGGCCTGGGATGCAGCCGTGGCTGACCCGTGGCTACGGACCACCGTGCGCTTCCCCGTCAGCCGCTGTGGTCCTCCCGGCATGGTGAACGGCGGATGGGTGTCGGGCAGCGTGGCCGGGCACCTGGGCACCGGCCCGGTGGAGGTGCTGCTGCGGAACCCCACCTCGCTGGACTCACCGCTCGAGATCCGGGCGGCCGACGATCACGCCGTCCTCATGGACGGCACCACGATGCTGGTCGCCGCCCGCCGGACTACAGCGTCACCGATTCCGCCGGCGCCGGTCACGCCAGACGAGGCCCGCGGCGCCGAGGACCGCTTCGTGGGGCACCACGACCACCCCTTCCCCGGGTGCTTCGTCTGCGGGACCGAGCGGCCGGACGGCGACGGCCTCCGCGTGTTCACTGGTCCCGTGGCGGGACGGCCAGGCGCCGTCGCGGGCGTGCTCGTCCCCCGCGCGGGCCACGGCGACGCGGACGGCCGCCTCCCCGCCGCGACGGTGTGGGCGGCCCTCGACTGTCCGACCGCCTGGCCCCACATGCGGCCGGGTGGCGCCGCTCTTCTCGGACGCATGCGCGGTCAGGTGTTCTCGGCACTCGTCGTCGACCGGCCGTATGTCGTGGTGGGCGAGGCGTCCGGCGAAGACGGCCGCAAGCTCTTCAGCCGCTCGGCCGTCTACGACCGGTCGGGGGGCCTGGTCGGCGCCGCCGAAGCCACCTGGATCTCGATCTCCCTCGGCCCGGGCACATGACGGGTGGAATGATCGGCACGTGACTCAGCCACGGCCGCGCGTCGCGCTGGTGACCGGCAGCTCGCGAGGGTTGGGACGCGCCATCGCACGACGACTCGCCGCCGATGGATGCGCGGTCGCGGTGAACGGTCTGCACGACCGGGCCCAAGCCCTCGAGGTCGCCGAATCCATCAGGGAGGACGGCGGGACCGCCGAGGACTTCCCGGGCGACGTCACCGACCAGGGCGACGTCGCCCGGCTGGTGGGGGCGGTCGAGGGCTCCCTCGGGCCGGTGGACGTTCTCGTGCTCAACGCGACCGGACCCCAGCCGGAAGCCACTCTGGACGAGGTGGGGTGGGACGACCACGTCGATCAACTCGACTTCTTCGTCAAGAGTCCCGTGCTCCTCGGCCGGGCCGTCATCCCGGGAATGCAATCCCGGAGGTTCGGCCGAATCGTTCACATCGACTCCGAAGTCGCCGACCGGCCACCCCCGGGCCGGTCGGCCTACGCCACGGCCAAGAACGCCCAGATCGGGCTCACGCGTAGCTGGGCCCGGGAGCTCGCACCATTCGGGATCACCGTGAACGCCGTTGCACCCGGCTTCATTCCGGTGGAGCGCCACGCCGACGTGTCCGAGGACATCAGGGCCGCCTACCTCGCGTCCGTGCCTGCGGGTCGCTGGGGCACCCCCGAGGACATCGCCCACGTGGTGAGCTTCCTCGCCTCCAACGGAGCGGGCTTCGTGACCGGTCAACGCATCGTCGTCGACGGCGGGCGAAGTCTCTTCGTCTGAGCGCAGGCAATCGGCGCGGACCTCAGCGGTGCTCGGGGTTGGGGAAGTCGAAGCGGCATCCGGCGTCCCACTCCGAGCGCTGGTTGCCGTGGGCGGGAATGCCGCCGGCGTCACGCACCATGCGGGCGAGGTGCAGCAGGTTCCAGGTCATGAACGTGGTGTTGCGGTTGGTGAAGTCGTTCTGCGGCCCGCCCGAACCCGGATCGAGGTACGACGGCCCCGGGCCGGCCTCGCCGACCCAGCCGGCATCGGCCTGCGGCGGAACCAGATAGCCGAGATGCTGCAGCGAGTAGAGGACGCTCATCGCGCAGTGCTTGATGCCGTCCTCGTTGCCGGTGACCAGGCAGCCGCCCACCCGCCCGTAGTAGGCGTACTGGCCGGCGTCGTTGAGCAGGTGCGAGTTGCCGTAGAGCCGCTCGATCACCCGAACGCAGACCGACGACTTCTGGCCGAGCCAGATCGGCGTGCACAGCACGAGGATGTCAGCCGCCAACACCTGCTCGAAGATCGTGGGCCAGTCGTCGCGTGGCCAGCCGTGCTCGGTCATGTCGGGCCACACGCCGCTGGCGATGTCGCGATCGACGGCCCGGACGGCCTCGACGGTGACGCCCTGGCGCCGCATGATCTCCATCGAGATGTCGGCGAGCCCCTGCGTGTGGGACACGTCCGGCGACCTCTTGAGGGTGCAGTTGATGAACAGGGCCCGCAGGTCACCGAAGTCCCACTGGCTCTGCTCGCCGAGCTCCTCCTGCTTGGGCATCAATCGCAACGTTCCGGTGGTCGTCATCGGGTGTGTCTCCTTGCTACTCGTCCCTCACGAAAGAACCCGACCGCGGCGTCGACGCCGGCGATCTCGCCCCACGGTCGGCTGGCCCCGAATGGCTCGTTCCAGAACCCGCCGCGTGGGGGCGGTTCGAACGGTCCGACGTACAGATAGGGCTCGTGGTGGGCGCCGTCGCCGGGCGAGCCGCCGTAGTTGACACCCGAGATCGTGGTGGCCAGGTCGAAATGCTCGGGCCAGAGTTGGGTCTCGGACGGGCCCTCCCCCGCCAGCTCGGCGGCGAACACGGTAAGCGCCGCCTGCACCAGGGCATAGAAATCCGCAAGGAGAGCAGCGGCACCGGGATCGAGCGCCAGCTCGCCGTCGGGGTCGGGCATCGGGGAGGGCCGGTAGACGTCGGACGGCATCCCGGCCGGTCCGCCGGCCAGGCTGGCGGCGGCGCGCAGATTGGTGATCGGGACCCGCCGCTCGGTCGCCTCACCCCGCCGGTCGGCGCGCGCTACCAGCTCCGTACCCGCCACAGCGAGGCGCCGTTCGGCGCCGTCGGCCACGAAGGGTTGGGTGGCGAAGCCTCCGGTCGCCTGGCGTAGGCCGATCCGCCGCTTGTGCGCATACTGGGCGGCCGCCAGCACGTGCTCGGCTAGCGCATGGAGCGATGCCCGCGTAGTGCGCAGCGATAGCGCCGAGATGTCAGCCGGTGCAGTCACAGTCGCTCTCCCTCCCGTCTGTCCGGAACAGTGTCGATCGCGGCCCGAGCGTTACACGCTCGGACGTCGAGATGGTCACCGACCATCTCGACGACGCGCTGCCGGCGCGCCTTCGTTCCGCAGTCGATCGTCACCTGGCCCAGTGCCCAGGGTGCACCAGCACGCTGGAGCAACGGAGGGATGTCATCTCTCTGGGTCGTCAGCTCGGTGAGCATGACGTCGAGGCCGTCGGCCCTGCTGTCCGCGAGGCGCTGCTCGACGCGTTCCGCCGGGCCCGACCGAGCCCCGACTCCCGCGGTCCGCCACGGAAGGTCGAGGATCGAAGGCCTCGGCCACTCCCCGGGGTCCGCTGCTATCCTGGCCGGCCCCGTGCCCCTCTAGCTCAACTGGCAGAGCAACGGACTCTTAATCCGCAGGTTCTGGGTTCGAGTCCCAGGGGGGGTACGCACGAAGGCCCTGGTCAGAGCGTTGACCAGGGCCTTCTAGGTTCTCCGGTGAGGTGTAAGGAACGCAGCGTCTTGCACTTGAGGTGCCTTACACCTTCTGTTACACCTCTCGCTTACACCTGGGCACGTGGGGGACATGCGTTGAGTGAGAGCCTGAGGAACCGTTTCGAGGCGAAGGTCGATCGTTCCGGCGCGCACCACGTCTGGACGGGGTCGAGGACCAGCGACGGCGCGGGGAAGCTGAAGGTCGATGGCAAAACCGTCTCAGCACGGCGTGTTGCGTGGGAGTTCGCGCGTGGCGCGCTCGCTGCCGGTGTCGTCGTCAGGGCCTGCCCGGACGACCAAGCGTGCGTGCGGGTCGAGCACCTCTCCTTGCGTGGCGAGTCCCCGGCGGCCAACCGGCAGCGAGCTCCACGAGGCACGGGATCGAAAACCGAGATCCGCCCGAGCGTGTGGAAGCTCACGGTCACGTCCGGTCGCTACGCCGACGGGCGGGTGCGCCGGCTGAATCGCACGGTGCAGGCCGACACCGAGATCGAGGCGACGCGGGAGCTTGCCGCGTTCGTCGCGGAGGTTCGCCGCGACCCGCTTCCCCAGCGCAGGCAGGAACGGGATGTGACGGTTGACGAGGGGATCGAGCAGTTCCTCGTCGAGCACTTGTTGGGCGAGAAGGGCCGGGAGCCTCGCACGGTGGATGACTACCGGCGCTTGCACCTGAGATGGTTCGCCCCCGAGATCGGCCGGCGGCGGGTCCGCGACGTCGACGAGGCGGCGTTCGACCGGATCTTCGGGAAGATGCGGCGCGCCGGCCTGAGCCGCTCGCGTATGAACCATGCCAGGAGTCTTTATGTGCCGTTCTTCAGGTGGGCGAAACGTCGCCGCCTGATCGTGCGCAGCCCGCTGGCCGACTTCGAGCTCCCGACGAGCACGCACGTGTCCCGCGAGCACACGCCGCCGGAGGTCGAGCAGCTCTGCCTGCTGCTCGAGACTGCCATCGAGGTCGTGTCCGACGTCGCTCCCCTGCTGACCCTTGGAGCCGTCACCGGTATGCGACGCGGCGAGCTGGTCACCGTCCGACGTTCACGCCTGCACGCCGACGAGGGCCAGCTAACCGTCGATGCCGCGACCGACGGCAAACGTGTCAAACCCACCAAGACCCGGAAGGAACGGAAGGTCGCCGTGGACCCCGAGACGATGGACATGCTCCTACGTCACTGCGCCCAGATGGACGAACGAGCCGAACTATGCGGCCTCACGGTCGCCTCCGACGCCTTCGTCTTCAGCGTGGCGCTCGACTGCTCGGCCCCGATGCCGCCCGACTACGTCACCAAGCGCGTCGCGCTGCTCAAGGAGCATCTCGGCATCGCGAACAAACGGGCAGAGACGATCGCCCTCGAGGACGAAGCGCTCCGGATGCATCGGCAGCCACCCAAGCCGCGGCGCGCTGGCCAGGCTGGTCGCTCGACCGTCGGCGGGATGTCCTACGAAGCGATCGGCAGACAGCTCGGGCGCAGCGAACGTTGGGCCACCCTCGCAGTCGCGTCCGCCAAGCGCCGCGAAGCCGTCCAGGCACAAAGTGATCGTACGCACACCATGTTTGACGGCTCGATCCTT